>Ga0068855_100002383_pt1 | contig 23167 bp, 14 predicted proteins | sample KBSCornC52_FD_66592 | JGI IMG/M metagenome (GOLD analysis project Ga0068855, IMG submission 66592) | Corn rhizosphere microbial communities from Kellogg Biological Station, Michigan, USA - KBS Corn C5-2 | ecosystem: Host-associated > Plants > Roots > Rhizosphere > Soil ...
CTCGACATAGGTATCGTTGGCGTCGGCCTCGCCGGAGAGCAGCGCAGTCACCTTGTCGCGCTCCGCCCGTTCGGCCATCGCGGCGAGGCTGGCGACGGCGTCATTCTCCATCGCCTGATCGCCTTCCGCCTCGGCCATCTCGAGCAGCTCGACCGTGTCGGACAGGTCTTGCTCGATGGCGCGCGTCGCCGAAATCGCCTCGTCGAGCCGCCGGCGCTCCCGCATCAGGTCCTGCGCCGCCTTGGGATCGTCCCACAGCGCGGAGTCCTCGACCTTGAGGTTGAGCTCGTCGAGCCGCCGGAGCGCGCGATCCCAGTCAAGGAAGCGGCGCAACAGCGCGAGCGCGTCCTTGATCTGGTCGACATGGGCTTGCGCCTCGGCGCGCATCGGACTCTCCAGTGGGTGGCAGCAACGGGCTGCCGAATGGGCAGGGCCTAGTAAATCCCGCCCTGGCTTTGCAAGAACTCGCTGTCCGACCGCATCGTCGGACCCTGCGTCGGCTTGAGCAACTGGGTGACCAGATCGGCCTTGCGGATGGTCCGCCGCGGCTCGCTTTCGGGCTTGAACGCCTCCCAGATGACCGCCGCCTTGGGGTCATTGCCGGGCCAGGCGCCGAACACGCGGCGGCCCGAGCGGCGGTCGATCCTGACCATGCGAATGCCGGGCGCGGCCTTGAACGGGACGACGGGCATGTCCTTCATCGCGACGATTGCGAATTGCTTGAAGATCGGCGCGGCGACGGTGCCGCCCTGCGCGCGGCCGCCGAGCGGGCGGGGATGGTCATAGCCGAGGTAGACGCCGCCGACGAGGTCGGGCGAGCCGCCGACGAACCAGACATTGGTCGGGCCGCTGGTGGTGCCGGTCTTGCCGAACAGCGGGCGATTGAGGCTGCGCAGCGTCGTCGCGGTGCCGCGCTGGACGACGCCTTCCATGATGTGGACGACCTGATAGGCAGTCATCGGGTTCATCACCTGCTTGGAGCGGAGCGGGGGACGCGGCATCGGCCCGCCGTCCCAGTCGCGCGCGTTGCAGCGCGGGCAGGGGCGGGTGTCGGCGCGATAGATCGTCTTGCCGTTGCGATCCTGGATCATGTCGATGACCGTCGGGTTCAGCGACTTGCCGCCGTTGACCAGCATCGAATAGCCGTTGACCATCCGCGCCACGGTGGTGTCGCCGGCGCCGAGCGCAATCGCGAGATTGGGCTGATAATCGCCGATCCCCATCGCCTTGGCGGTGGCGACGACGTTTTTCATCCCGGTCTGGGCGGCGGCGCGCACCGTCATCAGGTTGCGCGACTGCTCAACGCCCCACCGCATGGTCTGGGGACCGGCATAGCCGCCGCCGAAATTGCGGAAGCATTTCGTGCCGAGCCGCGCCCCCTGGCTGACGCAGAAGGGGCCGTCGACGATCATTGTCGCCGGCGTCATGCCGTGATCGAGCGCCGAGGCGTAGACGAACGGCTTGAAGCTCGATCCCGGCTGACGCAGCGCCTGGGTGGCACGGTTGAACGCCGAGCCGCGAGAGTCGAAGCCGCCGACCATCGCCAGCACCCGGCCGGTGTGCGGATCCTCGGCGACGAAGGCGCCGGAGATCAACGGCACCGATTTCAGTTCCCAGTTCGCGCCGTTCTGCTTGACCGCGATGATGTCACCAGGGCGCAGCGTGTTGAAGGCGGCAGTCGTGGTGCCCCGTCGCGGCATCCCGGCGCCCCACGACGGCAAGCTGCCGGTCGAGCCGTTGATAAAACCGATCGTCGCCGTCCCGCCCTGCTTGCCGAGCACGACCGCGGACCGCCAGGCCGGATAGCCGGTGCCGTAGTTTGCCGCCGCCAGCCGGCCCTGCCAGCCGGGGCCGGGATCGATCTTGCCACCGGGCCCGTTCCACGCGCGTCCGCCCTCGTAACGGACGAGGCCATCGCGCAGCGCCTGCTCGGCCGCTCCCTGGAGCTTGGGGTCGAGCGAGGTGCGCACCCACAGGCCGCCGGCATAGACGCTGTTCGGCCCATCGTCGGCGGTCTCGCCATAGCGGTCCAGCAAGTCGCGGCGGACCGCCTCGATGAAGAAATTGCCGGGCAGGTTGGTTTCGCTGCGCGCCACCGCCGGGATCACCGCGACCAGCGGCTCGGCCCGCGCCGCGTCGCGCTGGGCCGGGGTCAGGTAGCCATTCTCGGTCATCTCGCCGAGCACCCAGTTCCGGCGCTCGACCGCGCGCTGGTTGAAGCGGAACGGATTATAGTTCGCCGGCGCCTTCGGGAGGATGGCGAGGAAGGCCATCTGCGCCAGGTCGAGATCCTTCACATCCTTGGCGAAATAGGCGCGCGAGGCGGCCTGCACGCCATAGGCGTTGCGGCCAAGGAAGATGCCGTTGAGATACAGCTCCATGATCTGCTGCTTGGTGAAGGCACGCTCGATGCGCTTCGCCAGGATCGCCTCGCGGATCTTGCGGCTGATCGCGACCTGATTGTTGGCGAGCAGGTTCTTGGCCACCTGCTGGGTGATCGTCGAGGCGCCGATCGGGCGCTTGTCGCTGCCGCGGTTACGCCAATTGTGCAGCACCGCTGAGGCGATGCCCGGATAGTCGAGCCCGCCGTGGGTGAAGAAGGTCTTGTCCTCGGCCGAGATGAAGGCGTGGATCAGCTGAGGCGGGAATTCCTGATAGGTCAGGGCGACCCGCCGCTCGCGGGCGAAGGCGGCGACCGGCATGCCGTCGACGTCGCGAACATTGGTCGGCAGCGGCGCGCGATATTGCAGCAGCATCTGCTCCGAGGGCAGGCCGCGGGCGAAGAAGAACCACAGCAGGAACCAGCCAATCAGAATCAGGCCGACCAGCCAGATCGCCGCGATCTTCAGGCGGCGGCGCCAGTTTCGTCCAGGCGGGCGCGGCGAGGGTTCCGACGCACGATAGGTGCGGCGGAGGAACGCTTCACTGCCCTTTGCAATCGCCATGGCGCAGCCGCTTAGCAGCTTTGCGCGGCATTGCCAGCGGCCCTATCGCCGCGCTTCGGCTTATTTCCTGGCCGGACGAATCCGGATCGACCGGATGGTCGCTCAGCTCGGAATGCGCCCTTCGAGCCGCGCCAGGCGGCGCGCGAAATGGGCCTCGACCGCACGGCGAACGCCATCGGCGATCTTGCGCTGACCCTCTCTCGAAAAGAGGAAGCGGGCATCGGCCGGGTTGGTCACATAGCCGGTCTCGAGCAGCACCGAGGGCGTATCCGGAGCCTTGAGCACACGGAAGCCGGCGAAGCGGTGGAAGTTCGAGGTGAAGGGGATCGCAGTCGACATCTCGCGCTGAAGCAGCGCGGCGAAGGACGAGGAGACGTTCATCGTCTCGCGCTGGGTCAGGTCGACGAGGATCGACGACACGTCGGAATTCTCCGCACCGAGGTCGACCCCGTTGATGACGTCGGACTTGTTTTCCTGCGCGGCGATCCGCGCCGCGACCTTGTCCGAGGCGACCTCGGACAGGGTATAGACCGTCGCGCCATGGGCGCTGGCGCCGGTCGGGCTGCTGTCGCAATGGATCGAGATGAACAGATCCGCCTTGAGCCGGCGGGCGATTTCGACGCGATCGCCGAGAACGAGGAAGCGGTCGTCGGTGCGGGTCAGCGCGACGCGGACGCGACCGGAGCGCACCAGCGCATCGCGGATCGCCAGGGCAATCGCGAGGGTGGCTTCCTTCTCCGCACGATTGCCATAGGCGGTGGCGAGCGCGCCGGTGTCATGGCCGCCGTGGCCGGCATCGATCACGACCAGGGGCCGCTTGCCGCGGATCGAGCCGGTGACCCTGGGCAAGCCGAGCCGTGCGGGCTGGCGCAGCGGATCGTTGAGCGCCAGGGCGCTCTGGCCGTCGCTTGCGCTGGCGAGCGGTGCGGAGCGCTGCAGCGGCGAGGCGGACACCGTCGGGCGGTACGCCACCGGCGCCAGTCCTGAGGTCGCGATCTGCGGGGCGGCATAGCTGCGCCGGGCGGCATGGACGGTGCGGGCAAAGGTCGCGCGATCGACCGGCCGCAGCGACAGCAGCAGCGAGCGGCCGTCACTCGACACCGCGCCACCGGCGACCACCGCCGGTTGGGACAGCTCGAAGACGATCCGCGCGGTGTTGATGTCGTACTGGCCCTGGCGGGTTCTGGTAACCATACCACCGGTCGGCGCGGTGCTTCCGGGGGTCGCACCATCGATGTCGACGACCAGCCGGTCGGCCCCGTCGAGCACGAAGCTGGACGCTCCGTCGACCGGCGCGTCGAAGCGCAGGGCGATGAACCGCTCGCCGAGGTCGACGGAGGTGATCACCGCAGCGCTGACCGGGGTGAAGGGCGCCAGCATCGAGCAGACAAGCGCGACGAGCCACAGCCTCAGCCGCGCCGGTCCGACGCCGGATTGCAATAGACGCATACGCTCCCCACCTGATCGATGCCCAGATCGATTGGCTAACCGGAATGGTTTGAAACTACGGTTAGCTGATTAGGTGAAGCGCGCATTAACCAGAATCACGCAAGATGCGCCCGCCGCACCCGGGGCACGATCCGCCTCGCCGTGACCGCCCAGTCCAGCGGGTTGCGGGCAATTGTTACAGGTGCTAGCACGACCCCATCGGGCATGGCCGGATCGTGATCCGCCTGCCCGGTTTTCCATGCCGGCCGTCCCAACGTGCCGGTGATCTAGGTTGACGTTACATGAGCCTTGAGCCGACGCGCCCCTGCTGCCCGATCAAGGGTGGCGACGCTTGGGTGCGCCTGTCCCCGGCACCGATTGCCGGCAAGTCTCCTGCGACGATCGCAACAAACTTCGTTTCAACCCCGATACGGATCGCCGGCGCGCTAGCGCGCCGGCCGTCCCGTTTCACCGTTCGCGCGTCCCGGCAGCTGAGTGATAGCCGCCGACGCGCCTGGAGACTTTCGAATGACCATGCGTATGCTCATCGACGCCCGCCACCCGGAGGAGACCCGGGTTGCCGTCGTCAATGGTAACCGGATCGAGGAGTTCGACTTCGAATCCGCCGAGCGCAAGCAGCTCAAAGGCAATATCTATCTCGCCAAGGTAACCCGGGTCGAACCGTCGCTGCAGGCGGCATTCGTCGACTATGGCGGCAACCGCCACGGTTTCCTCGCCTTCTCGGAAATCCATCCAGACTATTATCAGATCCCCAAAGAGGATCGCGACGCGCTGCTCCGCGAGGAAGCCGAGCATGCACGCGAGGAAGAGGCGCTTCGCGCCCAGGCCGAGAGCCAAGAAGACGAGGAAGACGAGGAGGGCGATGACGGCGGCGTCGAGACGGTCGCCGAACCCGCCGACGAGGATCACGAGGGCGAGGAAGAGAGCGAGGGCGATTCCCGGCCACGTGGCCGCCGTCGCCGCGGCGGATCGAGCGACGAGGTCGATGCCCTGCGCGACCGCCGCATGTCGCTGCGCCGCCGTTACAAGATCCAGGACGTCATTCGCCGCCGCCAGGTGCTGCTGGTCCAGGTCGTCAAGGAAGAGCGCGGCAACAAGGGCGCGGCGCTGACCACCTATCTGTCGCTCGCCGGCCGCTATTGCGTGCTGATGCCCAACACCAGCCATGGCGGCGGGATCAGCCGCAAGATTTCGAGCGCGGCCGATCGCAAGCGGCTGAAGGCGATCATGGCCGAGCTGAACCTGCCGCCGACAATGGGCTGCATCGTCCGCACCGCCGGGCTGCAGCGGACCAAGGCCGAGATCAAGCGCGACTTCGACTATCTCGCCCGGCTGTGGGACGAGATCCGCGCCAAGACGCTCGCCTCGGCGGCGCCGGCGCTGATCTATGCCGACAGCGACCTGATCAAACGCGCGATCCGCGACATCTACAATCGCGAGATCGAAGAGGTCTTCGTTGAGGGCGACAATGGCTGGAAGGCCGCACGCAACTTCATGAAGCTGCTGATGCCGAGCCACGCCAAGAAGGTGCAGCTCTATTCCGACACCGTGCCCCTGTTCCACCGCTACGGCGTCGAGGACCAGCTGCTGGCGATGTACCAGCCGGTCGTCCAGCTCCGTTCGGGCGGCTATCTCGTGATCAACCCGACCGAGGCGCTGGTCTCGATCGACGTCAACTCGGGCCGCTCGACCCGCGAGCACAATATCGAGGAGACCGCGCTCAAGACCAATCTCGAGGCAGCGACCGAGATCGCCCGCCAGCTGCGCCTGCGCGACATGGCCGGACTGGTGGTGATCGATTTCATCGACATGGAATCGAACGGCAACACCCGCAAGGTCGAGAAGGCGATGAAGTCGGCGCTGGCCGACGACCGCGCCCGCATCCAGGTCGGCCGCATCTCCGCCTTCGGTCTGATGGAGATGAGCCGCCAGCGGCTGCGCACCGGGGTGCTCGAGGCCTCGACCCGGACCTGCCCGCATTGCGAAGGCACGGGCCTCGTCCGCACCACCTCGTCGGCGGCGCTGTCCGCGCTGCGCATGCTCGAGGAGGAGGCGGCGCGCGGCCGCGGCAGCCTGGTGACGTTGCGCATCGCACCCGACACGGCTGCCTATCTGCTCAACCGCTACCGCCGCGAGATCATGGACATCGAGGATCGTTACGGCGTCGCGGTCCAGGTCTTTGCCGACGAGGCGCTCGGCGGCTCGGGCATGGCGGTCGATGTTTCGGGCCCGCCGGCAACGCCGCGGCGCGACGCGCTGCCGGCGCCGGCGCCCGCCGCCGCGATCGACGATGCCGATTTCGACGAGATCGAGGAGGACGACGAGGAAGAGGAGGCCGAGGTCGCCGGCTCGGCGCCGCGCCGCGAAGGCGAAGAGGGCGAAGGGCGTCGTCGCCGCCGCCGCCGACGCCGTGGCGGCCGTCGCGACAGCGAGCCGGTCGGTGACGCTCCGGCCCAGGTCGTCGCGAACGCCGACAGCGATGGCGATAGCGATCGCGAGCAGGACGAGGAAGGCTATCGCGCGACCGGCGAGGAAGGCGAGGGCGAAGCGGCGCCACGCCGTCGCAGCCGGCGAGGCCGTCGTGGTGGTCGCCGTCGCTCGGGACAGGAAGGGGCGACCCAGGCCGACACGTCGGTCGATGGCGAGCTGCCGGTCGATGCCGAGGGCGATGAGGCCAGTGTGACCGAACCCGCCGCGGAGGACAGTGCGGCGCCCGAGCCCATTGTCGCGGCCGAGGAAGCGACCGAAGCTGCGGCACCGGCAAAGCCGCGGCGCAGCCGGCGCAAGGCGGCCGACGCGGACGCTGGTGAGGCCCCGGCCGAAGAGGCCTCCGAGGCAAAGCCGCGACGCAGCCGGCGCAAGGCTACGCCCGCCGAGGACGAGGTTGCGGCGAAACCCAATGGCGAAGACCATGCGGAGCCAATTGCTGTCGAGCCGGAGGCGACCGAGCCTGCGCTTGAGGCAGAAGAGATGCCCGAGGAAGGCGCTGGACCGCGTCGCGGATGGTGGCAGCGCACCTTCGGGCCATGATCGCTGTGCGATCGACCAGACACCGCACAGGCGCCAGCTGGCCGGCGCCTGTGCGGCTGGCGCTCGCGATCCTCGTCTCGCTGATCCTCGCGCTGCAGCCGGCAGCGGCGGACACGGTGCTGCGCGACAGCGAGACAGAGGCCTATTTCAATGAGATCGCCAAGCCGCTGATCGTGGCGGCCGGGCTCGATCCGAACAACGTCAAGGTGATGCTGGTCGGCGACATGGACATCAACGCCTTCGTCGCCGGCGGGCAGATCGTCTACATCAACGCCGGGCTGATCAAGGCGGCCGACAACACCGATCAGCTGCAGGGCGTGATCGCCCATGAGCTCGGCCATGTCGCCGGCGGCCATGCGATCAATTCGGCAGGCGGCCGGGAAGCGACCGGCATCACCATCTTGTCGCTGCTGCTTGCCGGCATGGCGGCCGCGGCCGGCGGCGGCGAAGCGGCGATGGGCGTCCTCGGCGCCGGTCAGCAAGCAGCGATGGGCAAGTATCTCGCCTTCAGCCGTACCCAGGAGGCGAGCGCCGACGCCGCCGCGGTGGGCTATCTGCTCAAAGCGCATGTTTCCGGCAAGGGCAGTCTCGATTTCTTCAAGAAGCTCGAACATGAGGAATATCGGCTGTCGAGCAGCTATGAGGACACCGATCCCTTCGCCCAGACTCACCCGATGTCGGCCGATCGCATTGCCAACCTCGAGCAGAGCTACAAGGCCTCACCCTGGTGGAACGCCAAGACCGATCCGACGCTCGACGCACGTTTCGCCCGCATCCGCGCCAAGCTGATCGGCTATGTCGAGGATCCTGAGCAGACGCTCAAAATCTATCCCGAGAGCGATCACAGCGTCGCCGGCATGTATGCGCGGGCCTTTGCCTGGCACCGCGCCGCCTATCCCGACAAGGCCCAGGAGGAGGTCGCCAAGCTGGTCGCGACCGCGCCTCATGATCCTTATTTTCTCGAGCTGAAGGGTCAGATCCTGCTGGAATCGGGCAAGCCCTACGATGCGATCCCGGTGCTGCGCGAAGCGGTGCAGCGCGCGCCCAATCAGCCGCTCATCGCCTCGCTGTTCGGCCACGCCCTGATCGCGACCGAGGATCCCAAGAATTTTGCCGAGGCCAAGGGCGTGCTCAAGGCCGCGCTTGCCCGCGACGACGAAAATCCCTTCGCCTGGTACCAGCTCGGCGTGGTCTACGATCGCGAGGGCGATCAGGCGCGCGCCGCGCTCGCCAGCGCCGAACGCTACAACCTGGAAGGCAATGCGCAGATGGCGCTGGTCAATGCGCGGCTGGCGCTGGCCGGCATCCCCACCGGCACGCCCGATTGGATCCGCGCCCAGGACATCGCGATGGTGTCCGAAAACGCGATGACCAAGAAGAAAAAGAGCTAGAGGCGATGGCAGGATGGCGCGACGCCGCGATCGCCGGCGTGCTAGGGGCGGTGGTCGGCGCGGCGGCGGTGATGGTCGCACACCACACCGGTGCGGGCGAGGACAAGGCCGCCATCGGCCGGATCGTCCATGATTATGTCCTCGACCATCCCGAGATCCTCCCCGAGGCGATGCATCGCCTGGAGGAACGGCGATCGGCCAAGCTCGTCGTCGAGCACCGCAAGGCGATCGAACGACCGTTCGGCGGCGCCTGGGCGGGGGCGCCCGACGGCGACGTCACGCTGGTCGAGTTCACCGATTTCGCCTGTGGCTTCTGCCGGGCGACCCTGCCCGCCGTCACCAAGCTGCTGGCCGAGGATCCGAAGCTGAAGGTGATCTATCGCGAGATCCCGATCCTCTCGCCGGCGAGCACTGCGGCGGCCAAAGTCGCGCTCGCGGCGGGGAATGCCGAGCGCTACGGCGTGTTTCGCCGCAACCTCTATGCGGCCGGCCCGCCAACCGCCGAGAATATAGCGGCGGCGGCAGCCAGCGCGGCGATCGACCCAAATGCCGGAAACGGCGCCGCGATCAGCGCGGAGATCGACAATAATCTCGCCCTGGCCAGGGCGCTGGGGATCGGCGGAACACCGAGCTTCGTCATCGGCGATCGGATGATCTCGGGCGCGGTCGGCTATGACGCGCTCAAGGAAGCGGTCGACGCCGCACGCAAGAACCGCGGCTAAGCTGCGCCCTTGAACCCCTGCGCAATGACGTACCATTCGCTTGATTCCTTGCGGCTCGCCGGCGGCTTGGCGTGCTTGACGGTGGCGAAGGCGCGCTTGAGCTCGGCGACCAGTGCCGCATCCGCGCCACCGGCCAGCACCTTGGCGACGAAGGCACCGCCCGGTCGCAACACCTCGCCGGCGAAATGGGCCGCAACCTCGACCAGGCCCATGGTGCGGAGATGGTCAGTCTGGGCATGGCCGACGGTGTTCGCCGCCATGTCCGACAGCACCAAATCAGCCGGCCCGCCGAGCGCTGCGGCGAGCAGGCCGGGCGCCGCGTCGTCCATGAAATCCATCTGCAGGATCTCGACGCCGTCGATCGGGTCGACCGGCAGCAGGTCGATGCCGACCAGCCGCGCGCGCGGGCACAAGCGGCGGACGACCTGCGCCCAGCCCCCGGGCGCCATGCCGAGATCGATGATCCGCTGCGCGCCTTTCAACAGGCCGAAGCGCTCGTCGAGCTCGATCAGCTTATAGGCGGCGCGGCTGCGCATGCCTTCCGCCTTGGCGCGGCGGACATAGGGGTCGTTGAGCTGACGATCGAGCCAGCGGGTCGAGGCGGCGCTGCGGCTGCGGGCGCTGTGAACTCGCTGGCGCCCGCGGATCGGGGAGCGGCTCACAAGCGGTGCCCGTCGCGAGCCATCAGCTGGCGCAATATGCCCTCGCGAATGCCGCGGTCGGCGACCGTCAGCCGCTCGACCGGCCAGATGTCGAGGATCCCCTCGAGGATGGCGCAGCCGGCGACGACCAGATCGGCGCGCTCGGTGCCGACGCAGGCGATCGTCGCGCGCTCGCCGACCGAGAGGCCCGACAGCCGCTCGCTGATCGCGCGCATCGAGGCGGTCGGCACGATCGAGCCGTCGACGATGCGGCGATCGTAGACCGGCAAGCCGAGGTGAATGCTGGCGAGCGTCGTGACAGTGCCGCTCGCGCCCATCAGCCGCGGCAGACCGGGCTCGCCGGCCAGCAGATGCGAGCCGTAATGCGCGGCGGATTCGGCGACCCGCTCGCGCATGCGGCGATAGCTGGCGAGGCGCTCGGCGGAATCGGCGGTGTCATGCGGCTCGGTCTCGCCAAGCGAGACCACCCCCCAGGGCAGCGAGCACCAGCCGGCGATGCGCGGCTCGGCATGGCTGCCGCCATCGAGCACGACCAGCTCGGTCGATCCACCGCCGATGTCGAAGATCAGCGCCGGACCGTCGCCCGGCTCGAGCAGATGATGGCAGCCGAGCACCGCCAGCCGGGCTTCCTCGCCCGGCGAGATAACATCGAGGGCGATGCCGGTCTCGGCGTAGACCTGCTCGATGAACTCGCGCCCGTTGCGTGCCCGGCGGCAGGCCTCGGTCGCGACCGACCGGGCGAGCGCGACGCGCCGCCGCTGCATCTTGTCGGCGCAGACCCTGAGCGCGGCGATCGCGCGATCCATCGCCGCCGCGCTCAGCCGCTCATTGGCGCCGAGGCCTTCGCCCAGCCGGACGATGCGAGAAAAGGCGTCGACGATGACGAAGCCGTCCTCCGACGGGCGCGCGATCAGCAGCCGGCAATTATTCGTGCCGAGATCGAGCGCGGCATAGGTCCGCCGAATCAGGGACGTTGTGCTCGGTGCGACGTCCGGGCCAGGAGCGGACGGGCGCGGTACGGCGGAATCCGCCATCGACACCGCCTTCGGTCTAATATGGCCGCCGACGAAAGGCCGGCGGTACTTGGCCTCGCTCTTAGGCCGCGGGGGCCATCACCGCAACCGGGTGGGCCCGTTTCGGACCCGGTTTACCAGCCGGGCGGCAGGATCACGCTGGACCGGTCGAGATCCCGAACCGTCGCGCAACCGAGCAAGCGAAGCGCCGACAACATCTCACCGTGGAAGATCTCGTAGATGCGGCGCACGCCTTCGCTGCCCGCGCCGGCGAAGGCATAAAGATAGGCGCGCCCGATCAGCACCGCCCGCGCGCCGATCGCGAGCGCCTTGATGACGTCGGTCCCGCGACGGATGCCGCCATCAACATAGACTTCGAGGTCACCGCCGACGGCATCGACGATCGCGGGCAGGACACGCAGCGTCGCGGGGCTACCGTCGACGTTGCGGGCGGCGTGGTTCGAAACGACGATCCCCTCGATGCCATGGTCGACCGCGCGACGGGCGTCATCGACGCGAAGAATGCCCTTCATGATGATCGGTCCGCCCCAAAGGCTACGGATCCACGAAAGATCCTCCCAGGTCGCGCACATGCCTCCCTCCCAGAAGGCATCAAGCACATCGCCGAACCCCGCCACCCTGCCATTGGGCATGATCCACATCGGGCAATCGAAGCGCATGCCGTCGCTGATGAAATCGAGCGTCCAGCCGAGCCTCGTGACGAGCTGAGGCGCATAATGCAGCGCGGTCGCAAGGCTTGCGCCCAGCGGCACGCGGAAGCTCCCCGAGGCGAGCCGCTCGGCACCGAATGCGCCCATCATGTCGACCGTGAGGACGAGAACCTTGCAGCCGGCCTGCTTTGCCGCGGCGATCATCGCTTCCGTCGTCGCGCGGCCACCGATCATATAGAGGTTGAAGAACACCGGGCCGCTCGCCGCCGCCATGACCTGCTCGACCGGATGGCCGCTCAGGCAGCTGGTGACGTAGACCGCGCCGATCTCGCCCGCGATCCGTGCCAAAGCCGGCTCGCCCTCCTTGCGGTACATGCGGTTGGAGCCGGTCGGCGCGATCATGATCGGGGTCGCGACCCGGTGGCCGAGAATGGTCGTCGAAATGTCGTAGGCCGGATGCTTGATCGCGGCGCGGGGCAGGAATTCCACCGCCTCGAATGCTTCGAGATTGCGGCGCAGCGTCAGCTCCTGGCCGGCGCCGAATTCAATGCTGTCGAACATCGCTTTCGGCAGGCGCCGCCGCGCCAGCCGCTCGGCGTCGGCAAAACCGGCTATGGCCCTGCTCATAGCGGATTCATCCGCCCGTCTCCCAGCCGGCGAAAACCGACGCGGGCGAGTTTAGCCGATCGAGGCGGAAGCGAAAGCGCGGCGAAGGAATGGCGTACCGGTGTTGAAAGCTGGCTTGCCGGGTCCGAACCAGCGTTACAAAGAGGGAAGGAAGCCGTCGCGTTGGCGCGGGCCTGGTCCCGCGCCGCGTCCAAATCGGCTCGGAGGGGATAGGTCCGTGACGATCCGGGACAAGACAGCGATCGTGGGGGTGGGAGCCACGCCCTATTACCGGCGCGGCGAGTCCTATCCCCAGACGGAGCTCGAAATGGCTTGCCGGGCGATCCTCCTCGCGCTCGAGGACGCCGGGCTCACGGTCGCGGATGTCGATGGCTTTGCGCTCTTTGCCTATGGCTACGATCCCGCCCAGGTCGCCGCGACCCTAGGCGTTCCCGAGGTTCGCTTCAGCGCCCAGCTGACCTCGGGCGGAGGCGGGTCGGCCGGTGCGCTCGGGCTGGCCGCTGCCGCGATCGAAGCGGGCATGGCGACCTGCGTGGTCAGCTACATGACGCTCCAGCAACGCGGCCGGCGCATCGGCGGCACGGCCAAGGGCGGGTTCCCCGAACATGCGCTCGGATCCTATGGCGGCCATGCGGTCTCACCGCTCGCCGCCTTCACCGCCAATGACGGCCTGATCGCGCCCGGGCATCAATTTGCCTGGCTCGCACAGCGCCACATGCATCTCTACGGTACGAAGCGCGAGCATTTCGCCGAGGTCTGCATCGCCAGTCGCGAGAATGCTCGCCGTCGACCGGAGACGGCGCTACACACCAAGCCGCTCACGCTCGACGATTACTTCAATGCGCGGATGATCTCCGATCCGCTCTGCCTGTTCGACTATACCGTGGAAAGCGATGGCGCGGTCGCAGTGATCACCGTCGCGGCAGACCGCGCGAAGGATCTGCGCCAGCCACCGGCGTACATCCTCGCTTCGGCGCATGGCGGGAATGGTCGCTGGGGGCCCTCGCACCTGCAGTGGTTTCAGACCCCGGATGACGAGTTCGCATCCTCGGGTCACCGGCCGGTCGCCAAGCGTCTCTATGAGATGGCGGGGATCGCGCCGGCCGATGTCGATGTCGCTCTGCTCTACGACCATTTCTCGCCGATGGTGATCATGCAGCTGGAGGACTATGGCTTCGCGCCGATCGGCGAGGGCGGTCCGTTCGTCGCCGACGGCCATATCCGCTGGAAGACCGGCTCGATCCCGGTCAACACTCACGGCGGTCATCTGTCCGAGGCCTACATCATCGGCATGACGCATGTGCGCGAGGCGGTCGAGCAGCTGCGCGGTGTTGCGGTGAACCAGGTCGACGGCGCGGAGATTGCGCTGGTTACCGGTGGCCCGGCGGCGCTGCCGGTCAGCAGCCTGTTGTTGCGGAGGTGATGCGCCATGGCCGCTAACGAAAAACCCGGCAAGGCGCGACGCGGCGTCTTCCCGACGATTCTCGATGAGACCTATGCGGTTCCGATGACCCAGCCATTCTGGGACGCCGCTAAGGAAGACCGACTCGTCGCACCGCGCTGTATGACTTGCGGAACCTTTCGGCTTCCGCCGGCGCCGTTCTGCTGGGTGTGCCAGGCGCAGGAGGTCGATTGGGTCGAGCTCCCCGGCACCGGGACCGTCTACACCTACACGGTCGTGCGTCACCCGCTGCATCCCGACCTCGCCGAGGTCGTCCCCTATGTGTCGGGCCTGATCGAGCTCGATGGCACGCAGGGTGCCGGCGCCCGCATGCTGGCCAACATCATCGATTGCGATCCCGAGCAGATCCGCATCGGCACCCGCGTCCGCATTATGTTCGATCATGTGAACGAGGAGATGTCGACGCCGCGATTTCGGCCACTCGACGGGGAAAGCGGGAGCTGATCCGGGCGATGGTCGACTTGTCACTCGAGGCGCTTTGGTCGCGGACCGTGTGGCAAACTCTCGTCGCCGGTGCGGAGCGATTTCCGGACAAGGCCGCGATTGTCGCCGCTAGCGATGCCGGCGAGGTTCAACGTTTCACGTACCGCGCGCTCGTCGAACGCGCAGCCAATCTGTCGGCCGGTCTCGCCAGCATCGGCGTGCGGCGGGGAGACCGGGTCGGGTTGTGGATGACCAACACGATCGAGTGGGTCGTCAGCGCCTACGCCGCGATGCGGATCGGCGCCGCGATCGTGCCGATCAACACCTTCCTCCGGCCGGTGGAGGTCAAATACTTCCTCGCCCAATCGGGCACGCGTCATCTGCTGTTGATCGATGCATTTCGACAGCTGAATTTTCCTGAGATGCTGGCCGAGATCTGTCCGGAGTTCGCAGCGGGCGCGCGAGCCGGCTTCCTCTACAGCGATGAGCTTCCCGAGTTGCGCAATGTGATCGTGGCGCACCGGGGTGGGGGCGGGCACGAGGCGGCCATCGACTTTGCCGCACTCGAGGCCGTCGGCAGTGACGGCTCGCCAGCCCGGCAGCTGGCTGACCGGATGGAACGCGACGTCACTGGCAATGATCTCGCGATGGTGAAGTACACCTCGGGCAGCACAGGATGGCCGAAGGGAGCGATGCTCGAGCAGGGCGGCATGATCGCCAATGCGATCCTGCATGCGCGGCGCTGGGAAATCGGCGACGCCGATGTCTGGTTCAGCATGATGCCGCTGTTCCACGCCGGCGGCAGCATCCAGGGCCTGTTCACCATGCTGGTCAGCGGCGGCACGCTCGTCTTTACCGAGGCGGTGAATGTTGATCAGGCCAGACAGCTGCTCACCAGCGAGGACGCCACCGTGTTCTTTGGCCTCCACCAGAACGAGGTTATCGCGGCAGCGCTCGAAGCCGGCGAAACGTTCCCCTCCTTGTGGTTCGGCACGAAGGGGACCGAGGCAGCGGCGAAGGTCTTCCCGAACGTGCGCTACCAGATGAGCCCCTATGGCCTGACCGAAGGCTATGCCGTGGTCGCCATCACCAGCCCGTCGGATCCCCCGGAGAAGCAATCGACGACCGCGGGCCGGATCATCGAAGGCGACGAATGCCGGATCGTCGACCCGCAGACCGGCCTCGATGCCGCACCGGGCGAGATCGGCGAGGCGTGGATTCGCGGCATGGTAATGCGCGGCTACTGGAACAAGCCGGAGGAAACCGCGCGCGCGATCGACAGCGATGGCTGGCTGCACACCGAAGATCTGCTGTCGCGCGACAGTGACGGCTATGTCACCTATCACGGCCGCCTCAAGCTCATGCTCAAGGTGGGCGGAGAGAATGTGTCGATCGAGGAAGTCGAACGGACGGTTGCAAGTCATGAGGCAATCGCGGAATGCGGGGCCGTCGGGGTGCCGGACCGCAAATACAGCGAGGTCGTCCGCGCCTATGTCGTGCGTGCGGCGAACCACCCGCTCGAGGAAGACGAGCTGCGCGACTGGCTGAAGGCACGGCTTGCCCAGTTCAAGCGGCCGCGCGACATCATCTTCCTCGACGCGCTCCCGAAGCTCGGCAACGGGAAGCTGGATCGGGTCAGTTTGGCAGCGCTCGCCAATCAAGCAGGCGTCTCGTCGTGATGAGCGACATCTGGGTCGGCGTCGACGTTGGCGGCACGTTCACCGATGCCGTTCTGACCGATGGGACCAAATTCTGGACGGCGAAGTTTCCGACCACCGCGAATGTGAGTGACGGCATCCTGGGTGCTTGCGGGCTGGCGGCAGAGCGTTCGGGGACGACGCTCCGCGAGGTCTTGCCGCGGGTGAAGCGGTTCGGGCTGGGCACCACCGCGGTCACCAATGCAATCGCATCGCGGCGGGGCGCGCGGGTCGGCCTGCTCACGACGAAGGGGTTCGAGGAAACGCTGAGCTTCACCCGCGGCAGATTGGTGTCGACCGATCAGCGGCTGCATCACGGCGCTCAGCTGGTAGCCCCGGAAGACATCATCGGCATCCACGAGCGGGTGGATCGGCACGGCGCGGTCGTCCAGCCGCTGGACCCCGACGAGGTCGTCGCGGGCGCAGCACGATTGGTTGCGGCGGGCGTCGAGGCAATTGCGATTTCCTTCCTCTGGTCGGTGGTGAATCCGGATCATGAGTCGCGCGCGGCGAAGGCCATCGCGCAGCATTGGCCGCAATTGTGGGTGACGAGCGCGGCCGAGCTGCTGCCTGTGCTGCGCGAATACGAGCGTACGACCTTGGCGGTGCTCAACGCCTATGTGTCGGCTACTTTTTCGGGTGTTGAGGAATTGGCGGAGCGGCTGGCGGCAGACGGCCTGGTCGCGCCACTGCTGCTGGTGCATTCGGGCGGCGGAACGATCTCGGTCGCGGAGGCGCGAAACCGTCCCGTCTGGCTGGCGGAGTCGGGGCCAGCCGCAGGCGTGTCGGCGGCCGCGGCATTGGCTGTGCGGTCGGGTGTGCAGCGGTGCATCACCTGCGACATGGGAGGCACCTCGTTCGACGTGTCGCATGTCGAGGATGGCGCGCCGTCGCGCGTCAGCCGCGGCGACTTGATGGATATCTGGACGGCGCTGCCGCGGGTCGATGTCGAATCGATCGGTTCGGGCGGCGGATCGATCGCCTGGATCGACGCGCGCCAGATGTTGCGTGTCGGTCCGCAATCGGCCGGGTCGAGTCCGGGACCGGTGTGCTACGGGCGGGGCGGCATGGCGCCAACGGTCACCGACGCGCTGGTTGTGCTGCGCTACATCGATCCCGACAATTTCCTCGGCGGCGACATGGTCCTCGACCGCGCCGCCGCGATCAGCGCTTGCGCCGATCTCGGCGCGCGCCTTGGCCTCGACGCGGAGGCGGCGGCCTGGGGCATCCGTGAGATCGCGCTGGCCGAGATGACCAGGGCCGTGCGGACGCGGCTGGCGATGCAGGGCTTGGACCCACGCGAGCATCCTTTGATCAGCTATGGCGGCTGCGCCTCGCTGTTCACCGCCGATATTGCCAAGGCGTTGTCGGCGCCGCGGGTGATCGTCCCCGACATCGCGTCAGTGCTGTCGGCACAGGGCGCCGCGACCGCGCAGGTGCGCCGCGAACGTCTCCGTACCGTGTTGCGACGCATGCCGATTGATCTGGCCGCACTGGAGCAGATCGCCGGCGACCTCGCGAAGCAAGTTGACGCCGATCTCGCCGCCGACGGCGTGGCGGCCGGCGATCGCACGGTACTCGTGGAAGCCGACCTGCGGTTCTTCCGACAATTGTGGGATCTGACGATTCCGTTGCCCGCCGGACCGATCGACGAGCGTGTTCTCGACCGGGTGCTCGACGAATTCCGGGCGGAATATGTGCGACGATATGGCGCAGGATCGATGATGACTGGCACGCCCATCGAGCTGGTCGCGCTGCGCGCGGTTGGTACCGGCCCGCCCGTCCTGCGTGATGCACCAGCGCCGGCGTTGGCTATTGACGACACCACGCTGAGCGTCTTGCGCTCTGGTCGGACGCGGGCGGTGCGTGTCGGAGCCGACGAGGCGGCCTATGTCGAGGTGGACATCTTCGGTGATGGCGAGCTTGTACCTGGTTGGGCGGTGTCGGGTCCGGCGCTGATCGATCGCTCGGATACGACGATCTGGGTGCCGGACAGGGTTCGCGCGAGCAAGGATGCGAACGGCAGCATCCTGTTGGAGGTGTCGTGATGGGGGGAGATATCGCTGTCCGCGAGCCTGACTCGATCACGGTCGAGGTGATGCGGAGTCGGCTCACGGCGATCGGATATGAAGGCGGGATTGCGATCGAGCGGACCGCGATGTGCCCGGTCGTGTCTGAGACGAAGGACTGGGCGGTTTCGATCTTCGATGCCGACGGCAATCTGATCGTCGGCACCGGCTATATCACCATTCACTTCGGCTGCTCGACCAATGCAGTGCGCGGGACGCTGAAGCGCCATGCCGGCACGATCCGGCCTGGCGACGTGTTCGTCGCCAATGATCCGCATACCGACGGCGGGCTGCATCCGCAGGATGTCGTGGTGCAACGTCCGGCGTTCGTCGGCGATCGGCTGGTCGGATGGGTCGCGGTGTCCGCGCATATGATGGACATGGGCGGCATGGCGCTCGGCTCCTTCGCGCCGCACGCGACCGAGTGTTACCAGGAGGCGCTGCGCTTCCCTTCGGTGCGTTTGCTCCGCGCCGGCGAGGAGGTGGTCGACACCTGGGCGATGATCGCGACCAATGTGCGCATGCCGACGCTGATCGAAGCCGATCTGCGTGCGCTCGTCGTCGGATGCAACGTCGCAGTGGCGAAGTTCGAGGATGTTGTCGCCGCGATGGGCTGCGACAGCTTCGCCCTGGCAACCAGGGCGCTGGCGCGAGCAACCGATGATGAGCTGCGACGGCGGGTCTCGCTGATCGCCGACGGCGTCTACCGCGCAACCGGCTGGATCGAGATTACCGAGCATGAGGTGCTGCCCGTGCCGTGCGCCTTGACCGTTGCGGGGGATCGCCTGCACTTCGATTTCGACGGTTGCCCGCCGGAAATGCCGCGCTATGTGAATTCGCGGCCGTACATCATCAAGGCCGCGCTGGCGGCGTCGATCAGCAGCTGGCTGTCGGCGGATCTCCCCTTTTCGCAGCCGCTGCTCGATCTTCTCGAAATCGATATTCCGCCCCGGACGATGCTCAATTCCTCGCCGCCATCGCCGCTGGGTGGGGCCGAGGTGGGGCCGGCGCAACTGGCGGCGATGCAATGCCTCGAGCTGGCGCTTGCGGCATCGCCGGACGCGGCCGAGCGGCGGCTGCTCTCCGCGCCCACCGCGACGGGCTATGCCATGATGACCTGGTCGTTCGAGGGCGCCGACGGTGACGCCGATACCTATCTTCACACCGACGGATGTTTCGCCGGAAGCCCCGCGGGCAACGACCGCGACGGCGTCGACTATTCTCCCGCGCTGGTCGGCACCGCAGCGATCTTCGAGCTGAGCGACGTCGAGATTCTCGAATCGAATTACCCGATCCTGATCGAGGAGCGGACCACCAGCACGGGCGACCATGGCGCCGGCTTGCACCGATCGGGCGGCGCCTGCCGCGAGATCCTGCGGCCCCACGGCACGACGAGGCTGATCGGCAATATGATCAGCACGCGCGGCTCGACCCCACCGCCGAGCTCGGCCGGTGGCACCCCCGGCGCGCGCACCGCCCAGCGGATCCTTCGCGGCGATGGAAGTGTCGAGAACATCTGGATGCAGGCCGCGGGTGTCGAGGTCAGCGGTGACGACCGCTTCGAGTTCCGCGGGCCCACCGGCGGCGGATTCGGCGACCCATTGTGGCGGCCGGCCGATCTCGTCGCACGCGATGTGCAGCTCGGTCACATGACCGCCGGGGATGCGGATCGACTCTACGGCGTTGTCCTCGATTCCTCCGGAGCAGCGAACGGCCGGCGAACCGAGATGCTGCGCGATGAGCGCCGGCGCGAACGCCTCGCGCGCGCCGATCCTCCCGTGCGGCCGATGCAGGACGCGACAACGTCTCCCGAGGGCGGTTTGCCGCTCTACGCAGGCGTCGTCCAGATCGGCGACAAGGCCATCGCGGAGCGCAGCGGCGCAGTGCTCGCCACAGCACCCGCCCATTGGACCGACGGCTGCTGCACGCTCGACGAGACGGACGTGGCGCCGAACGGCTTCGTCGCGGAGACGAGGTCCTATCTCGATCCCATCACCGGCGAGCGCCTCTTCCACGAGCTCCGCAGGCCCGACGGTATCCGCTCGTTCGAGAGCAGCCCTAACCGCTGGACCGGGCGCATCGCCGGCAGCGCCTGACAGACTCGTCCTAACTCACCGGCAGCTGATAGAGCTCGCGCACATTGTCGCGCAGGATTGCCTGCTTGTCGTGCTGTGCAAGATCCTTGGTGTGCTTGGCGAGCAGCGCCTGGCTGTTCGGCCAGGTCGAATCATTATGTGGGAAATCATTCGCCCACATCAGCCGTTTCGGATTGAGCATGTCGGTGACCCGGAAGGCGATCAGATCGTCCTGGAAGGTCAGATAGACATGCTCGAACAGCAGCTCGCTCGGCAGGCGTGACAGCTCGCGGCATTTGTCGACGAAGCGATGGCGATTATAGGCGTGGTCCATGCGATAGGCGAAATGCGGCAGCCAGCCGGCATCGCCTTCGACGCACACCAGCTTGAGGCCGGGGTGGCGGCAAAACACGCCACTGAAAACGAACATGCTGATGATGTCCTGGACGCCGCGCATCACGCCGTTCCAGCGCGTGATCTTCGGGCCGCGCGGCATCGCGTCCTTGCCGGTGAGGATATGAAAGCTGATCGGCAGCTCGAGCTCTTCGGCGACGCTCCACAGCGGATCGAAAGAGGGATCCTCATAGTCCTCGGCGGTCGAGGGATGGCACGGCAGCATCACGCCCTTGAAGCCCATCTCCTTGATCCGCCGGAAATCCGCGATCGCCTCGTCGACTGAACGAATCGCGCTCAGGCCGATCCCGAACAACCGGTCCGGCGCGACCGCGATGAATTCTTCCTGCAGCCAACGATTATACGCCCACATGCAGGCCTGTTTGTAGTCGCGGTCCTCGAGGTGGCAGAGCGCCATGCCGACCGTGGGATAGATCATCTCGGCGGCAACGCCGTCGCGATCCTGATCGGCCAGCCGCGCCTTCGCGTCCCAGCCGCCGCGCCACATCTCGTCATAGGTCGTGAACTTGATGCCGACCTCGCGCGGATCGCGGCCGGCAGCCGCCACCAGTGGCATCGGGATCGCAGGAAAGTCCTTCAACACGTATCGATCGTGATTGTCTTCGCGTACGACCCGCGGCGCATCGTCGCGCCAGGCCGCCTCGATATGGTCGATAAAGCAATTGGGCGGCTCGCAGATGTGCGAGTCCGCGGAGATCGGCCGTACGGCGGCAACAGTCTCAACGCTCATCTTCCGATCTCCTCTTCCTCACGCCGGCATCAGCTCAAACCGCCGGTTCTCGCGCAAGGCGTCGAGCGGCACGGTGCGCGTGTCCTTGCCCGACCGCAGCACTTTGCCCGGCAGCTTGCCGGTATGCTCGCCCTTGCGGACGATCTCGACGCCGTTGACGAAAACATGGTCGATGCCGGTCGCATCGGCATAGGCGCGCGCCTGGTTGCCCGGCACATCCTCGCGGAAATAGGTCGGGCCGCGGCCGACCGTCGCCTCGTCGAAGATGATGATGTCGGCGAAATAGCCTTGCTTGAGCTGGCCGCGATCGATCAGGCCCATGTAGCGCGCCGGGCGATCGGTCAGCTGGTAGACCGCTTCCTCCAGCGTCATGATGCCGAATTTGCGTACGCCCATCGACAGCACATCGGTCGAGAAGGAAAAGGTGTCGACCATATCGAGGTGCGCACCCGCATCGGAAGCACCGATAATCGTGCGGTCGTCATGCCAGACCTCGGCGCGCAGCTTAAAGGTCTCGGCATCATTGCCGCCGAGATAGGGTGTGAAGACGGTGGTCAGCTCGTCGTCGATGGCGATGTCGAGCATCACGTCGAGCGGATCGCGACCTTCTTCGCGGGCGATGTCGCCGGCAAAGCGGCCCTCGTATTGCTTGTTCTTGTCCGCAGTGACCGAGATGACGGTGAATTTGTCGATCCGCGCCTTGTATTTGGCGAAGCTCTCCGCCGGCACGCGGGCGAGATCCGCCCGCATCCGATCGCGGAAGGCGGGATCGCGTAACGCCTCGATCCGCTGCTCGATCGGCCATCTGAAAATCTCGCGCCACACGCCCGGATTGGAATCGAACAGCACCCCGGTCTTGAGATTGCAGAACATGTCCGGGGTTACCGGTACGGTCAGCGCCAGCACCTCGGCCCCCCGCGCGCGCGCATAGTCGCTGACGGCAAGCTGATGCGCGGCAAGAGACCGCGCATCGGGGCGATCAGTGATGCCGAGCGCATTCCAGTTGACCGGCCGGTTACCGGCCAGCGACAGCTCGGCAAGCAGCTCCACGACCTCGGGAGCAAAGTCGATCTCGGGCAGCAGCTCGAGGCCGGTGCCCTCATGATCCTTCACCACGCTGCCGAGCGCGATGATCTCGCTGTAATCGGCCCAACGTGACGGCACGGGATTGCCGTCGCCGTCATTATGCGAGGCAGAGATGGTCGAGGAAAAGCCGAGCGCGCCTTCGGCGAGCGATTGGCCGAGCAGCGCCTTCATCGCGACAATCTCTTCCGGCGTCGCCTTCTCGCCGACCGCGCGCTCGCCCATCACCACCCGTCGGATGGCCGAATGGCCGGCGAAGAAACCGGCGTTGAGGCCGACCCGGCCCTCAAAGCTGGCGAGGAATTCGCCAAAGCTGCGCCAGGTCCACGGCACGCCGATCTGCAGCGTCTCCAGCGGCATGCCTTCGACCCGGGCGAGCATGCGCATCAGATAATCCGAGGCCTCAGGCGTGATCGGCGCGATCGAAAAGCCGCAAAAGCCGCCAAGGATGGTCGTCACGCCATGGAAGCAGGAGGGGCTGAGCGTCGGATCCCAGAAGACCTGGGCGTCATAATGGGTGTGGATGTCGACAAAGCCCGGCGAAACGATCCGGCCGGTTGCGTCGATCGTCTCGCACGCCTCCTCCGAGACGGCGCCGATTGCGATAATCCGCCCATCCTTCACGCCGATATCGGCCTGAAAGCGCGGCTGGCCGGTGCCATCGACGACCGTGCCGCCGGCGATCTTCAGATCAAGCATGTCCA
>Ga0068855_100002388_pt1 | contig 23151 bp, 21 predicted proteins | sample KBSCornC52_FD_66592 | JGI IMG/M metagenome (GOLD analysis project Ga0068855, IMG submission 66592) | Corn rhizosphere microbial communities from Kellogg Biological Station, Michigan, USA - KBS Corn C5-2 | ecosystem: Host-associated > Plants > Roots > Rhizosphere > Soil ...
TCCAAGTGACTTCCGGTCCTCAACTGAATGAGTGTCAGGCATCGACCTGGGAGTGTCCATTGCGGATTTCGGATTTCGGATTTCGGATTGAACGGCCCGAAGGCTTATCAATCCGCAATCCGCATTCCGCTATCCGAAACAGGTCCATTCCTTAGAAAGGAGGTGATCCAGCCGCACCTTCCGATACGGCTACCTTGTTACGACTTCGTCCCCCTCGCTCCCCACACCTTCGACCGCTCTCTCCCTTGCGGGTTGAGCCACGGGCTTCGGGTGCAGACAACTCAGGTGACGTGACGGGCGGTGTGTACAAGGCCCGGGAACGTATTCACTGCCGCTTATCTGATCGGCAATTACTAGCGATTCCGACTTCACGCAGGCGAGTTGCAGCCTGCGATCTGAACTGGGAACGGATTTTTGAGATTGCCTCCACCTCGCGGCTTCGGATCCCTTTGTCTGCCGTCCATTGTAGCATGTTTGTAGCCCAGGGCGTAAGGGCCATGCTGACTTGACGTCATCCCCACCTTCCTCCCGGTTACCCAGGCAGTTCCCCAAGAGTTCCCGACATGACTCGCTGGCAACATGGGGTGAGGGTTGCGCTCGTTGCGGGACTTAACCCAACATCTCACGACACGAGCTGACGACAGCCATGCAACACCTGTCTTGCTGTCCCCTTGCGGGGAAAACCGGCTTTCACCGGCGGTCAGCAGATGTCAAGCCCTGGTAAGGTTCTACGGTTAGTGACGTATTAAACAACATGCTCCACCGCTTGTGCGGGCCCCCGTCAATTCCTTTGAGTTTCAACCTTGCGGCCGTACTCCCCAGGCGGGATACTTAGTGCGTTAGCTGCGGCACCGGAGGGGTCGATACCCCCGACACCTGGTATCCATCGTTTACGGCCAGGACTACCGGGGTATCTAATCCCGTTCGCTCCCCTGGCTTTCGCGCCTCAGCGTCAGAAACGGCCCAAGAAGCCGCCTTCGCCACCGGTGTTCCGACTGATATCTACGCATTTCACCGCTACACCAGCCATTCCACTTCTCTCTACCGCCCTCAAGAGGACCAGTATGAGAAGCACTGCATGGGGTTGAGCCCCAGCCTTTCACTTCTCACTTAATCCCCCGCCTACGCGCGCTTTACGCCCAGTAACTTCGGACAACGCTCGCTCCCTCCGTATTACCGCGGCTGCTGGCACGGAGTTAGCCGGAGCTTATTCGTCGGGTACCGTCATTTGTTTCTTCCCCGACAAAAGGAGTTTACAACCCGAAGGCCTTCCTCCTCCACGCGGCGTCGCTGCGTCAGGCTTTCGCCCATTGCGCAAGATTCCTAATTGCTGCCCCCCGTAGGAGTCTGGGCCGTATCTCAGTCCCAGTCCGGCTGGCCGTCCTCTCAGACCAGCTACCCGTCGTCGCCTTGGTAGGCCGTTACCCCACCAACTAGCTGATAGGCCGCAAGCCCCTCGAAAAGCCGATTTCTCGGTTTAATCACAATCCCATGCGGGAAAGTGGCCACATCCGGTATTAGCACCCCTTTCGAGATGTTGTCCCGGTCTTTTCGGCAGGTTGCTTACGTGTTACGCGACCGTTCGCCGCTAGGTGTATTGCTACACCCCGCTCGACTTGCATTTCTTAGGCACGCCGCAAGCGTTCGTCCTGAGCCAGGATCAAACTCTCCATACATTAACAGATGGGGGTAAACCCCCGTTTGTTCGCTGAAGGGTTGTTTGGTGATTGCGGATTTGAGATTGCGGATTGTGGATTGAACGGCCCGAAGGCGAACAATCCGTAATCCGAAATCGGCAATCCGAAATCGATTTGGACCTGACCCGTAAGTTACTTGATTGTACGTGGTATCCGCAGAGACCGTGAGCACTCGATGATTTCTCAAAGAGCTCTCACAGCGTCAGATAAACCCAAAGTACCTTACACTGCTGTACGATACTTCTGTGTTCATGCTCTGCCCGGTTTTCAAAGATCAGGACAGGCGGGCTAAAGGCGAATTGCTCGCCGCTTCACCGGCCTGCGTCAGGGCGTATTCCCCAGACGCAAGGGATATAATACGATATCGCACTACCCCTTGTCAACCCCTCGGCGATCTTTCTTTCGAGATTGCTCGCTTTTTCGAATCGCTGCCGGGGTTTTGCCATTTTACTCGACAAGCGTCTGCTTCTCGGTTCGTGGCAAGGTCTAGAATACTCTACCCAGACGATGCGTGTCAATAGCAGCCCGGAATTCGTCCCAGGGGGGCCGCTTCGCGGGGAGGCTGGCCAGGGGAAAGGAAGGATTCCTCAGCGGGCGGGACCAACGTAACGCCGGAACAATCGTGAAATGAGAATGCCACACCGCCTGCTTCGCCCCCTGTTCACCGGACTGCTGGTTATGTCCGTCGCCCAGACTGTTTCCGCCGCGCCCGTCATGCCGAATGTGGTGCTGCGGACGTTGCCGAACGGCCTGAGGCTGCTGATTCGCCAACAGCGCTCCGCGCCGCTGGTTGCCGTCGATGTCTGGGTGCGGGCGGGCAGCGGCCGCGAGCGGGCAGGCGATAGTGGAGCGGCGCACTTCCTGGAGCACCTCCTCTTCAAGGGCACGGCGACGCGAAAGCCAGGCGAGATCGACGGGGCCATCGAGGACCTCGGCGCGACTCTCTCGGCCTTCACGTTGCGCGAGGCGGCGCACTTCTGCACGACGGTTCCGTCCGCTCAGGCGCAGACGGCGGTGGAAGTGATCGCGGACGCTCTCCAGCATTCGCAGCTTCAGCCGGACGAGGTCGAGCGCGAGCGGGCAGTGATTCTGGACGAGTTGGCGCGCGCCCGAAATGATGTCGGTAAGGATGCGTCGAATCGCGCGTTCGCGGCCCTCTATCCCGGACATGCGTACGCGAATCCGGTGCTTGGTACCCCCGCCGCGATTCGGTCGCTTTCGAGAGATGCGGTTTTCGAATTCTATCACAGGTGGTACACGCCCGCGAATACTATCGTTGTAATCGTTGGCGACATAGCGGCCGACCGTGCGGACGAGATGGTGAAGGCCGCGTTCGGCTCATGGACGGGGACCGCGCCACAACCGCGGGCAGCGCCAGTGCACACAGACCTGCTTCCCGCTTCGAAGCCGAAGCTGGACGCGGCGACCTCCGTTGGCGTACCAGCCTCGAGCCAACTCGCCGCAACCGCTTTCAGAGTCGATGCCGCTCAACCAGCCTCCGAAGCTGCCGCGGGTTTCGTGGCCGCGGCGTTGCTGAGCGACCGGTTAGTGTCCGCGAGGGCGGGAGGAGGACCAGATTCCGGAAATGCGCCGGTCGCTCCGGCTGAGCTGACCGGGGAGTACACGGTGTTGCCCGGCGGCTCGATGCTGCTCCTCACCGGAATCGTGCCGGCCGGCAAGGCGAACGATTTCCGCCAGACAATCGATTCTGAAATTGGCCGTCTCGCGAGAGAAGCGCCGACGGCGGCGGAGCTGGACGCGGCGCGCCGCCGGGTTATCGGACCGTACCTATATGACATCGAGACGTATGGCGGTCAGGCGAGCGCGCTCGGCCGATACGACGTTCTCGGCGATTACGCCATCGCGCAGTCGCTAGTGGACGCCCTGCTCGCGCTCAAGCCGGCCGACATCACTGCATTTGCTCAGAAGCGGCTGACCGCTGAAATCCGCGCCGACATCATTCTCAATCCTCCCTCGCATCCATAGGAAGACCTGCCTTGATTCGACTCCCCTCTCTTGCGGCATCCCTTGGACTGGCGCTGGCCGCGATGACATCGTATGCCTCACTGCCCGAAGCACCTGTTCGATTCGTATCGAAGACCGGAGTGCGAGTGATCGTGCAGCCCGAATCGAACAGCGACACCGTGGCGCTCTGTCTCTTCGTGCGCGCGGGCATCCCGGAAGAAGAGGGTGTCAGCGGCGTCGGCTCGCTCGCATCCCGGGCGCTCTTCGGGTCCAACTTCCAGCAGTCGTCCGACGCTGTCAGCCGCACGATCTACGACGCGGGCGGCAGCCTGGACAGCCGGTTCACGCCCGATTACACCGTATTTACCTGCGTCACGACAAAGCAGGGATTCCGGGACGCGGTGTACCTGCTGGCAACAGCGGTGAAGTCCGCGGAGTTCGACGCGGATGCGATGCGCCGGGCGCGGTCCGACGTGGCGGCCAGCCTTGCTCACGACCAGCGCGACCCGTTTCAGACGGGCTATACGAGGCTTCGCGCCGAGTTGTACGCCGAGAGCCCTTACCGGATTCCCATTGGCGGGACCGAGGAGACGCTCCGGCGAATCTCGCCCGACGCAGTCCGGCGATTCTTCGCGCGCCGTTACGTGCCGGAAAACTGTGTGCTCGCCATCGCCGGCAACATCCCAGTCGAGAAGGCGCAGCGAACGGTCGAGAACCAGTTCGTGGACTTCGATAGGCCTGCCGCGCGGCCGGTCAGAATCGAGCCAGACGCATATGCAGGTCCATCCCGCGTCGAGCGGCCCGTGCAGACCGCGTCCACGCTGCTCCTCGCGGGTTACCGCGCTCCGGCCGTCGGCGACCCCGATTATGCGGCAGCGCTGGTCCTCGAGGCGCTGATGGGCGGGGGCAAGAGCTCGCGGCTCTTTCGGCAGATCCGGGATGTGGACGGGGTCGGCTATGCGGTGGGGACCTACTTCCCCGCGCTGTCGCGCGCGAGCCATCTCGTCGCCTACCTGGAGTACGACCCGCTCCGCGATTCGGCGAAGAGTGGCCCGCAGACGACTGCAAGCCCGGAGAAGCTCCTGCTCGACACGGTGAAATCGCTGGTCGGGAACCCGCCGACCGCCCAGGAGGTGGACCGGGCGAAGCGTTTCGCCGCGGGTAGGCACGCCCTGAGCCACCAGCGGACCCGCGACCGCGCCTTCCACCTCGGCCTTTACGAGACGCTCGGAGTGGGATACGGATTCGATTCCGAGCTGACAAAGCGAATCGAGGCGGTGACGACGGAGGATGTTGCAAGGGTGGCGAAGAAGTGCCTGGTCAATCCCGTCGTTGTCGTCGTCCGCCCGCCGACCCACTAACGCGGTCGAAACCAGCGGCGGCACGTGAGAGGAGCGGTCATGTGGAGTCGAGCCATCCCGCGAGAGTCGCGCCGGCCGCTGGCACTTTCAGGGGCAGTGCCGCTCGTTCTTGCCTGCGTTGCCTGGTTCACGGCGGGCTGCGGAGGCGGGGGAAGCACAGCCACTTCGTCGGCCGGCGCAATCGTACGGCAGAACGAGACGGGCTTCAGCCCCGATGCCGTCATTGTCGCCGCGGCGCACACGCCCGGCCCGTGGATTCCCGCGGAATCGGTTCGGTCCATCGATTCGGACCTGACGCGGATTCGCTCCAGCTATCCCGTGCTTCAGCGCGTTCACACGAATGGAAAGTACATCCTGACGGAGCTCGTGGTGACGGTCCGACGCGACTCGACGTGGGTGAAAGCGTGGCAGCAGGGAAAGACGCTCTCCGGCAACTCCGCGATCGATTCGTTCCTCTCCACGTACAATATTGCGAAGGTCGAGCCGCAGATCGACGGTCTCGATAACCCGTGGTTCATACTTCGTTTTGGCCAATCCCTGAAGGTGGAGGACCTCGCGGCGCCCCTGAAGCAATTGAGCGCCGACTTCCTCGCCGTGACGCCTGACTACTGGAACGGCGGCGACAACATCCTACTGACCGAGCAGGGCGCGTCGCGCACGTATGCGTTCACGTACGGATGGGGCGACTGCCCGTCCGGTTGCATCAGCGGCCACACCTGGACGGTCAAGCTCGCGCAGGATGGCAGGATGTCGATGACCGAGTCCGGGTCTGCGCTTCCAAACGGCGCGCCGTAATCCGCGGATTCAGGCAGTCAATGGGCCGATGGAACGATCCCACGTTTCCGTCGGCCCATTGGCCAGTCTGAACGAGTGTGAACAATCGCGGGGCGCGCCCGTCTGATCCAATATGGTAGAGATTCCCATGCAAGAAGGACGACGGGCCGCCGAGCGGAGGCACGAAAGGTGATAGCAGTGGCCAACGCGGACACCGCGCTCATCGAGAGGTGTCAGGCCAATGACGCGGCCGCGTTCAACGAGATTGTGTCGCGGTACAAGAATCGGGTCTTCAACTACGTCTGCCGGATGATCGGTCCGGGAATCGACGCGGAAGACCTGACGCAGGAGACGTTCGTCCGCGCCTATGTGAACATCAAATCTTTTCAGAGCCGCGCGAGCCTGAACACGTGGCTCTATCGGATTGCCACGAATATCTGCATCGACCACACGCGCAAGACGCGCCGGGTCAAAGCGTTCACGACCTCGCTGCAACGGGAGGACGACGAGGATGTGGCGGATGTGGCGAGGGACATCCCGGACGGCCGGTTCGACCCGCAGAGCCTGCTGCTGAACAAGGAGCTGGGCTCGCGGCTCGATCAGGCGCTGCGAAGCCTGCCGGAGAAACTGCGGACGGTTGTCCTGCTGCACGACATCGAGGGCCTCCCGTACGAGGAGATCGCGCACATCGCGGAATGCCCGCTGGGAACCGTGAAGTCCCGGCTCTACAATGCGCGCGCGGCATTGCGCGACAAACTTCAGCCCTATCTGGAGGGGACCGCGCTGCTCTGAGCGGATCCATGGCGACTTACCTTCGAGCAGGAAGGACAGCTACATACCATGAACTGCAAAACGATACAGCCTCTGCTGTCGGAATACATCGATAACGCGCTGTCGGCACGCGACACCTGGGAGGTGGACAAGCACCTCGCGGACTGCAATGGGTGCGCCCGCGCGCTGAATGAGCTGAGGATGACGGTCCGGCTGCTCGGAGAGCGGCCGCGGTTCGAGGTGAGCGCCGATTTCATGGAGAATCTCCAGAGCCGGATCGCCGCGGTTCAACCGGAACCGCCGCGCGCCGCCTGGCTCGCCAGCCTGCGTGAGATGTTCCGCCCTCGCGCACTGCCGGCGTGGGGCGCGGCGGCAGGTGCATGCGGTCTCGCCCTCGTCATGCTGATGCAGAGAGTGGATGCGCCGGAGAATGCCGCAGCACCGCTGCGTCCCGCCGCTCCGCCGCTCGTGCAGACGGCGCGCAACCAGAGCGTGGCGCTCGCCGCGACGAATCCGCTCGGGGACCCGGCCGCCGCGGCGCTCATCGCGTCCGCCGGCCCGGAGACGGGGGAGTCTTCCGCCAGCGTGCAGTGATCGCTATTATGGAACCGACAGAGGAGTGGCGGCTGCCGGTTCGAATCCGGTCGGCCGCCATTCGATTGATTGGAACGAGACGTGTTGCGAATGTGGCGTTATAACCGAATAACCGCGGTGGCAGCTGCGCTGCTGCTCGGGCATGTCGCGTCCGTTGGCGCGCAGACGGGACCGGCCTCGCCGGCTCTGGTTCGGCCACGTTTCCAGCGCGCGCAGAACCGGGCGGGGCTTGCCCGTCGCGCCGCGCAGAACGCGAACGCCGTTGAGGCGCGGCGCGCGCGGGAGATCATGGCCCTCTTCCTGCGGCAGGGCAATAAGCAGCCCTACGTCGGCGAGCAGGTGACGCAGGTGATGGCCGGCGGGCTCGAATCGCGCGAGATTGTGAAGCATCGGGGTCCGTGGCAGGACCGTATCGAGTTCGTTGCGCCGCCGCGGATGACCGGAGAGATCATCCTCCAGAACGGCGGCCGGTTCCAGCACTACAAGCCGAGCCAGAGCGTGATTCTGGAGGGTGTCGCGTCGCCGGAGGTGTTCCTGGGGCAGGTGCGCGGGATTCTGGCGGGAATCAAGGAAGGGCGAATCACGGTCCGCGTCGTCGGCTCGCAGGTGGTGGCGGAACAGAATGCTTCGATTGTCGAGATTCGGACGCCGGAAGGCGGCTGGCGACTCTGGATCGACGACAGGACCGGCGTGCGCCTCAAGAGCGAGCAGCTCAACGCCCAGGGCGCCGTCACGATGACCAGCTACTTCACGAAGATCGACTACACGCCGACGTTCGGTCCGACGGACTTCGCCCCGGCCTCGCTGCCTCGCGTCCGGCACGAGGCATCGCTCCCCAGCGGTCCTCCGCTTCCCACCGTCCAGGCCGCCCAGCAGCAGGTGGACTACACGATTCGCGAGCCGGCCCTTCCAGCAGGGTTCCAGATCGCAGGCGTATGGGTGGTGGAGTTGCCGGGCGCGAAGGTCACTGTCTTGCGCTACACGGACGGCCCGAACAACTTCACGCTCTTCGAGCAGAAGGCCCGCCAGAAAGCTCTTGCGGCCGCGCCCCGGAAGCCACTTCGCCGGAATCTCCGTCACTGGATCGCCGACGGCGTCAGCTTCAGCCTCATGGGCAACCTGCGCCCCGCCACCCTCCTCCAAATCGTCGATTCGCTCCAATAATCGCCCACCCGACGATGAATCGAAAGCGCCGGATTCCGCACTGGAATTCGGCGCTTTGTTCGGTTGATTCGGCTGCTCGTCAGTGCTTGAAGGTCCAGTGCTTGTTCGCGAAGAAATTCCAGAACACAACGACACTCGTTGCAACCAGAGTAGCGAGAAGGAACACAGGCTTGCTCGGCTGCTGATTCACCAGCGTGCCGGTCTCCATCCACACAACCCCGCTCACGATGGCGAGGTTCAGAATCCAGCCGACCACGTTAACCGCGACGAAGCGAACATACTTCTCATGCGCGGCCCGCGATCCCACGTTCTGGAAGGTCCACCGGTTGTTCCAGAAGAATCCGTTTGTCACCGCGAGCGCGAAGGAGACCGTCTTCGCCAATTGCAGGTTCACGCCCGCGTAATAGTGCAGCAGGAACGAAACCGCGTAGTCGATGGCAAAGCTGGACGCGCCAACGATGCAGAATTTCACGAACTGGCGGATTGCAGGTCTCTTGTGGAGAGGTTCCGTCGCAACCTCGATCATAAATGAATCCTCGACAGGGGCAGGCGGTGAAGTCGGTATATTCTACCATAGGCCGCTACGACGACTCGTGACGCGGACTCGTGACTCGGGATGCGTGATGCGTGAGCTGCGCAGCTAGATTCGTGGACTGCGCCGGCGCACTCTCGATTCAGAAACGTCTCACAGAATCGACGATCCCTTCCGCACCGTTCACGCATCACGCATCACGAGTCCGCATCGTTGTGGATCGCCGTATCCAGAATATAATAGGCCGTTCCGGGGATTGTGTTTTCTGCGACGAACACATATAATGCCACTAACTATTCCACGCCACGACAGGCGGCAGGGCCGGGAGCAGGGACTTACCCCGACATCCGTTCTTTTGGGCCATCCGACTGCGTGCAGGAAGGAAACGCCGAATGCAGGGTTACCTCACGATGGCAGTGTTCGCCATCGTCGGCATCGGCATGGTGGCCGTCAGCCTCGTCCTGAACAGGCTCCTCAGCCCCTCAGCACCCACCCCCGAAAAACTCGAGACGTATGAATGCGGGCCGGCGCCATTCGGAAACGCGTGGCGCCAATTCAACACGCACTACTACCTCTACGCCCTCCTTTTCCTCGTCTTCGATGTGGAGGCGGTCTTCCTGTTCCCCTGGGCGCTGGCGATGCGGCAGGGCAAGGCGATGCTCGGCCCGGGCTTCCTCCTCGCGGAGCTCGCAATCTTCGTTGGGCTGCTGGCCGCGGGCTGGGTCTGGGCGTGGCGGCGCAAGGCGATGGAATGGGAGTAGGCGGATGGGTCGCCGGGTCGTTGGCTCGATGGGTCGTTGGGAGTTGGCGAGGGTAGGAGAGACGCATGGCGCTGGTTGATAAGCCGCTGACGCAGGACGAGGTCGATACATGGCGCGTGCCTATTCCGGGCGGCGCCGTCATTATGGCGCCAATCGATCGCGCGGCACAGTGGGCGCGGCGCAACTCGCTCTGGTCGCTCACGTTCGGGCTCTCCTGCTGCGCCATCGAGATGATGGCGACCGCCGCCCCGCGGTTCGACCTCGACCGATTTGGCGTGATGTTCCGGGCGACGCCCCGCCAGGCGGACGTGATGATCGTCGCCGGCTGGGTCTCGGTGAAGATGGCCCCGTTCATCAAGCGGCTGTACGACCAGATGCCGGAGCCGAAGTACGTAATCGCCATGGGCGGATGCGCGTCGGCCGGCGGTCCCTACCGCGATTCGATCACCATCGTGAAGGGCGTGGACCACATCGTGCCGGTGGACGTGTATGTCTACGGCTGCCCGCCCCGACCGGAGAACCTCATCAACGGGATTATTAAGCTGCAGGAGAAGATCAAATCCGAGAAGGTGCTCACGCGGCGCGGCCAGGCACGAGATTCCGGGCCTGCGCGCGAGCCCATCATCATCGAAGGATAACGACCATGTCAACTGAAACAGGAGCTGCTGAAGCCGAGGCGCCCGAACTGGAAGTCCTGCGGCGGCGCTTCGGGGAGGCCGTTTTCCTCTCGGTCTCCGCAAACGGCGATATCCACCTCGAAGTGACCGCTGAGCAGCTTACCGACGCAGCCCTTCTCCTCCACGACGACCCCGAACTGCGATTCGACTATCCGGCCGACCTGACCGCCTGGGACAGCGGCGAGGAATTCGTCCTCTGGTACCGCCTCCACGCGATGGAGCGGAACCGCACCGCGATTATGAAGGTGAAGCTCTCCCGCGAGGACCCGCAGGTCCCCTCCGTCACGTCGGTCTGGCCGGGCATGAACTGGCACGAGCGCGAGTGCTTCGACCTCTACGGCATCCGATTCGTCGGCCACCCGGACCAGCACGACGACATGCTCATGCGCATCCTGCTGCCCGAAGACTGGCAGGGTCACCCGTTCCGCCGCGACTACGAACCCGTCTTCAGCGATGATCCGCTGCATGGGCCGCAGGCGAGGAACTGAGGAGTGTGGGGAGTATGGGAAGTATGGGGAGTGTGGGAAGTATGGGGAGTGTGGGAGTAGGGCATGGCGTTTGCGCGTCGGTTTGAAGATCTGGTGGTCTATCAGATCGCATTTAGGGCCGCGGGGCGAATCTTTACGGAGACAAAGGGATGGCCCGCCGAGGAACGGTACGGCCTGACGAGTCAGATTCGCAACTCGTCTCGTTCCGTGTGCGGCAACATCGCCGAAGCCTGGCGAAAGCGCCGGTACCCTAACCACTTTGTCAGCAAGCTGACGGATGCGGATGGCGAAGCCGCGGAAACCCAGAACTGGCTCAAGTTCGCGATCGAATGCGGTTACATGTCGAGCGAGGTTGGGCGTGAGCTTTACGGTGAGTATGACCGAGTATCGGCTGGCCTTGTAGACATGATGTCGGCGCCGCAGAGGTGGTGCGGCCCCACACAACTGGTTCGCGAAGAGCGTGAAGAGTATGCCGTCGGCGGATCGTCACTCAAGTCGCAGGCATTGGCGGACAGGGGTGAGTGCGAACGGCGGAAACTGCGGCTCGGAGAGCCCCACGTAGCACCACTGACACAATTGGTTGAGAGGCTACGGTCTGGACTGAGCAAGAGCGCGGAAGATATACCAGATTTCGATCCAGAGGACGGCGGTATAAATGCCCGCGTGCTGCTGCTCCTGCAAGATCCCGGTGTAAAGGCCATCAAGTCAGGCTTTATATCGCGCGACAATCCCGATTCAACCGCGTTGTGCTTGAACGAGACTCTGCGCCAGGCGGGTCTAATGCGCAGCCAATATGCGATCTGGAATATAGTCCCGTGGCGTGGCGCCTTGTACCCGGCCGACCTCGATACCGGTCGATCTGCGTTGACGGAAATCGTTTCGCTGATGCCAAACCTCAAGATTGTGATTGCGTTTGGCAAGAGGGCACAGTGTGGGCTTGACGGCCATGATCAAGTCTTTGCGCGGCGTACAACGATTCTCGCTGCGCCGCATCCGAGCCAAAGGAACACTAACCGTTGGCCTGAAGCACACAGGATGATCGTCGAAGCATTAATTGAGGCGGCGAAGCAACTCCGATCCATGTGAAGATTTTCGGGATGGGACTTCCCACACTGCCCATACCGCCCATACTTCCCAGACGTTCAAACGATGACTACGACCACGACCGAAATTAGCAGCCCCGGCATGACGGTCAACATGGGGCCGCAGCACCCGTCCACGCACGGGGTGCTCCGCCTCATCGTCGAGCTCGACGGGGAGATCGTGGTGTCTTGCCGGCCGGTCATCGGGTATCTGCACCGTGGGCTAGAGAAGATGTTCGAGGCGCGGCCGTATCGCCAGAACGTGCCCTTCACGGACCGGCTGGACTACCTTGCGTCGCTCAACAACAATCTGGCCATCTCCCAGGCTATCGAGCGAATCGGCGGAATCGAGGTGCCGGAGCGGGCGCAGTACCTTCGGGTCCTGTTGTGCGAGCTGAACCGAATCGCCAGCCATCTGGTGTTCCTCGGCACGTTCGCGGTGGACCTCGGCGCGACGACGGTGCTGCTCTATGCCTTTCGGGAGCGGGAGCGCGTGCTCGACATCCTCGAATCGATGACGGGCGCGCGCCTCACCTACAACTGGATTCGGGCGGGCGGAGTGCCGGCCGATCTGCCGGAGGGGTTCGCGGAAGTAACGCGCGGTTTCCTGAAGGACTTCCTGCCCGCGACGCGCGAGTACGACCGCCTGCTGACCGGCAACCGGATCTTCCGGGCGCGGTGCGAGGGCATCGGCGTCATCACGCGGGAGAAGTGCCTCGCGTGGGGTATGTCGGGGCCGGTCGCGCGCGGGTCCGGAATTGCGTACGACCTCCGGAAGGTCGCTCCCTATGAGGTTTATGACCGCCTGGAGTTTGACGTCCCCGTGTTCGATGGGTGCGACGTGATGTCACGCTACCTGGTGCGGGTCGAGGAGATGCGGCAGTCGGCGCGCATTGTCGAGCAGTGTCTGTCGTGGCTGGAAGCGAACCCGGACGGCGAGATCATGACAAAGCTGCCCAAGATCTTCAAGCCGCCGGCCGGCGAGGCGTACTCCCGGACCGAATCGCCGCGCGGCGAGCTGAGCTTCTTCATGGTAAGCGATGGCGGGCCAAACCCCGTTCGTGTGCATGTCCGCGCGCCCTCTTTCGTGCACCTCAGCATCCTGCCGGAACTGCTTCAGGGCGTGAAGATCGCGGATGTGATCGCGATCCTCGGGAGCCTGGACACAGTATTGGGCGAGGTAGATCGGTAACTGAATTCGGATTTCAACTTAGGTTACAATTCTGTTGACAGTATTTTCAATTTCCTGTATACTCCTTCTGACTTCATCTCAGAAAGGAGCGTCGCATAATGACAGCAACACTCACGAATCAGGTTGCAAAGTTGATTTCCAGCCTGCCGGGGTTCGAGGCGTCCCTGCGTAAGGCGGACCGAAATTCCGCGGTGAAGTGGCAGATTGTCCGGTGGCGTGAGATTGCCCCGGAGCGTGTCACTCCCGACGTTGTCGAACCGGTGCTGCCTGAGTCGTTTGGTATGGGCCGGGCCGACAATCGGTTCGACAGCCTATCGGCGGCCCTGGAGGCAAGCGCGAGGTGGGTGCGCAGTACTTACGACAAGCCCTTACGGAGTGAGCGAGGTCACTGGGGCGTCTGGGCGGTGCACGATCCACAAGGAGCTTACTACCAGTCCGTGGCACCCTGTTCGTCGCGTGACAACGGCGCAGCAGAGTCGTCGTCGAAGCCTTCTGCCACCGTAACCGGTGGGAGCAGCATGGTCCGGTTGAACGATAGGGCTCACCGGCAACTCAAGGTTTGGGCTGAGGAGGACGGACGGACGTTGCAGGACATGCTCGAAGTGGTGGTGTGGGAGTACGACAGGCACCGGTTCTTCGACAAGGCGGAAGCGGCGTACCGCAGGCTCAAGGCAAACCCCGAAGCGTGGGAGGACGAGCTGGCCGAGCGGCGCATCCTGGAAGGCTCGCTGATGGACGACCTCGAGGAACGAGAAGCCGCAGACCGGGAACCGATTGCGTCGGGAGGAGGATCCCCGCGTGGCTGAACCGAGGTACGGCGAAGTCTGGATGTGCGATTTTAGTCCAACGAGGGGACGAGAACAAGCTGGCAGACGACCGTGTCTCGTGGTTTCGGACGACCGGTTCAACCGAAGCGGTGCTGAACTCGCGCTGGTTGTGCCGATCACCTCAAAATCGAAGGGGATACCCTATCATGTCGAAATCAGTCCACCGGAAGGCGGACTGACTCAACGCAGCTTCGCCAAGTGCGAAGACCTTCGCTCGATTTCTCACGAACGATTTGAGCGATACATGGGCGCGGTTGAGGACGAGACGCTCGATTCGGCAAAGGGCAGAATGCGGCTTCTACTCCGACTTTAGGGCGCGGGATCGACCAATGAGCGTGATTGAGACAAGACCGGTACATACGTCCGCGTTCAAGGCGGGGCAGTTCTTCGCCGGGCTGGTGGTACTCTTCGTCGTGGTGGCAGCACTCTCAGCGCTGGCGCTCGTTCCCTGGGGGTTCGCCCAGCCCGCGCTCGACCTGATCGGGCGCTACCCACTCATCAACGCCCTGGCGAAAGGGACCATCGTCTCGCTCGTCCTCTCGGTCGTGGTGCTCTTCCTGATATGGCTGGAGCGGAAGATCGCGGGGTGGATGCAGGCGCGGCTCGGCCCGATGCACGTCGGATGGAAGGGGCTGGGGCAGACCGCGGCGGATGCCGTGAAGCTCCTCATCAAGGAGGACGTGATTCCCGCGGTGGCGGACAAGCCGCTCTTCATCATCGCGCCGTTCCTCGTGATGGTCCCGACCATGCTGACCTACATGGTCCTGCCGTTCAGCATGGTCATGATAGGGTACGACCTCCCGCTGGCGGCGCTCTACGTGATTGCGGTCTCGACCATCACGGCGCTCGGAATCATGTCGGCGGGATGGGGCGCGAACAACAAGTACTCGCTGCTCGGCGGGGTGCGGGCGGTCGCGCAGCTCCTCTCCTATGAGATCCCGATGGTGATCGTGATCCTGACGGTGGTCACGCTAACACAGACGATGTCGACGGTCGAGATGGTGAGGCAGCAGGCGGGTCTGTTCCAGTGGAACATCTTCCGGTTCGCGCCGGTGCTGATTCCCGGCTTCCTCATCTACCTGACCTGCGCGATGGCGGAGCTGAATCGGGCTCCGTTCGACCTGCCGGAGGCGGAATCGGAGCTGGTGAGCGGGTTCCACACCGAGTATTCGGGCATGCGATTCGCCTTCTTCTTCCTGGCCGAGTTCGCGAACAACTTCTTCTCGGCGGGCTTTGCGGTAGTTCTCTTCTTCGGAGGCTGGCTCGGCCCCATCCTCCCGGCGGCGGTCTGGTTCACGCTGAAGACGGTCGCGATCGTCCTGCTGATGATGTGGATCCGGTGGACCCTGCCGCGCCTCCGCATCGACCAGATGATGGGCTTCTGCTGGAAGGCACTGGTGCCGCTCTCGTTCGTGGTCTTCTGCGCCGCGGTTGTGTGGGGCTTGTATACGCCATAGGCGATGCGACTGGGCGGGCATAACCGATGCAGTAAACCATGCATGTGAAATGCATGTCTCGCGGGCTTTCAGCCAGACGTCCTGCCGGACGGAACGACCGGGGCAGCTCTTGAACCAGCCTGCACGACGAAAGTCCCCCTCCTTGCGAAGGAGGGGTTGGGGGAGGTCCTCTCCTTTGAGCATTGGAAACGGACAATCGAAGACGGCGGCGCGCCAGAATCCGGTCTCGGGTTTTCTCGGCGGATTCGCGAGCTTCCTCAGGGGGATGAAGATCACGTTCGCCAACCTCGTGGGGCGCGAAAAGATCACGGTTCAGTACCCGTATGAGGTCGCGCCGGTCTCGCCGCGCTGGCGCGGGCTGTTCTACCTACCGCTTACCGAAGACAAGTCGCGGCTGAAGTGCGTGGGATGCACCCTCTGCGAGCAGGCCTGCCCGACGAAGGTCATCTCGATGACGAAGCTCGGCACGGGCAAGCACGCGGGCGTCAGCGATTTCACGATGGACCTCGGCCGGTGCATGTTCTGCAACCTCTGCATCGAGGCGTGCCCCTTCGACGCCATCTACATGGGCCCGATCTACGAGCTGGCGTCCACCGACCGCAATGCCTGCGTGTTTACAATCGAGGGGCTCACGCCGGGCGGCGCCGAATCGGTGGGGCGAAACAACACGAACATCGCGGCGGCCCTGGCGGAGGAAGAGGTAAAGAAGGCGGCCGCGGCAGCGGAGAAGGCGAAGGCGGCGGAAGCGGCCGGCGGCGCGGCTGCTCCGGTGCATGCGGCCAAACCCGCGGAGGGGTCCGCATGACCGGCATCGGCATGGATATTGCCTTCGGCAGCCTCGCGGCCATTACGCTGGTATCGGCGCTCTTCGTGGTGCAGAGCCGCAACATCGCGCACGCCGGTTTCTGGCTGCTGCCCTGCTTCATCGGCGTCGCCGGGCTCTTCGCCACGCTCGAGGCGCACTTCCTCTTCGTCGCCCAGCTCCTTATCTATGCGGGCGCGATTCTGGTCCTCATCCTGTTCGTCCTGATGCTGACCCGTGATGTGATGGACGCCCGCCTGCCGCAGACGAATCGCGCGGGAATCTGGGCGGCGCTCTTCTGCGCGGCGGCTGCGATTGCGCTGTCGCTGGTCTTCAGCAATCATCCATGGCCCGCATCGATTGGACAGCCGCAGGAGGCGCTCGCACAGACCGTGGCGCTCGGAAGCAGTCTGATCGGCCTCTATGCGGTCCCGTTCGAGGCGGCGTCGCTCATCCTCGTGGCGGCCCTGATCGGGTCGGTCGTGATGGCCCGCTCCGCGCAGGAGCCGCCCGCCGAGACGCCGCCGCTCGCCATCCCTGCTGAAGGGTTGCTGGAATCGGAGACGATAGTCATAGTCGAGGATCATCGTGAAGTTGTCGGTGCGGGAACCGGCCACGGGTAGGGACGAATAACCCGCCAACGGAACTGCGTGCGAAGGGGCAAACCTGAGTCCGCGCGGCGTAGGGGCGAATAACCCGCCAACGGAACTGCGTGCGAAGGGGCAAACCTGAGTCGGCGGGTTATTCGCCCGTACGGACGGCGTTGCGAGAACGACCAACAGGTCGAATCGTTGCCACGAGAATCGATATGGGACTGACGCCTTACCTGATAGTATCGGCTGCGTTGTTCGCGCTGGGGGCATATGCGGCGCTGACGCGACGGAACGCCGTGGCGCTGCTGATGGGCGTGGAGCTGATGCTGAACGCCGCCAACCTCAACTTCGTGGCGTTCTGGCGCTATCTCGCACCGGCATCGATGGAGCCGCAGGTCTTCGTCATCATCGGGGCGACGGTGGCGGCGGCGGAGGCGGCGGTCGGGCTGGCGATTATACTGAATGTTTACCGGCGGTTCAACACCATCGAGGTCGGCGAGATCGATCGGATGAAGGGATAGATTCACGTTGTCTCTCTGGCTGATACCCCTCCTGCCCCTCTTCGCCGCAATCGTCTGCGGAATCCTGGCGCTCACCCGCAAGGCCGAGAGCGCCGCGCCCGGGATCACGATTCTGGCGGTGATCGGGAGCCTTGCCACGGCGATTGGCGCGAAGCCGGGCACGGGCGAGGCGGCTCACTCGGTCTACAACTGGCTCTCGATTCCGCCAGGGTTCGACATCAGCCTCAGCGTCTACCTGCCAGCCATTTCGTGGCTGATGGTGCTGGTGGTCTGCATCGTGAGCGCGCTGGTGCAGATCTACTCGATGGGCTACATGAAGGGCGAGAACGGGTATGCGCGCTACTTCGCCTATCTCTCCCTCTTCACGGCCTCGATGCTCGGCCTGGTGGTCGCGGACAACCTCTTCCAGCTCTACGTCTGCTGGGAGCTGGTAGGAATCTGCTCCTATCTGCTCATCGGCTTCTGGTGGTTCAAGCCCTCGGCGGCGAACGCGGCGAAGAAGGCGTTCATCGTAACGCGGTTCGGGGACGCGGGCTTCCTGATGGGGCTTCTGCTCCTCTCGTCGCTGGCCGGTTCGTTCGACATTGTGAAGGTTTCGCAGGCTGTCCACCAGCTTGCGGCGGGTCAGCTCTCCGTCGCGCCGCTGGTGTCGCCCGCGACTTTCCTCTGGCTCGCGCCCATCCTCCTCTTCTGCGGCGCCGTCGGCAAGTCGGCGCAGTTCCCTCTCCACGTCTGGCTGCCGGACGCGATGGAGGGCCCGACGCCGGTGTCCGCGCTCATCCACGCCGCCACGATGGTCGCCGCGGGCGTCTACATGGTCGCGCGGCTGATGCCCCTCTTCGAGACATCGCACATCGCCCTCGACGTGGTGCTCATCATCGGGGCGATCACGGCCTTCATGGCGGCGACCATCGCACTGGTGCAGAACGACATCAAGAAGGTGATGGCCTACTCCACCATCAGCCAGCTCGGCTACATGATGATCGGGCTCGGCGCGGGCGCGGCGGCCGGAACCGCGGCGGGCATGTTCCATCTGACAACCCACGCGTTCTTCAAGGCACTCCTCTTCCTGACCGCCGGCTCCGTCATCCACGCGCTCCATCACTCCGAAGAGCCGAACGACCTCCGGCGCATGGGCGGCCTGATGAAGCGGATGCCGATCACGGCGTGGACCTGCCTCATCGGCGTGCTGGCGCTCGCGGGATTCCCGCTCCTCTCAGGCTTCTGGTCGAAGGACGCGATTCTCGCGACAGTGATGGGCTCTGATAGTGTGGCTGGTCCCGACCGAATCGTGGCGCTCATCGGCGGAATCACGGGCTACGTGGTGGCCTTCCTCACGGCTTTCTACGCGCTCCGCATGTGGTTGATGGCCTTCTGGGGCGAGCCGCGCTCCGACCACGCCGCCCACGCCCACGAATCGCCGGCCGTGATGTGGGGACCGCTCGTCGTGCTGGCGATTCCCTCGGTCGTTCTCGGCGCGGCGCTGGAGTTCGGCGGATTCACCCGGTTCCTGCTCGGCGAGGCCGCCGCGGAGCACGGCCCAAACGTGCTATTGATGGGAATCGCCACCGTGATCGCGCTCGCCGGGATGGGTCTGGCATGGTCCCTCTACGGGAAACCGAAGATGGAGACCGACCCGGTCACCCGCATGCCGACGCCACTCTATTCGACGTTCCTGAACCTCTGGGGAATCGACGAGTTCTGGACCAACGTCGCCGCGGCCGGCGCGCTGGCGTTCGGCCGCATGGTCGCCTGGTTCGACCGAAACGTCATCGACGCCGCCATGCACGGAATCGCTTACGTGACCGGCCGCGCCGGCTCCAACCTCCGCCGCGCCACCAACGGCCAGGCCCAGTGGTACTCGGCCGTCATGCTCGCCGGCGTCCTCCTGCTGGCGGTGCTCTTTGTAGTCTGGCAGAATGCCGCACGCGGAACTGCGAGGGCAACGGCCATCCGACGCGAGTCCCATCCGCGCACCGTGCTTCTCTACCGTGGGTAAAGGAATTGACGCCACACCCGCGGTGTGTTAGACTGGCGGTGGAGGTGCAATATGCCAGCCGTAAAACTGAATGTCTCATTGGATGCTGAAACCGCAAAGAAGCTGAAGAGGCGAGCGAGCGAGAAGAAACTCCCGACCAGCCGGTACTTGGCCGAGCTTATCGAGGCAGACGACAAGGCCGCACTCGACGCCCTTGCCGAAGAGGGATATCGCCTGCTGTCGGCGGAGACACGCGAGGTAGCCGAGTTATTCATGCCGCTCGCTTTGGAAACCCTCCCGCCCTGTGACGATTGGGACGCTGAGGACGCGGAGACAGCCCCTGATGCCGAAGCGAGGTGAGGTCTACTGGGTCGATTTCGGTCGCGGCGTCGGGTTCGAGCAGCAGGGAAGCCGTCCTGCCGTCGTGGTGCAGAACGATCGGGGAAATAGAAGCGCAGGGAATACGGTCGTTGCAGTCCTGAGCGCAGCTCGTTCGAAGCTCCCCTACCCATTCATGGTCTATTTCGATGCCGGTGCGGCGGGCCTGAAGCGAGGCGGCCACGTCAACTGCTCGCATCTGCATACGGTGGATCAGACACGACTACAGGATTATGTTGGCGTTTTTGACGCGGACGTGATACAGAGAATCGACGCGGCGCTTCGCTACGAGTTGGACCTTTAAATCTCCGCCGCGCAACCAGGATCCAGACCCATTGGTACTCCGCCGTCACGGTCACTGGAATCACCGTGCTCACTGTTCTTTTCGCCGCCTTGGAGAGGTACGCGCGCCGCAACGGTTGCGACGCTTGTCTCGAGCCGCGGTCCGGCAGGAGCGGTGCATAGATGCGTGGGACGGCAGATCACAGCGTGTCGCAAATACTCGAACTGCCAGATAGTGTAAAGGTTGGTTGCGTAAAGGTCTACGGTGAGTGGCTTGGTCGACCTTGGGAAAGCCAATTCAGCCTCAGCGCTTGTAACGTAAAATCTGATTCTATTGAACTCCTCTTCGACGAGATGACAGTAGTCGTGGACTTGGCGACCGAGCTGACTGTCTCGGCGCATGGATTCTCGATTGATAGTGCCGCGAGCGTATGGGTGCGACAAGCCCAACAGAATCCAGAACAGGCTGGCGCGTCACCGGCCGAGGAGTTCTTCGAGAATCACGGTGATCGGGTCGTGATTACCCACAGCCTAGCAGCATGTCGGAGTGAGTGGCTCTCCGAACGATGACATTGTGTCAGACTGTCTTTCATGAACAGACGATTCAAGACTGCGGATTACGAGGCGACATTGGAGACGAGTGTCCGGCTGGGAGACTGCCTGCCTCCGGACCACCTCGCTCGCTTTGTCGCCGACATCGTCTCCCAATTGGACCTTTCCGCTCTCTATGCGCGATACGGCGCCCGAGGGGGTGAGCCTTATGCTCCTGAAATCCTCCTTGGCCTGCTCTTTTATGGGTATGCGACGGGTGTCTTCGCTTCGCGAAAGATCGAGCAAGGCACCAAAGAGACCGCTGCCTTCCGCTTCCTGGCGGGCAATCTTTCGCCGGATCACGACACCATCGCCAGCTTTCGCAGCACCTTCCTGCCAGAGCTGAAGGGGCTGTTCGTTCAGATTCTGCTTCTGGCACAGGAAGCGGGCTTCCTGCAGTTAGGCAACCTCAGTCTGGACGGGACCAAAATCCACGCGGATGCCTCCAGGAGCAAAGCGGTTTCCTACAAGCGCCTGATCGAGATCGAAGCCCGCCTGAGCGCGGAGATCGACGAACTGTTCGCACTGGCCGAAAAGGCGGACCAGCGGCAGGTTCCGGAAGGCATGGACCTGCCGGCCGAGATCGCCCGACGCGAGGACCGGCTCAAGCGTCTGGCCGAAGCCAAAGCCGTGCTGGAGGCGCGGGCCAAAGAGCGCTTCGCCGCCGAGCAGTCCGAATATGTTTCCAAACAGCGCGAGCGGCAAGCCCACGAGGAGCGAACGGGCAAGAAGCCCCGGGGCCGACCTCCCGTGCCGCCGACCCCTGGCCCCAACGATGCCGACCAGTTCAACTTCACCGACCCCGAATCGCGGATCATGAAGAACAGCCAAAACGGCGGCTTCGATCAGCACTACAACGCGCAGGTTGTTGTGGATCAGGACGCCCTCCTGATCGTAGGCTGCTCGGTTTCCAACCATCCCAACGACCAGGCGGAGGTCGTTCCCACCATCAGCGACATTCCTGCCGAGTTGGGCACACCCGCCACGGCGTCGCTGGACACGGGTTACTTTAGCGAGACGAACATCCACTGGCTGGAGGAAGCGGGCATCGACCCTTACATTGCCACCGGTCGCGCCTCCCATCAGGGCGGATGGCGCGCTTTCTTCGAAGACGCTGGTCCCCCGCCACCCGATGGAGCCACGCTTCGGGAACAGATGGCCCATAAGCTGCGCACGGCCCTGGGCAAAGCGCTCTATCGTCGCCGCAAGTGTACGGTCGAGCCGACCATCGGCCAGATTAAGGAGACGATGGGCTTTCGGCAGTTCTCGTTGCGCGGGCTGCCAAAGGTCGCTGGCGAGTGGTGCCTGGTCTGCCTGAGCCTTAACCTGCGCCGAATTCATGCGTTGGCGCACTCATAGGGCGCAACATCCGGGATTCACAGGAGCATCACGCGCGAACACACGGGCACTTAGCCTAACACGCAGCCAATTCGGAGAGATCATTACGGCCCGTCAGTCTTTTTGCAGACAAACGGCCACATCTTCACTCCGACAAGCTGCTAGGATTCAGGACGAAGCAGTCGTCACCTGACGAACCGGCGTTCGAGATGATTTGCCAACTACACTGGTGAGTTCGACACGATGACCGATCACATACTAACTTTCGTCATTCTTTGCCCGCTTATTGCCGCGGTCGCATTGCTAATTATGCCGGCGTCGAAGTACCTGGCGATTCGCTTCACCGCGCTGGCCGGGGCGGCGCTCACGCTGCCGCCAGCCGTGTGGCTCTGCGCGGCGTATGACCGGACCGTCGGCGGATTCCAGTTCACGGAGCGGCTCGACTGGGTGCCGTCGCTCGGAATCAGCTATCACGTCGGGGTGGACGGGACCTCCATCGTTCTCATCCTGCTCACCGCGATCATCATCACGGGCGGGGTGTTCGCCTCGTGGACGCGGCCGGACAGGACCAAGGAGTTCCTTGCGCTTCTGCTGCTGCTCGTGAGCGGCGTGTTCGGGGTCTTCGCGTCGCGCGACCTCTTCTTCCTCTTCCTCTTCTATGAGATCGCCGTCCTCCCCATGTACCTGCTCATCGGGGTGTGGGGCACTTCGTCGAAGATACGGACCAAAGAGGTCTCCGCGATGAAGCTCACCCTCATGCTGATGGGGGGCAGCGCGCTGATTCTCGTCGCAATTCTGGCGCTCTATTTTGCCGCTCCGAACGCGACCTTCGACATGGAGACGCTTGCGAAGACGCACTTCGGCGCGGACTTCCAGCGGTGGGTGTTCCTCGCGGTCTATATCGGGTTCGGGGTGCTGGCGGGCATCTGGCCGCTCCACACGTGGTCGCCGGATGGCCACGCGTCCGCTCCGACCGCCGTCTCGATGCTCCACGCGGGCGTGCTGATGAAGCTTGGGGCCTACGGCGTCCTGCGCGTTGGGCTGGGCCTGCTGCCGGAGGGCGCGCAGCACTGGTCCTTCGTCATGGCGGCCATCGCGACGATCAACATCCTCTACGGCGCGTTCTCGGCCATGGGCCAGACCGACCTCAAGTATGTCATCGCCTACTCCAGCGTTTCGCACATGGGCGTCGTGATGCTAGGTCTGGCGTCGATGAACCCCATCGGCGTGAACGGCTCCGTAATGCAGATGTTCTCGCACGGAATCATGACCGGCCTCTTCTTCGCTGTGGTAGGACTAGTTTACGAGAAATCCCACACGCGAAAC
>Ga0068855_100002392_pt1 | contig 23141 bp, 17 predicted proteins | sample KBSCornC52_FD_66592 | JGI IMG/M metagenome (GOLD analysis project Ga0068855, IMG submission 66592) | Corn rhizosphere microbial communities from Kellogg Biological Station, Michigan, USA - KBS Corn C5-2 | ecosystem: Host-associated > Plants > Roots > Rhizosphere > Soil ...
TTCAACTCAAAACTGCGGGATGAGTTTTTGAATGGAGAAATCTTCTACTCGATGAAAGAACTGCGCGTGCTAGCCGAACGCTGGCGCGTCCACTACAACACCGTCAGACCACACTCATCGCTGGGTTATCGAGCGCCCGCGCCGGCTGCATGGCTGACCGAAACATCCCAGGGGTATGGAAAAGTGGAAAGCAAAAAACGCTTCCCACTTTCCCACACCCCCGACTGCGGCGGCGAGCAGATATCGACCTCTCCCGCTGCGCTACACTAACAATCTCACTGGTACAAAAGATCGGGCAGGCCAATTGCTAGTCGTCGAAATCCAGATCTGCGGGGTCCACTCCGCGGGAACGCAGAAACCAGCCATAAAGCAGGATCGGCCAGAGCAGGAGCAGCGTCGGAGCAACCAGCAGTGCTAGTATGCGGGCCTCGGCGTGCCACCGCAAAAAGAAGACGTCCCTTCGTGGGCTGCAAATCAGAACAATCAATAGAGCAGTGACGCATATAGCGGTACACACGATTGATGCCTGATCGAGCAACGGCAATTGGCAGAAGAAATCAAGACCATCCATAAAGTACCTCCGGTGAAGGAAATCGGCGTCGATGAAGCATCGTTTTGATTAGCATCTTTGGACTTGGGAGCCTCGGAATTCTTCGGATTCAAAGGTCATACATTGTCACCACCGATTCCCCCGGGACGCGGAAGCAGTGATCAGAGAACCGCAGTCCCAGTCGAAACAGCGTCGGTCAGGCGAATGGCCGTTGTGACACAAGAACCCGAACGTGAATCGTTGTCGTGCAGTTCTACAGACCTAGGTTTTCTGCTGCAGGACCGGGATCCCGCTCTGCACGGGGGCCATCTTTTGCGCCACGCAACCAGGTGACAATCGTCCGACGTGCTGAGGCGTGCCTTGTAGGAAATTGCGGCGCCCAAGAACGCATCAACGGCAAAATCAATGTCGCTGGTTTGGACGCCCGCAAAACGGCGCGCTAGAGCCTCTGCCGGCTTGTAATGTGCCACTTGTTCGCTGCTCTTGGACACTTGAAGGGTTGAAGGTCTCCCGCGCCATTAACCTGGCAGAACTGAATGGCAGCGTCGAAGCTGTCCCAAGTAGGCTTCCGGCAGTGCTCACATCTCGGCTGACGCCGCTGGGAGGCGTGAGCCTCGTTGAGCAGCGGATGATCTGCAAGGATTGCACGTCCCACGTCCTTCAACGCTCCGGTGCTCGCAATATAGTTCCCATGCGCCTTCGCGTCGCGTCGCACTTCTGAAGGCAATGAAAAGAACTGCACAGCGAGCGTAGCCACCACGTCCTCCGAGGTCCGGCATTCTCCACATGCGGGTTTCAATCCGGCCGCATCTATGTAAATCGCCAAACGTAATGCGTCTCCGCGAACGCTCATTGAAAATGCTCCTTCCTTCTTGCAACAACATTCGATACATTGGGCAGCCGATCCGAGGATTGCTGCCGGTAACGACTAGGTCCACTGCCACTCTTGGTTTCACTCCTTCAAGGAGATCAGGTGACAAACAGCGGGATGATGAGACTCGCCGGGAGAATTCAGTTCTAGGGCGGACCTTAGAGCGGCGAAGACGCCACAGCTTCGCGTGCGCTTCGATGGAAGTTAACTTGCTTGCGGATATAGCCGCGATCGGATAGCTCGGTAACGCCACTCGCCCGTATTCAACGGTGCCTCGTGGAGGATGTGTCCATGACACACATCGATCGATGTCCATGGTCAGTTGGCTAGCTTGAAGTAGTTCGTCGCTGGTGTTCTCGTTGCGATTCGGAACAGTTGATCTGAAGTGGCGCTCAGCGGGAGCAAGCCGCTGCTGACCGGGTTTACCGTTCGCGCTGGCAATTCGATTCCTGCATCCGCCGGTCAATCCACCAGGACGAAAATGAACACCACGCAAAACCTACAATCAGCTCGTGCAGCAAGGTGATCACGGCTGCGACGACCGCGACTACAAGAGCCTGCACGCGAGATGGGTGCCAGAGCGCGCCGACGACGATCCCGGCGAGGAGCATGGCGAAGCTCCAGAAGGACATCACCACAGGATGGCTGAGGCGTACATTGAATTTTTCGTACATGCTCTATTCTCCTTATTCTCTGCGTAGGGGCTGCGCCCTCGACTGTTGTGGCGCACACGCGATTCATAGAGCGGAGAGGGCCAGATGAAGCACTCCGCGAACTGAACCGCCTATTTGAGCGAGACACGCCCAAAGTGCGGGCCGTCACATGCGTGGACGGAATGCCTTATCACCACAGCTCTTGCTACTCTGACCGGATCGTCTTTGAGCGCGATTTTGTCCAGCGCACAACCACTCGTCGTGTGGTTGTCGATTTCCGCGTCCCCCGGTGACTGGCCACTGCTCAGTTATTTGACTCGTTGAGTGGCACTGAATGGTAGGCGGGACGCTCAGGCTGCTGAAGTTCGAGGGACATTGATGGACTCAAAGCCAGATGCGCTCACTGAACGTGCTGGGATTTAGAAGCCGTGGCGTTTCTGCCGTTGTGAGCGGCAGGCGAGGACCTGAGGTGACATTACTCTCAGCCGCGGAGCGACTTCGATTCGTTTATCTCGTCTTGGGCCGCTTCGATCACCCATTCTGGATTAGACGCGAGTAGATCCGCGGGCCGCTGATCGTCCAAGTAACTACTTAAGCCGATAAACCAGGAGGCCAGCCCCCAAGAGTTGTCCTGATCGAGAACGCCGCTTAGAATCCGGATGACTTGGGCGACGGCCGGATAGGGCCGGCATCCCTCGGCCAGATCGAGCGCGAACAGAGCGAAGTACTCAACGCCCTCGTGTTGGACGGATAGAATTCGGCCATCAGCTTTCCATTGATGAAGATCGCGCCGCATATCGCAGGCACTGCGGCCGGCTAAGCTGGCCATCTGGTCCGCTGAACGCATCTCAGTGAGTACCACGCGCCGCAAATCCTCTTGGTCGGCGGTAGACGTCCTCTGGCTCTGGTTAGTTGGCGTTGGGTTCGCATTCGTTTCCATAGCTCCTCCTTGGCCGCTTGACTTCTCCACCGCCGAGACGCTGGGTGGGTCGTCAGACCTCTTTTCGCAACAATGCAGTTTCGCAGAACTGCGAAACAATCCGACTTCGTCTGCATTTGGTAGCAGTTCACCATAGCGGCAGGTCGGCCAGCCCGGCGTCGTAAGCACGGGGCTAGCTCCTGAAGTTGTTCTCTGGATCCGGTTCAGCCGCGAAGAGCATTCGCTTAGGCACTGCTCTCTGGACTTGCTGCGGGCGCCTTAAACGCAGGTCCAGAGTGCCGTACAGGTTGCCGCGGGTGCCTCGTTGTGCAGGTCGCGACCGAGATCGAGTACAGCATTGGAACAGCGCTCTCGAGCACCCGGTCGCACAGTCCGTTGCGGATAGAGATTACCGGCATTCCGCGAGGGGTCAAGAATTCCGACCTTTGTTGTCAATGAGTGACTCTGCGATTTACCGGAAGTCGAGAATTGCCGGAGATGGAACACAACCTCGTGGAACCTGATCTAACGGTGCTCGCGTTCGCATGGCACACCGACGCCGATCTCGGCCGGCCGATCGAAATGCTGACCGATATGAGTAAGAGCCGCAAGCTTGGCTTTCTCGATTACGCGGCGACGGTTGACAGCTTCTTAGACCTGTTCTCGAGCCTGCGCGCAAAGCGCCTCATCCCGTGAGGTGCAGAGCTGATGTCAGCGACCGGCCCGCGGGTCAACTCGTCGAGATGTTGATCGAGTCATTGAGTCTCATTGAATACGCACCAACTTCACTTTCAGCATCCCAACTTTAGTTTTGGGGAGGCCTGCTTGGAACAGTTCATCTCCATTGATTCTGCGGCCAGCGATCCACTTTCCGTTCTCATAGCGCCCTTCGTCCTTTGAGGAGACAAAGACCTTTGCGGGGCCTGAATCAAGCGTGAAGATAGGATCTCCATTCGCACCGATGAAGAGGAATTCGTCGGGTGCGGTGTTGACCACAATGGCGAAGGGGCGCATGTCACTCGGCATTGCACGAGTTGCGGAAGTGACGCCGGCTCCGAGTTTCGCATCGGAATCTGGCTTGGGTGCCGGCGCGCCAAATCCCATACCGGCTGAAAGCGAAATCTTGTAACCGCCCAGGGAAACAGGTTCGGACTTCTCGCCGTCGATAACCAGAATTCCGTTCACCTTACCCGTGGCCTGCCACTCAGCCAACTGAGAAAGCATCGGGGAAAGTAGCTTGTATGCCTGTGCCACTTGACCATCTGGGCTCAGATCTTCAACACCGAACGGCGACCAGCCCAGAGCAGAGTGATGGCCGACAGCCCAGAAGAGATTTCCCACCTGGTCCATAGCTTCGGGAATGAACAACGGATTCCCGGATCGGGCATAGAGCGCGCATGTCCCCTTGAAGTCCGGTACGTAGATATCGGGAGCAAACAAATCGATCGAGGGAGCCGCCGCCCGGTAAATGTCCATCACGCGCGCGACTGGCCCACCGCTCGGCCATTGACCCGGCAGCTCCGCTTTCGGCTGGGGGCCCAGCCAAGCATTCACATACATCGGTATATTCAACTGGGCTTTCCCCTCTTTCGCGACCTCGTTGACGTACCGCCCCATGTAATAGGCCATGAAGACCTCATCGGCCCACTCATTCTCCCCGAAGATTTGCTGCCAGCTACCCTTTGTCTTGTAACCGTTCTTCCCCCAGACCTGCTGAATCTCGGGCAGCAGGGTGTCTTTGTGCTTTGTGAGGTAGTTCATCAAGTCGGCTGGGACAGGCCCAGCCCAGGCCGCTTCCGCCATAGGAGAATGGTCCCGGCTGTCACCCAGACTGCCGATCTCGTTCTCCACTTGCATCATGATGACCGTATGCTGAGGATCGACATCCTTGATATGACTCATCAATGCCGCGAAGGCTCTGGCGTCTGCCTTAACCGTCTCCTTGCCAAACGGACTCAGCGGCCCGGTGCCTTGTTGTTCCATGTACTTGGCTAGAAAAGAGCCGATTCCACCATCCGGTCGCACCTTGAGGACCATCGGTGGAAAGCGCTTTGGATCTGCCTTGACCCATTCGGGAGGATAGCTCGAACCGGCGTTCTTCCAAGTTGCGAACCAGATCAGCACGAGACGCATATTCCGCCGCCGTGCCTGATTGATTTGGTCGTCCACAAGAGAGAAATCGAACTTGCCTTCCTTTGGTTCAACCAATTCCCAGCTAGCGGCGCCGATCACCGTGTTGAGATGAAGAGCGGAAAGCTTGTCCCATATGGGCTGCATGTACTCAATGCTCGATGGACTCGAGTTATGCAATTCACCAGAGAGCATGATGAAGGGCTTGTCGTCGACGAAGAACTGTTTGACCGCGCCGTTCTGGCGGATCTGCGGAAGGGAAGCTGTTTGCGCCTCGCAAGTCAAAGCAGCGGATAGGAATAGAACCATCATCAACTTCGTGCAGGACATAAGTTCGATACCCTTTCAAGCACACTTCCGATGACAGCATTGCAGTGTCCTCGGTGATTCTAGGCGGCCCTCGTAATCAACGTATTCCGCGAGATCGATTTCGATCCACCGAAGCGAAGAAGGAAGCTCCACCCGGAAGGGTCTGGTCGGCATGCAGAGACTCTTGAATTGCACATACAGCCGCAATCTGGACATTTGTTATTCGCAACTCTTGTTTCCTACCGCCCGCAAGGCGAGGAATGTAATACTCGCGGGAGGTAGCTGAACGGTACCGGCGGCAACAGGCTGGCCGTGAAGTGATGAAACAGAGCCGTCCGGCTCGGCATTCAGTTCCGCTCCATTCAGCAGAACCTTTTTGCTGGTGAGTTCAGGAGCGGTCAGGGTGTAACGTTCTCCCGCACTTGGAAGCGACAATAGCTTCTGCTCGTGCGTGTCGGTGTTCAGCACCAGAAGCGTAACACCACCCCTACTCCCGCTTTCGCAATGTGCAAAAATCCTGAGTCCATCGGATTTCGGTGTGCCAGGGTCGAGAACAACCGGTCCCATTGTTCGCTTCCACAGCAACATAGCCCAGTAGGCCGGCCGTGGCTCAAAAGTATCCTCATCGAGAAGCCCATAGTCACTGGAGGCGAGCGTATTGTGCAGGACCACTTGCACGCGCTTTTGCGCTAATGAGCCGAACTGATTGAGAAGGCGGAAGCTGTCTACGAACTGACCGGCGAGTTCGTCACCTCCGCATGCAGCCTCAGCGGTTTCCGTAAGCCACATGGGCTTGCCGGCAAGATACTTGTCCCGAATTGCTTCATAGAATGCTTCGACAGTATCAGTGCGATTGAGCCAATCCGCAGTAAGCGCCTCCTCAAGCTTGAGATTGCCGAGACAGCGATGCGAGACAGTGCCGTAGAAGTGGTAGGAGAAGGCATCGAAGACCGGGGGCGTTACTTTCATCAGATCCGCCGTCTCAAGCAGCTTCATGCGCATACCGGGAGGTCCGCCCGGAGGCATCAGGGATACTCCTTCTCCAACTCCGCCGGGGCCGAGGAAAACAATTTTTGGCAAGTCCTTGCGAAGGAACGGCTCGAACGCCATGATGTCTTTGGCAAATGCCTCGGCGTTATATCCCGCCGGCGCGCCGTTCGGGCCGGGAAACGTAGGCTCATTCATGAATTCAGTTGCGGCTATGCTTCCGCCGACGTTCTTCGTGTAGTCGAAGAATGCCTTCGCCTGATCCGGGGCCCACGCGCCGCTTGCATCGCGCACGCCAGAGCTGATGGCCACGGATGTAACGATCTTCGCGTTAACCGCATGGGAGAAATTAACAACACCCTTCCATTCGGCGCGCGTGAGAACTCCCTTGAATCCCTTGGGCGGTTCTTTCAATGCGGGATTGTCATCGTTTTGGAAATATGTACTGTTGGCCCAAGATCCGCTCACCCGCACGTACGAAGGTCCGAGCGCTGCTGCGAGCTTGCGGAGACGCGCATTGCTCAGGTCGATGGGCGGACGATAAAGGAACATCGCCGTGTTCTCGCCAACAGCCTGATTTGGATTCTGCTGTGCCGCCGGTTGTGCATCTGCAGCACTCGACTTATATGGCTTCCAGAAACGCCCGCCCGTGACCTCAACCATCTCCACGTTATAGGAGGCAAAGCGTGGGTCCACGGAGCCCAACTTCTTCATCGTCGCAGGCGCGACAGTCACCGGGGGTGCCTGCTGTCCGAACAGCAAGGATGCCGCTGCGGCAACACCAACCACGATGAGAGAATTGCGCCAGCCCAAATTCACGGTACGTGCGTTCATCAACATCCTCACTCAGTGCACCCTACCTTTAGTCCCACTCACGGTATCATGCAATCCGAATCAATCAGCACTCAACCAGTGCTAGGCTGATTGCCAAAATCGTCGCTGCGAGTTCACCCTGAGAACTGATGCTCAGATTCTCAGGATGTGGTTCTCAGGCCAACTCCACGAGGGCAATCCCGTTCGGCGGAATCGAAAGGGTCAGTTCCCCTGCATGAATTGCGGCGTTCTCAGGGCTCGGCAGCGCCGATCGCTTCTTCAGGTCCTCGATCTGCTCGCGCGTCGGATACTGAGGACTCCCGATCTCCTGATACGCACGCAGCACGTTCCCGTGTTTCTCGTCGACGCGCGTGACCCGTGCGGTTCGGTAGTGATGGCTGCCCTCAAGCGACAGGGTGAAAGTAGACACATCTCCGGCTGCGCCGTATTGATCGCCCGATTGGACCAGCTGATTACCCATCCCGGACTTCTGGCCGGGAAGCTTGGGGATCAGGTTCCAAACGAGAAGCGCCGCGGAGCCGTCCTTACGGCGCGTGGCGAGCACAGCGTTCGAATCCGATTTCAGTTCGGCGTATCCCAACTTATGAAGAAGGGTGAATGCGTGGAAGGACGGACGCGGTACGCCGCGCATGCCGAGCAGACCAAAGTTGCTGTTCATGAACGTACGGGGAATGCCCAGTTCTTCGAAAACGTTATTGAATGTCCAGTAGGAGAGTATGTCCGCCAAGCCGACCGTTCGCTTGATCGTATCGGCGATGAATGCCGGATTCTGCGAACTCCATTCCGTGATGTAGAGCGGCGTCTCCGGCAACTTCGACTGCGCGATCTCGCTCTTCATCTTCTCAAGAGCTTTCTGAATGACGTCTTCAAAGGGGTAGTGGATTCCTTCGCCGAAAACATTCTTCTGCGGATCGTCGGGATATACGTGGCTTGAAGCGAAGTCGATGGGGACCTGTTGCTCTGAGCAGAACTTCAGCAAGTCGCCGACCCATGCGGCCTGCGCGGTTGAGGGGCCGCCAACTCGAAGTCGCTTATCAATGCGCTTGAGAACTGTCGCGGATTCCCGATACAACTCGAAGTATTGGTCTTTGGTGCCGGACCAGAAGACTATATTTGGCTCGTTCCAGACCTCGAAATTCCAAGTAGCAACTTCGTTGATCCCGTACCGATCAACGCAGTGCTTACCCAGCGCGCCCACGAGTTCTCCCCACTCCGACATCTTCACTGGAGGTGTCGTGTTGCCGCGATACCAGAAGATGCTCTTGGAACCGCTTGCGAGTTTGTTGGGCATGAAGCTCAGTTCGACGAAGGGCTTGACTCCGCGGTCGAGCATGGCGTCGAAGACTGCATCGACATAGAGGAAGTTGGGCTGACCGCCTGATGGCCAAACGCCCATCTCGTCGTTAAACAAGCCGTGAAATCGTACCGATTTGACGCCCACGGCCTTTCTCACAAGTTCAAGGTCCGTGAGCCACTGTTCCCGGGTCGCCACAATCGCGCGGTCCGATCCGACACATTCCTCCCATGCGTGAGGCAGCGGCCGGGCCACCTGGTCTGTCCAGATCCGAACGTTCTGCAACCTGGCGGGCCGGCTATCCTGGCCCAGAGAAGGCAGCCCCTGCGAAGCAATCACTGAAGCTGCTGCGACAGTTGCTGATTTAACGAACGATCGCCTATTCAAAAGCCGCTCCTTTGCACGACTGAACTCCCGCCGCGGGCCCCTTCCGGTAGGCCACGTTCCCAGCCATATTCTCGGATGTTCCCGAGAATAGCCCCGAAAAAGGTAAATGTCAACACTCAGTGCCATATTGCATTGTGTGTCGTAATGTGCTAACTTCACTTCATGAACGCAGTCAGGGCAAAAAAGCAAAGTCCAGAACCCGATGCACCCACGTTGGGCCTACGGGAGAGGAAACAGCGATACACGAAGAATGCGATCTGGGACGCGGCAATCGATCTCTTCGCGGAAAAGGGGTTCGATGACACCACTATCGAAGAGATCGCAGAGCTAGCGTTCGTCTCACGGCGCTCGTTTTTCCGCTATTTCGAATCGAAGAACGACTTGATGGCTGAGCCAATCGCAAATATGGCGAACTCTCTCGCGCAAGCAGTTGCCTCTTGCCCGAAGAGCGCCTCCGCCGCGGAGTTGCTGCGGTTCGTGGTGTCAGCGCTAGTTTCTAAGGCGGCTGCCGAACCGCGCACGCCGAAGGTAATGCAAATCGCGGCACGATACCCTGCTGCGCGTGAAGCTCTGCTGTCGCGTATGGCAACAGTTCAGGATGAGATCGAAGAAGCTTTTCGTCGCCGTTTCAAGGACCCGTTCACTGTCCGGGTTCTGAGCTCGTTGACACTATCGGCTCTTTCGCTTGCCACCAATCACTGGTTCGCTAACGGCCAGAAGGACATAGAGGCATCCACTCGTAAAGTTTTCAGCGCCATCGCCGAGTACGTGCAGGAACCCGGGACCCGGTAGGCGCTTGCACAAGATCAACCCGAACAATCAACTCCGAAAGGTAGATCGCATGAAGAAGCTCCTCGCAATCGCAGCACTCCTTTTTGCGTCGTCCGCATTCGCGGCCGACGCACCCAATTTGACTGGAAAGTGGAACATCCACCAGAGTGTGGCAGGAAACGATACGGACTCTGAGTGCAAACTGATTCAGACCGAAAACAACCTGACCGGTACCTGCAACGCCCAGGAGAAAGACCGCGAAGTCAAGGGCACTGTGAACGGTAAAAAGGTCGTTTGGCAGTTCGAATCCGAGTACAACGGAACTCCGCTGACCATCAAGTTCACGGGCACGATTGACGACGCAGGCAAGATGAGCGGCAGCGTTGATGTTGACCCGTTTGGCGTCTCCGGAGAGTTCACGGCGACTCAGGCCAAAGCGGACTCGAAGCAGTAAATCGCGGTACTGCGCGTCGCTGGAAGTGCTGCTTGTGACACCTAAGCTCCGGGCCTGCTATTTGAGCCTTGAGAATGCCTGGGAGTTTCTTGTGGGAGAGCTCCCAGGCCATCAACCCTGTCTCTCCTAAGCAGAATCCCTTATCGATCCGAGGAACTATGAAACTTTTCATTCAGCCTCTCTTCATGCGTGCGTCTGTTTGCATGCTTTTAGCCGGTCAGCTCGTCGCCGTTGCGCAAAGCAAGCCCGGCACGAAGGCGCGTAGCGTCTCGACCGAAGCGCAGGTGCGGCAAAGGGCTATGGGGCTGCTTAAGCAGATGACCGTTGAGGAGAAGGCAGGCCAGCTGAGCCAGGTTTTCATGTTCTCGGCAGGACCTGCGGCGGAAAAGGCCGTCAGCAATGGAGCACTCGGTTCGGTTCTGTTCGTAAAAGATCCAGCGCAGATCAACAAGCTGCAGCGCGCCGCGATCGAGAATTCCCGCCTTCATATTCCACTGCTATTTGGACTTGATGTCATCCATGGTTTCCGCACCGTGTTCCCTGTTCCGATCGCGATGGCGGCAAGTTGGGATCCGCAGATGGTAGAAGGCGCGCAAGCTGTTGCTGCGCAGGAAGCACGGGCATCAGGCGTTCACTGGACCTTTGGGCCCATGCTGGACATTGCGCGCGATCCTCGCTGGGGTCGAATCGTGGAAGGGGCCGGAGAAGATCCGTACCTTGGATCAGCAATGGCGGCGGCGCAGGTGCGCGGCTTCCAGGGAGATCACCTGGGAACCCCTGACCGCATTGTTGCGTGCGCAAAGCACTTCGCTGGATATGGCGCCGCCGAAGGCGGGCGCGACTACGATGCGTCCGAGATTTCCGATTCTCAGTTGTGGAACGTGTATCTTCCGCCTTTCAAGGCGGCAGTCGATGCGGGAACGGGCTCGGTGATGAGCGCCTACATGGACCTTAACGGTGTGCCCGCTACGGGCAATCGTTGGCTGGTCCAGAACGTTCTCCGCGATGATTGGCACTTCAAGGGATTCGTCGTCAGCGATGCTGATGCGGTCAAGAATCTCAAGACTCACGGTTATGCCGTCGACCTGAAAGACGCCGCGGTCAGAGCGCTGTCAGCCGGAGTGAACATGGAGATGGCTCTCGCTAAGCCCGCGTTCGCCGAGAACCTGCCGCAGGCGCTAAAAGAAGGCAAGATCAGTACCGCGCAACTTGACGAAGCCGTACTGCCAATTCTTGAGACAAAGATTCGGCTTGGGCTTTTCGAAAACCCATATGTGGATGAGTCGCGTGCCAAACAGGTGCTTGAAGCGTCTGAGCACCGCACCGAAGCTCTTCATGCCGCGGAGCGCTCTGCAGTGCTGCTTCGGAACGAGGGCACGCTGCTGCCTCTCCGCCCCTCGCAATATAACAAGATCGCCCTGATCGGACCGATGGGAGATTCCAAGGTCGACACCGCCGGCCCTTGGACGTTCGCCAACGACGTTCAGGAGACTGTGACGATTGCGGGGGGCCTGAAGCAGGTAGCGCCGGCTGGTACGACGATCGACTTCGCGCCCGGCGTGCAGATTTCCCGCAAGTTCCCGTCTCCCTTTAGCGGACTTATGGGGAAGAAGGAGTCCAACTGGACCGATGAACAGGCGAAACAGGAATTCGACAAAGCGGTAACTCTCGCGCAGAATTCCGAAATCGCCATCATGGTGCTCGGAGAAAAGCAGGACATGGATGGAGAGTCCGCATCCCGCTCCTCCCTGCAACTACCTGGCGACCAGCAGAAGTTGCTTGAAGCAGTGGTCTCGACTGGAAAGCCCGTCATTCTTTTGCTGATGACCGCACGCCCGCTCGACCTCCTGTGGGCCAGCGCTCACGTCCCCTCCATCCTCGACATCTGGTACCCGGGCACTGAGGGCGGCCTCGCGGTTGCGAATCTTCTGTTTGGCGAAGCTGTGCCGGGTGGCAAGCTCCCTTTCACGTGGCCGCGCAACGTAGGCCAGGTGCCTCTGTTCTACGCGCACTATTCGACGCACGAGCCGCAGAATCAGGCAAAGCGCTATTGGGACGAAGAGAGCACACCGCTTTTCCCCTTCGGTTACGGCCTGAGCTACACCTCTTTTGCATATTCCAATCTGCACATCGACAGGCCTGTTGTGAAGATCGGCGGATCCGTGAACGTAAGCGTCGACATTGAGAACACCGGAGGCGCATCGGGAGATGAGGTCGTCCAGCTCTACATCCATCAGAAGTCGGGCACCAGTTCTCGTCCTGTGCGTGAACTAAAGGGTTTTCAACGCGTGGCCATCGCAGCGCACCAAAAGAGCACGGTTCAGTTCACGCTCACGGCTCAAGACCTGACGTACTGGAGCAGCGCGACCAAGTCCTGGATTCAGGACCCGGCAGAATTCGATGTCTGGACAGGCGGCGATTCATCCGCATTGCTCCACGACGTATTTCGGGTAAACGGCGCAGCCCAGGGCAGATAGGAGTTTGGATCATGCAGCAACCAGTCATTCAAATGGAAATGGTTGAGCCAGTGAAAACTGCCAACAAAACGAGGCGCGCAATCATCTTCGGGCTTGCTTCGCTCGTGGTTTGCGTCGCTGCGACGGCCTGGGCGATCTACTCAGGGGGATTTGAAACCACCGACGACGCCCAAGTGGACGGACATCTGAACGTCGTGAGTTCGAGAATTGGCGGCACGATTCGCGCGGTCTACGCTTCCGACAATCAAGGGGTCCAGGCAGGGCAATCGCTCATTGAAATTGACGATAGTGAACAGAAGGTCGCGTATGCGCAGGCGAAGGCGCAGTACGATCAGGCACTGGCCCAATTGAACTCGCAGCGGCCTAATATCGCCATCACCGAGGCAAACAACACCGAAGCCCTGATCAGTGGCGACGCGCAACTGGCGCAGGCAAAGGCGGCGCTTGCGGCCGCTTCTCAGGATCTGGCAAATGCCTCAGCGAAGGTCGCCCAAGCCGATGCCCTGCGATCCAGGGACGACAGCGATCTGAAGCGGTACGAACAACTGTTTCAGGCGGGAACAGTTTCGCGGCAAGACTATGAACGCGCGCTCGCGGCAGGCAAATCTTCTGACGCGAACGTCGCAGCCGCGGAGGCGGGGCTCAAATCTGCCGAAAAGGTTGTCGAGCAGCGGAGCGCGGAAGTTCAGGCACAAACCGCACATCGCGAGCAGGTCTTGCGAACGGCACCCAGGCAGCTAACGATTCGTGAGGCTGATTTAGCGACAGCTCAGGCAAACGTCGAAGTTGCGGCCGCGCAATTGCAACGTGCGGCCCTGAACCTGAGCTTCTGCCATGTCGTCTCTCCTGTTGCCGGCGTAGTGACGCAACGCAGCGCGGAGATCGGCAACCGTATCAGCGAGGCGCAGCCTCTCATGATGATTGTTGCCAGCAGTGACACCTGGGTGACAGCAAATTTCAAAGAAACGCAGCTTGCAAAGATGCAAGCCGGTCAGCGCGTGAACGTCCATGTAGACGCACTGAAGAAGGACCTGCATGGCCGGGTGGAAGGCATTCCCGCCATCACTGGGGCGCGAAGCAGCGTTCTTCCGCCTGAAAATGCGACCGGCAACTACATCAAGGTGGTGCAACGGATGCCGGTGCGCATTCGGCTGGATGCAGAACAGGATGTTTCGGATCGTCTGCGCCCCGGGATGTCGGTTGAGGCCAAGGTATGGCTGAGGTAACCATCGCCCGTCGCGCGTTCAATCCATGGATCGTCGCCATGACGGTGACGCTGGCGACGTTCATGGAAGTTCTCGACACTTCTATAGCGAACGTGGCTCTGCCGCACATTGCGGGTAATCTGGGCGCGACGTCGGAGGAAAGCACTTGGGTGCAAACAAGCTATCTCGTTTCAAATGCGATTATCCTGCCGATGAGTGGCTGGTTGTCTACCCGAATAGGGCGCAAGCGCTTTTACATGATGTGCGTCGTTCTGTTCACGCTGAGCTCGATGCTCTGCGGAATCGCAACCACGTTGCCCATGCTTGTGCTGTTCCGTGTCATGCAAGGCCTGGGAGGGGGCGGACTCGGGCCCAGTGAGCAGGCGATCCTTGCCGACACCTTCAGACCCGAACAGCGCAGCATGGGTTTCGCCATCTACGGCATGGCCGTGGTAGTGGCGCCCGCAATCGGTCCGACCCTGGGCGGCTGGATCACAGATAACTATAGTTGGCACTGGATTTTCTTCATCAACGTCCCCATTGGCATCATTTCGCTCCTGCTGACGCAACGCGTGGTGCACGATCCCCCGCACGTCCATGAGGCTCGACAGAAGCGCGCCGGCCACACAGACTATTTTGGAATTACGACGATCGTGGTGGGTGTCGGACTGCTGCAGTACGTTCTCGACAAAGGCGAAGAGTTGGAATGGTTCGACTCAAGCCTGATCCGAATCGCATTCACGATCGCTGTGATTGCGCTGATCTCAATGATCTGGCGCGAATGGACACACAAGCATCCCATTATCGAATTGCGCCTCTTGAAGAAGCGGAACTTCGCCTCTTCTGTTCTCGCCAACTTCGTCCTCGGCATGGTTTTGAATGGCTCGACCATTCTGATCCCGCAATTCCTGCAACTCCAGCTGGGCTATACAGCAGAGCAGGCAGGCTGGGCCTTGTCTCCTGGAGGTATCGCTCTTGCGTTACTCATGCCTGTCGCCGGGATTCTGGGCAGCAAGTTCGATCCGCGCAAGGTCATTTCGGCTGGATTCGTGATCACTTCAGCAAGCCTGTTCTGGATGATGCGCATTACGCCAGACATCGACTTCAATCACATGGTCGTAATGCGTATCTTAGGCGTGGTAGGCATCCCGCTGATATTCATACCCATCAGCACTCTTTCCTATGTCGGCATGAAGCAAGGTGACAACAACCAAGTGTCCGGCATAAGCAATTTCGCTCGTAATGTCGGTGGCGCAATCGGCGTCTCGTTTCTCGTTTCCTTCTTGACCCGGCAGCGGCAGATCAGCCGGGCCGACATGGCGTCTCATCTGCATCACGGAAACTTCTTCTTCGATCGGTATCTGTCGGCCCTCAAGCAATCAGCAATTCTCAGCGGCAGCAGCGTGGCTGAAGCCAGTCATCGGTCCCTTGCACAGCTGCAGCAGATCGTCGACGCTCAGGCTAACGTGCTCGCTTTCATCAGCGCATTCTTCGTGCTCGGCGCAGTGGTCGCTCTGCTGATCCCGCTGCCATTTCTAATGAAGCGGCCCACGGCCGAGGATATGGCCGCCTCTCACGGACTTCACTAGGGAGCAGAATTTGAAAGGAACGCGAATCTCATGAAAACTCGTCTGGTCTCCTGCTTTACGTTCGCCATCGGGTCCATCGTTGCTCTCTCTTGCCTCGCTCCGGGATCGAGCATGCGTGCGCAGAATAGCGCCGCGCCCGTGTACAAGGATCCGCACGCCAAGATCGTGGATCGCGTTCATGACCTGCTTGGTCGCATGACAGTCGAGGAGAAGGTGGCCCAGTTGGAGAGCAGCTGGAGCATGCCGTCGATGGCAGGCGTGTCAGCGCCATCGATCTTCGACAAAAGGCAGCTCAATGAAGCACTGGCGAAGAAGGTTTTGACGAATGGCCTTGGCACGTATGCCTTTCTAGACGAATTTGGGTCTAGTCTCGATGTCGCAAGTCCGCGAATTGGCGCTCAGCGGCGGAATCTCTTGCAGACATGGGTGCTGAAGAATACTCGACTCGGAATCCCGATAATGTTCCATGGCGAAGCGCTGCACGGCGCGGTTCGACCGGGCGCAACCACCTTTCCCGAGGCCGTGGGGCTCGGCGCAACGTGGGATCCAGATCTTCTAGAGAAGCTCTTCACCGTTGCCGCCCGAGAATCTCGTGCGGGCGGCAATACGATGGTGCTTGCCCCCGTTCTCGATCTCAGCCGCGATCCGCGTTATGGTCGCGTTGAGGAGATGTATTCGGAGGATCCTTATCTCGTAGCCAAGATGGCTACTGCCGCCGTGCGTGGACTACAGGGCGTGAATAGTGACTCCGATCTTCTCGATGAGAACCACGTCTATGCGACACTGAAGCACTTCGTGCACGGTCAGCCCGAAAATGGCACCAACGTTGGCCCAAACGATTTCTCCGAACGCACCATGCGCTCGGTGTTCATGTATCCGTTCGAGCAGGTTGTAAAGAATGCTCATCCGGCGGCTGTAATGCCTTCATACAACGAGAACAATGGCGGGATTCCTTCACACGGAAACCCGTGGCTCTTACGCCAGGTGCTCCGTGGCGAATGGGGGTTCAACGGAATCACCGCTTCTGATTACATGGGAGTATCTGAACTGGCGTCCCGCCATCACGTTGCGGCGAACCAGGCTGCTGCGGGCGTGCTTGCGCTCGAATCAGGCGTTGACATGGAACTCCCGACACCTTCGGCATTCCCGGGACTGGTGGCCGCGGCCAAATCCGGGAAGTTGCCAATGAAAGATCTTGACGAGGCAGTCAGCCGTGTACTGACGGCCAAATTCCGTGCCGGTCTCTTCGAGCATCCGTATGTCGATGAAGACCATGCAGTGGCAGAAGTCGGCAACAAGGCGAACATTCCGCTTGCGCGTGAAGCTGCGGACGAAGCGATCGTACTTCTGCAGAACAAGTCCAACATCCTTCCGCTTGACGCTTCGAAGATCAAGACTCTGGCAGTCATCGGGCCGAATGGTAATAAGGAGCGTTTGGGTGGGTACAGCGGATTGCCACCCTACTACGTCACCGTGCTTGACGGCATTCAGAAGCGGGCCGGGGCAGGAGTCAGCGTCGTCTTCGCAGAGGGTTGCCACATCTCAGAGCCAGACTCAGCTCCGAATTCAAACGGTATGGCAGTGTACAAAGCTCCAAAAGCTGACAGCGACGACAAACTGCTCAAGGAGGCCGTTGAAACGGCGCGATCAGCTGATGTCGTCGTGCTCGCTTTGGGCGGCAATGAGGTTGTATCTCGCGAATCGATTGGCTTCGGCATGATCGGCGATTCCGACACACTCGAGCTGCCCGGCCGGCAGATGGATCTGGCACGTGAAATCGCGAAGCTCGGCAAGCCCACGATCGCGGTCCTGCTCAACGGTAAGGCATACGCCATCACAGAACTCGCCGCGAAAGTCCCGGGGATCGTCGAGGGATGGTATCTCGGGCAGGAGACAGGCAACGCGATCGCGGGTGTGCTGTTCGGCGATGTGAACCCCTCGGGCCACTTGCCCGTCAGCATTGCGCGCAATGTTGGACAACTGCCGGTCTACTACTACAAAACCCCGGCAGCTCGCCGCGGCTATGTGTTTGGTGACAATTCTGCACTCTTCCCGTTTGGCCTGGGCCTGAGCTACAGCACCTTCGAAGTCGCGGCTCCCACTCTCGATCGTGACACGATTCGTCCCGACGAAACGGCACACCTCACAGCCAAAGTAACGAATACCGGCCAGCGATCCGGTGACACCGTTGTTCAGCTGTACATCCATCACGGTGTAAGCAGCATCGTCCAGCCGGTTATCGCACTTCGTGGGTTCAAGCGAATCCACCTCGAGCCAGGTGCTTCTACCGTGGTCACGTTCGATGTCGGGCCAGAACAACTCTCCATTCTGAACGCCACGATGAAGCGGGTCGTAGAAGTTGGGCCAATCGAATTGCGCGTGGGGCTAAGTTCTGCAGATACTAAGTCGGCGGATCTGACGATTGCAGAGCAGTAGCAAACTCACACATTAAGCCGAATTCGACATGCGGGTCCGGCCTGCTTCCCTCATTGACTTTCTTTACGTGGAGATATCATGCGAGTTCGCCTGGCACTGTCGCCTTGGGCAACCGTTACCCTGCTCACCGTCGCTCTGCTCCTGGGCACCGGAACACCTATGGGCCGATGCGAGCCGCAGCAAACCGCAGCGGAGACGAAGGGGGCTGACGCAGCCGCCGATTCCTTGTTCAAAGAACCCTATGTAGACATCGACGAGGTCCGCGATACTCCGGTTCGTCATCACTATGTGCACGGAGGATTCAAGGGAACCGACACTCGCTTTTCCTTCTACTTCCCGGAGAAGAACCAGTATCAGGGCCGCTTCTTTCAGCACATCACGCCTGTGCCCGATAACGAGAACCTCGCGCAAAAGGTGGGAACAGCCGAAGAGAACAAGATAGGATTCACTTTCGCGAGCGGCGCGTACTTCGTCGAGACCAACGGTGGGGGCGCTCAGAATATGGCCGCAGCCGGCGGAACCATCACCGCGTACCGCGCAAATGCAGCGGCCGCACAATACTCGCGCGTCGTTGCAGCGAAGATTTACGGGCCTCACCGCCCATATGGTTACGCATACGGAGGCAGCGGCGGCGGTTACCGCACCATCGGCTCCATCGAGAATACGAACGGCGTTTGGGATGGTGTCGTGCCATATGTCATCGGCTCGACGATGGCCATGCCGAACGTATTCACGGTGCGCATCCACGCCATGCGCATTCTGTGGGACAAGTTCCCTCAGATTATCGACGCAGTAGATGCCGGCGGCAGCAGCGATCCATATGCGGGCTTGAACGACGAACAGCAGGCCGCCCTGCATGAAGTGACCAGCATGGGGTTCCCGCCGCAATCCTGGTCTGCCTACAAGACCATGGGGGTCCACGGATTCGCCGCCATCTACCCCATCATCCAGATGATCGACCGCAAATACTTCATCGACTTCTGGACGGTTCCTGGTTATCTAGGCGCCAATCCCCCGGCTTCGCTTCTCCAAGCGCGCATTCAACACAACGCGACCGTCACGGCCATCGTCTCGGCTCAGGAAGCCACGAGAGCCGGGATAGTGCTGCGCCGGCCTGATGGCGGCGCCGATACGGCATTTCTCAATGGCGGCGGTGCCGAAACAACAGTCGGCTTCCATCTATCGTCGGCTCCGCCCGCGACCAATTTCCTCGGCGGCGACTTGAAGGTGCAGGACGGCGCGGCAGCAGGCAAGTCCCTCCAGGTCCGCGAAGTGCATGGCGACCTCCTCGTATTGGGCAGCAATGATGCCAAACTTGTTGCTCAAATCAAGCAGGGCGATGCGGTGACGCTTGATACTTCGGACTTTCTCGCCGCGCAAACCTATCATCGTCACCAGGTCCCGGGCCCCGATTTCCCTGAGTGGAACCAGTTCCGCAAGCAAGACAGCACTCCCATCTATCCGCAACGGCCAATGTTGATCGGTCCGCTGCTTGTGCAAAACACCGCAGGGTCTCTCGAAACAGGGAAGATCAACGGCAAGATGATCGTCGTTGCATCGCTCTGGGATCGCGAAGCCTATCCCTGGCAGGCCGACTGGTATCGCAAGCGCGTTGAGCAGCAGATGGGCGATCGCTTCAACGACTCGTTCCGGCTGTGGTACACCGACCACGCACTCCACGGAGACGAGACGCACCAAGAAGATCCAACCCGCACCGTAAGCTACCTCGGCGTGCTCCAGCAGGCGCTTCGTGATCTCAGCGCCTGGGTTGAGAAGGGAACGCCGCCTCCGGCGAGCACTGACTACAAGGTGGTCGATGGTCAGGTCATCGTTCCAACCTCTGCAGCAGAACGCAAGGGAATTCAGCCGGTCGTGCATCTCAGCGCAAACGGCAAGACCCGGGCGGACGTCGCAACCGGCCGACCCGTGAAGTTCACCGCAACGGTCGTACTGCCACCCGACACGGGCAAGATCATCGCTGCGGAATGGGATTTCGAGGGAGAGGGCAAGTTCGCGATCGCTCAACGCGTCAACCCTGCTTCGGTCCGCAGCGGGAATCAGGCGCGCTTCACAAACGCACATGCGTTCCGAACGCCCGGCACATACTTCACCACAATCCGGGTCATCTCGCAGCGCGAGGGGGACAGAACGACCCCGTACGCGCGCATTCAGAATCTTGACCGAGTCCGCGTCGTGGTGAAGTGAGCCTTTCCGCGCCGCCAACGAAACAGAAGGTAGGAACCATGAAAATCGATAGGAAGATGATCGTAGTTACCGGCGCCGGCAGTGGAATCGGGCGTGAACTCGCGCTTTTGCTTCTGGCCAGGGGAGCCAAAGTCGCAGGAGCGGATGTGAACGCCGCAGCGCTTGCCGAAACGACAGCGCTTGCCGAATCGTCCGATTTCGCCGAGTTCGTCGTCGACATCACTTCCAGATCGGCCGTCGAAAGCCTTCCCGCCAAGGTGATCGCCCGCTTCGGAGCCGTAGATGGGATCATTAACAACGCTGGAATCATTCAGCCATTTCTGCGGCTGAATGATCTCGACTACGCCACAATCGAGCGCGTTTTGAATGTCAACCTCATGGGCACTCTGTTCGCGACCAAGGCGTTCTTACCGCACCTGCTTGAGCGCCCCGAAGCCCACATCGTCAATCTCTCCAGCATGGGTGGTTTCATTGCTGTACCTGGGCAGACAATGTACTGTGCCGCCAAAGCTGCCGTGAAGCTCATGTCGCAGGGGCTCGGGTCCGAACTGATCGGCACCCCCGTTCGGGTTACGGTTGTGTTCCCCGGAGCGATCACAACCAACATTCGCGAGAACTCCGGCCTGACCGGGCTCGCCGCCGCAAAACCCTTGGGTTCGGGGATGAAGCCTCTCTCCCCGCGCAAGGCAGCGGAGGTCATTGTCGCCGCAATCGAACGTGACGCCCATAACGTCTTTGTCGGACGAGACGCCAGCATCATGGACAAGCTGTCCCGCTTGAGCCCCACCCTCGCGATCCGCACGGTAGCCAACCATATGAAACACCTGCTCCAGGCGCGCCCGTAGAAAGCCGTCTATCAGCTAGAATCCTGAACAACGAAAGGGTGGATTGGCGATAACAGCCCAAATCGCTCCTCCAGCGTCCGGACGCGACAATGAGCGCATCGGCGATGACGCACTCATTGAAAATCATTACTGACGACAAGGCGGTTCACGGGGACTTGTCATTCAGCCCTGACCGGAAGGCGGAGAGCTCGTATCAAAGCGGTCAGCGCCGCAGGCCTGTTCCTCCGACTAGGGTAAAAAAGGTGAAAACCGGGGAAAGAAGGGCACCAGTCCTTGAGAACTTGCCTTAACCGACCCTCGTCAATAAGCGCTTGAACCGCCGATTCAAGGGCCATGCCGATGCCAGCGTTTCGCAAGGCAGCTTGTACGACCAACTCTGGGTCATCCAGGATGATCGGGCCTTGGGGGTTGACTGTCACAGACTGTCGCCCCTTCCCGAACTCCCATCGGTACACTCCCGTGGAAAATTTGAACGCGATGCAGGCGTGATCTTTCAACTCACGAGGCGTTTTCGGAATCGCATGAGAGGTAAAGTATTCTGGCGAGCCGAATACTGCAAGCCGCACGTCATCCGAGACGCGCACCGCGATCATGTCGCGTTGGATGTATTCGCCTATCTGAATGCCTGCATCGTAACCGGCTGCAACGATATCCACCGGCGTGTTTGAAGTTGTAATGTCGAGTACGACCTCTGGATGCTCCCGAGCAAAAGCGGCCAGTTTTGGCATCAACATCGTCGAGATGACTATCCGCGGAACGACCAATCTGATCCGCCCCGATGGCCGGATAGTGCGCTTCCGAAGCTCGTTTAAGGAGCTCTCAATCTGCTCGAGTGCGGGAGCAAGTTCCTTCAGAAGATGTTCTCCGGCGGCCGTAGGAGACACGCTCCGCGAAGTTCGCGCCAGCAACTCGATTCCCAGACGCTTCTCTAAACCGCGCATCGAATGGCTCAGCGCGGATTGTGACACGCCAAGGCGCTCCGCGGCGCGGGTAAAGCTGCGCTCACTGGCGATCACTGCGAAGGCCGCTAGGTCATTGAGTTCGTTTCTCATTCGTCTATGACTATCGCTCATGGGGGCATGCATGGTCCATGTATAGATCTCATGGCATCTACTCAATAGAATAGCGACTGTGGGTGATTTGAGTCGGTCGCATGTGGAGACGACTAAATGCAAAAACGCAAATTAGGGAAGAACGGCCCTGAAGTTTCGGCGATCGGGTTCGGCTGCATGGGCCTCACTTTCGGTTACGGCCCGGCCACCGATCGCGGCGAAGGCATCGCGCTGATCCGCGCGGCTTATGAGCGGGGCGTCACATTCTTTGACAGTGCCGAGGCTTATGGCGCGGCCAACGAGGAGATGCTCGGCGAAGCTGTAGCACCCTTTCGCGATAAGGTGGTTCTAGCCACGAAGTTCGGGTGGAGGGATGGCAACACCGCCGCGGGTCTGGATAGCAGCCCAGCGCGAATTCGCGTCGTTGCGGAGCAATCGCTCAAGCGCCTGAGGACGGACGTGATCGATCTCTTCTACCAGCATCGCGTCGATCCGAACGTGCCCATTGAGGACGTTGCCGGAGCGGTCAAAGAGCTCATCGCCGAGGGGAAGGTCAAGCACTTCGGCATGTCGGAAGCTGGCGTAAAGAATATCCGCAGAGCGCACGCTGTGCAGCCGCTGGCAGCGTTGCAGAGCGAATATTCGATGTTCACGCGCGAGCCTGAGCAGGAGATCATTCCGACTCTTGAAGAACTCGGCATAGGCTTTGTTGCGTTCAGCCCTCTGGGCAAAGGGTTCCTGACGGGCAAGATCGATGTTCGCCGCTCGACGGAACTTGTCACGAAAGACATTCACTACGTCGACGTCGGTACAAGCGGCGGCGTTTTGGGAAAACAGCGCGGCTACTGCATGATGATTGGCGGTGAAGAAGAAATCGTCGAACGACTGGATTCGGTCTTCAGAGATCTGGCCCCTGGTATTGGCGATATTCCGCGTACACCTGGAAGGGGAAGGCTGGGCGGAACAGCGGAGTTGGGATACCTCCACTGTGGTCCAGTCGGTTCAGGGCACTTTGTCAAAATGGTGCACAACGGCATCGAGTATGGGCTCATGGCGGCCTATGCGGAGGGCCTCGGTATCCTGCGCGAAGCCAATGTCGGCAAGAGGACGGAAGAGATCAATGCCGAGACCTCTCCACTGCGCGACCCCGATCGATACCAGTACGATCTCGAC
>Ga0068855_100002393_pt1 | contig 23141 bp, 18 predicted proteins | sample KBSCornC52_FD_66592 | JGI IMG/M metagenome (GOLD analysis project Ga0068855, IMG submission 66592) | Corn rhizosphere microbial communities from Kellogg Biological Station, Michigan, USA - KBS Corn C5-2 | ecosystem: Host-associated > Plants > Roots > Rhizosphere > Soil ...
CTAGGAGTCTGCGCGGCAGAAGCCGCGCAGCCCCCTAGCGGTTGAATGCACGGCTCCCCCGAGCCCCCTCCGAGAGGGAGCTCCAGCTTGTTCGACAGCACCCTCCAGCCTCCCTCCACGAGGGAGACTCCAGTCAGCATGACGAAGGCGCGCCACATTGCTCAACTGGCGCCCAGCACGGCCATGCGCCGCAGATTCAGCGCCATGCACACGAGCTTCCATTCCGCGCTCACCCGGTGCAGGCCTCGCAAGCTGAATTGCCGGAAGCCCAACACGTTCTTGATCCAGCCGTTGGGCGGCTCGGCGATCCACTTGCGACGCCGATACGCGTCCTTGGCTTGGTCGGTTTGCAGCTTGTCGGCCATCTGTGCCGTCAGTGGGCTTCGTTCTGGGTCGAAGCGCACGAGCTTCTTGCCCTCGCGCCCCAGCGAGACGATCACGTTCGTGCCGCAATTGGCCAGTTGCTCAAAGACCTGTTCGCCTCGGTAGCCGGTGTCTGCCAACACCTGCTTCGGGCGCTGCCCGAGGTTGTCGCTGACGGCTTGCAGCATCACCGGCAACTGCGCAGCATCGCTGGCTGAGTTCGTCAGCTCGGCGGCCACGATGATGTGGGCGGTCTCGTCGACCGCGGTTTGCGCGTTGTAGCTCGCGTCGAAGCCACCACCGGCGCGCGTCATGATGCGGCTGTCGGGGTCAGTGAAGTTGTCCTGCGCTTTGTCTTCTGGCACACCAAACTCGCGCCTGTAGCGGCCGCCTCGGGGCTTGTTGTCAGGGTCGCGACCTTTGTCGAGCTCGACCTCGCGCTGGCGCTGTTCCAGGCGCGCTCGCGCTTGGGCGATGGCGTCCAGTCGATCTTGGCGACGCGCGATCTCGGCCGGGATGTCGATCTCGGGCTCGTTCTTCTCAGCCTCGTCTGCAGCCTTGGCACGTTGCAGCAGCGCTGAGATCTGCCCCCTCAGCTCAGCCTCGGCCTTGAGCATGTGGCCGTAGCTCATGGCCTTGTGGCGGCTCGCGTTGGCCTTGACCTTGGTGCCGTCCACCGCAATGGTGCCCAGCTTGACCAAGCCCATTTCACGGGCCAGGCGCACGACCTGCACGAACAACTCGCCCAGTTCCTTCAGATGGAATGCTCGGAAGTCACTGATCGTGCGATGGGCCGGGAAGTTGTCGGCGGCCAGCACGCGAAACGCGACGTCCTCGTGCAGCTTCTTGGCGATCTTGCGCGAGCTGAACACACCGGTGGCGTACGCGTAGACCAGCACCTTGACCATCATCGCCGGATGAAAGGGCTGGTTGCGCGAACCGCCGCCTTCGTAGCGCGCATGGAACGCCTGCAAGTCCAGACTGTCGACCGTGTCGCTGATGAAGTAGGCCAGGTGTCCTTCGGGCAGCCAGTCCTGCAGCGCGTGGGGCAGCAACGCCTGCTGCTGGGGTTCGTAGGGCAAATAGCTCATGCCCAAAATCTACTCGCCCCACGCTTAACCGCGTATCGGTCCCACCCCGTAGTCAGATTCTGCCGCGCAGACTCCTAGCTTCAGTCGACCTCCACCGGCTTGTGTTCCTTGCGCAGGTTGTTCTGCACCGTCGCCGGGGCCGGCTCGTAGTGCGAGAACGCGATCGTGTAGCGGCCCTCGCCGCTGGTCATCGCGTTCAGGCGCGTCGCATAGGCGATGAGCTCGGCGGCCGGGGCCTGGCCGCGCACGATCATCGTGCCGCCCAGCTGTGCCTCGGTGCCGTTGACCTGGCCGCGGCGCGCGGCGAGGTCGCCGGTGATGTCGCCCATGGCGGCGGCCGGCGCCAGGATCTCGACATCGACGATGGGCTCCAGCACGATGGGGCGCGCCTCCATGATGGCCTCCCAGGTCGCCTTGCGCGCGGCGGTGGCGAACGCGATGTCCTTGCTGTCGACGCTGTGGCTCTTGCCGTCGTGCACCGTCACGCGGATGTCCTCCACCGCGTAGCCGGCGATCACGCCCGCGGCCAGGGCCTCGCGCACGCCTTTCTCGACCGCCGCCATGAAGTTGGACGGGATCGCGCCGCCCTTGACGATGTCCACGAACTCGAAGCCCGCGCCGCGCGGCAGCGGCTCCACGCGCAGGAACACCTCGCCGAACTGGCCGGCGCCGCCGGTCTGCTTCTTGTGGCGATGGTGGCCTTCGGCCTTGGCGGTGATCGTCTCGCGGTAGGCGGTGCGCGGCGGGCGCGTCTCGACCTCGAACTTGTGCACGTCGCGCAGGCGATCCAGCAGCATGCGCAGGTGCAGCTCGCCAAGTCCGTAGACGACGGTCTCGTGCGTGGCCGCCACCTGCTCGATGCGCAGGCACGGGTCCTCGTCGACCGCGCGCTGCACCAGCTCCCACAGCCGCTGCTCGTCGCCGTGGCGTTTCGGCTGGATCGCGATGCCGTGCACCGGCACCGGGAACTGCAGCGGCTTCAGGTGAATGTGGCTGTCCTCCGCGGCGTCGTGCAGCACCGCGTCGAAGTGCAGCGCATCGACCTTGGCGATGGCGCAGATGTCGCCCGGCAGCGCGCGCGCGATTTCCACGTGCTCGCCGCCCTGCAGGCGGAACAGGTGGCCGACCTTGAACGGCTTGCGGCCGTCGCCCACGAACAGCTGGCTGTCGCGCGTGATCGTGCCCTGGTGCACGCGCAGCACGCCCATCTTGCCGACGTACGGGTCGACGGTGACCTTGAAGACGTGGGCCAGCACGTGCTTGCCGGGGTCGGGCTCCGCGTGCACGAGTTTCGCGTCGGCGCCGGTGCCGTCGAGGAAGTCCGGCGGGTTGCCCTCGGTCGGGTTGGGCAGCAGCCTGGTGATGACGTCCAGCAGCTCGTCCACGCCGGCGCCCGCGCGCGCGGAGACGAAGCACACGGGGACGAGGTGCCCTTCGCGCAGCGCCTGCTCCAGCGGCGCGTGCAGCTCGGCGGCCTCGACGTCACCCTGGTTGAGGTAGCGGTCGACGAAGTCGGAATCGACTTCGACCACCTGTTCCACCAGCGCCTGGTGCGCGGCATCGGGCGAGGAGAAATCGGTGTCGCCTTCGCGATTGAAGAAGCAGTCGACGACGCGCGCCCCACCGCCCGCGGGCAGGTTCAGCGGCAGGCACTCGCGGCCGAAGACCTCGCGGATCTGCGCGAGCACGGCCTCGCAGCGCGCGCCGGGCACGTCGATGCGATTGACGATGATCATGCGGTCCAACTTGCGCTCGGCCGCGTGGGCCATCATGCGCACGGCGGTCGAATCGACGCCGGAGGTGGCGCTGACGACGATGGCCGCCGTCTCGACGGCCTCGAGCGAGGGCAGCGACTGCCCGACGAATTCGAGTGCGCCGGGCGTGTCGAGCAGCTGGATGCGGATGCCGTCGCGTTCGCAATGGACGACGGCGGTATTCAGGGAGTGACCGACCCGCTTCTCGAGCGGGTCGTGGTCGCTGACGGTCGAGCCGCGTTCGACGCTGCCGGGCTGCTTGAGGGCCCCGGCGCGCAGCAGCAGGGCCTCGGTGAGAGTGGTCTTCCCGGTGGCCGAGGCGCCCACCAGGGCCACGTTGCGAATCGCCGCGGTATCGGAGGATTCCAGGATCGTCATGACGCGTGTCTCCACGGGCCGTGACGCCAGGCGGCACCGCGGCGACCCGAACCGCGACACGGGCCGGATGGCAGGAACCCCCAGCCTACGCCGCTGCGTTCGTCCGCGCAAGCTATCGAAACTGGCAGCGAAGCGACGTGTCTCGCCGAACCGGCGCTGCCGCTCGAACGGGCCAAGCGAAGTTCAAGGGAGCGGCGGAGCCGGCTCTGCCGGGCCGCTCGCGGCCGGCCCCCCGGGGGCAGGGAGCGCAAGCGACCGTGGGGCCGTCATGTCTGGAGCGGCGGAGCCGGCTTTGCCGGGCCGCCCGCGGCCGGCCCCCTCGGGGGGCAGCGAGCGTCAGCGAGCGTGGGGGTCCATCACTGGAACGCCACTTCCGCGAATCCGCGCAGCTTTCGGCTGTGCAGCTTGTCGACGCCCGCGCCGCGCAGGATCTCGAGCGCGCGGATGCCGATGCGCAGGTGCTGCTCGACGCGCTCGCGGTAGAAGTGGTTGGCCATGCCCGGCAGCTTGATCTCGCCGTGCAGCGGCTTGTCGGACACGCACAGCAGGGTGCCATAGGGGACGCGGAAGCGGAAGCCGTTGGCGGCGATCGTGGCCGATTCCATGTCGAGCGCGATCGCGCGGCTCTGGCTGAAGCGCCGTTCCGGGCCCGGGTGCGGCAGCAGCTCCCAGTTGCGGTTGTCGGTGGACGCCACGGTGCCGGTGCGCATCACGCGTTTCAGGTTCAGGCCCTGCAGCTGCGTGATGTCGGCCACCGCCTGCTCGAGCGCCACCTGCACTTCGGCCAGCGGCGGGATGGGCACCCACAGCGGCAGCTCCTCGTCGAGCACGTGGTCCTCGCGGACATAGCCGTGTGCCAGCACGTAGTCGCCCAGCTGCTGCGTGGTGCGCAGGCCGGCACAGTGGCCCAGCATGATCCACGCGTGCGGGCGCAGCACGGCGATGTGGTCGCTGATGTTCTTCGCGTTCGACGGCCCCACGCCGATGTTGACCATCGTGATGCCGCTGTTGTCCGGGCGGCGCAGGTGGTAGGCGGGCATCTGCGGAAGCCGCGGCGGCGCATGGCCGGCCGGGCCCGCGGGCTCGGGCAGGCCCGCGCGCATCGTCACCACGTTGCCCGGCTCGACGAATGCGTCGTACACGGAATCCGCGCGCGCCATCTCGCGGTGGCCCAGCGCGATGAACTCGTCGATGTAGAACTGGTAGTTCGTGAACAGCACGAAGTTCTGGAAGTGGTCGGGCGCCGTGCCGGTGTAGTGGCGCAGGCGGTGCAGCGAGTAGTCGACGCGCGGCGCCGTGAACAGCGCCAGCGGCAGCGGCTCGTTGGGGCCGGGATCGTGCGTGCCGTTGGCGATGCCGTCGTCCATCGCGGCGAGGTTGGGCAGGTCGAACAGGTCGCGCAGCTGCAGGCGCTGTGCGGCGGTCAGCGTGCCCTCGACGTGGTCGTGCTCGGCAAAGCTGAAGTGCAGCGGCATCGGCTCGCGGCTGACGCCCACCTCGATCAGCACGCCGTGGTGCTGGCGCAGCAGCTCGAACTGGGTGCGGTAGTACTCCGCGAACAGCTCGGGCCGCGTGAGCGTCGTCTCGAAGCTGCCCGGGCCGGCGACGAAGCCGTAGCTCGACACCGAGTCCGCGCGCGCCACCGTGTCCGTGTGCACGCGCACGCTCGGGTAGCAGGCGCGCACGTGCGCGGCGGGCACCTTGCCGGCGACGAAGTCGTGCAGGTGCCTGCGCAGGTGGTCGACGCCGGCCTGGTAGATCTCGCGCACGCGGGCCACGGCGGCATCGGGATCGTCGAAGGATTCGCGGGGGACGAGCAGCGGTTCGATCATGCGGTCATTGTGGGGGAAACGCGTGACGCTGGCGCGCCGCCGGGAGCCGCCCCCGCGCACTGCCTACACTGGCGGACTCGAAAGGTGAAGAAATCGTGATCCAGGATTCCCGCGGCGAGGCCGGCCCCCTGGCGGCCGCCGCGTCCGCCCGCCCGAACAACCGCTGGCCGATCGCCCTGGTCGTGCTGGCCGCTGCGGCGCTGCTCGTGCCGGCGCTGGCCTCCATCCACGGCAGGCCGGCCGACGCCGCGAAGCCGGCTGCGACGGCCGCGCGCCCGCCCGTGGCGGCCTCCCGGGTCGCCGCGCCCGCGTCGCCGCCGGCCGCGGCCGTCGACCTCGCGCAATGGTGCGCGCGCGTTGCGCCAGCGGTGCCTGGCGTCGACTTGCCCGCGTGCCGCGCGTCGGGCCTGCAGCCGGGCAACGGCCGCTCGGTGCACGGCGTGCCGTTGTGGACGAACGACGTGCTGCCTGCGCGCACCCCCAGGTTCAGGGTGCTGCTGCTGGGCGGCATCCACGGCGACGAGCTCGCCTCCGTCACGCTGGCCTTCGACTGGATCGCCCGCTCGCACGGCGTGCAGGCGCAGGCGATGCCGCGTCCCACGAAGGCGGGCACGCCGACGATCTCGGACGTCGCCTGGCGCTTCGTGCCGCTGCTCAATCCGGATGGCCTGCTGCACACGCCATCCACGCGCGTCAACGCACACGGCGTCGACCTGAACCGCAACTTCCCCACCGCCGACTGGGCGCGCGACGCCCAGCCCTACTGGATCAAGCGCACGAAGCGCGACCCGCGCCGTTTCCCCGGCCTGCAGCCGCTGTCGGAGCCCGAGTCGCGCTGGCTCCTCGAGCAGATCGACCAGTTCCACCCGGACCTCATCGTGTCGGTGCACGCGCCCTACGGCCTGCTCGACTTCGACGGCCCGCCGCCCGCGCCGCGCCGGCTCGGCAGCCTGCAGCTCGATCCGGTGGGCGTCTATCCGGGCTCGCTCGGCAACTATGGCGGCCTCGTGAAGAACGTGCCCGTGATGACGCTGGAACTCAAGGACGCGCGCACCGTCGCGCCGCAGGAACTGGCCGCGATGTGGAACGACCTGCAGCTTTGGATCCACGAGCAGATGACCAATCCGGGCGTGCAGGCGAGCGCGCAGCGCAGCCTGGTGCCGGGCACGAAGGTGATCGGCGCACGCCGGGTCGACTGACGGTTTCCCCCGAATCGGGGGTGGTCGCAGGCGAGGGCGCGGCGCAGAATCCGCGCCACTTGCACCCCAGAGGGAACCGCCATGAACGCTCGCCATCGCCTCCTCCTCGCCTGCGCCGTCGCGCTGCCGGCCGTCGCGGCCTCTGCACAGCAGCCGCACATCCGGCCGGGCCTGTGGGAGCACACGGTCAGCGTCAAGAGCGACAACGCACAGGTGAACGCCGCGATGGAGCAGATGAAGCAGCGCCTGGCGGCGATGACGCCAGAGCAGCGCGCCGCGATGGAGAAGGCGATGGGCGGACACGCGGCCATGAATCCGGGCGGTCCGACCACGATGCGCGTCTGCGTCACCAAGGAGCAGATCGCCCGTGGCTTCCATCCCGAGGAGCGCGGCCGCTGCTCGCGCACGAACGTCAGCACCTCCGGCAACGTGACCAGGTTCGACTTCGCCTGCCAGTCCGAGCGCGGCGGCAATGTCAGCGGCCACGGCGTCTACACCGAGCTGAGCGACACCGCCTACACCGTGAGCACGTCCGCCGACATGGTCAGCCCGAAGATGACCATGCACATCCAGAACGACATGTCCGGCAAGTTCATCTCGAGCGACTGCGGCGACGTCAAGCCGATCGAGCCGCCGGCCAGGTAGGGCGACGGGCCCAGGCGGGCGCGCCGCCTGCCGGGTGCCGCGGACGTGCCGCGCGAAATCGCCTTCCTGCGCGGCGTGCCGCTGCGCGAACCCCTAGGCTGCGCGCCACTCCCGCACCGCCACCCAGATCGCCCCCATCATCAGCAGCAGGGCGAGCGGCGCGCTCTCGCCCGGCGTCGGCGGCGAGATCGCCACGCCGTCCCGCGGCGACAGCCAGATCGCCAGCATCATCAGCAGGTAGCCGGCCACCACGCCGGCCCGCGCCCAGCGCCACAGCCGCGCCTGCGCATCGTGGCGGCCCTGTTCGATGGCCAGGGCGCGCGCGATCGCCAGCGGGGACAGCGACGACGCGCGGCGCCGCACGGGCTGCGTGCGCGCGGCGCGTTCCACCGCGGCCATCGCGCGGGCGCTGAAGCCGAGGTCGGCCAGCGGCCCGGGCGCGGCGCGGCGCAGGAGGTCGTCGAACGCGGCCTCGTCGGCGGATCGGGATTCGTTCATGTGGCGGACTCCGGGTTCCAGGCCTGCAGCAGCGCGCGCAGCCGCGTCTTGGCCCGGTCGAGATGGGACTTCAGCGTCCCCAGCGGCAAGCCGAGCACCTGGGCGGCCTCGGCGTGCGACAGGTCGAGATGGAAGCAGTGCACGATGGCCAGGCGCTGGATCTCGCTGAGCGCCTGCAGCGCGCGTTCGACGTCGCGGTCCCGGCCCTCGGCGGGGCGCGGGTCGTGGCCCGGCTCGGACGCCTCGTCGGCGTCTTCATCGCGCCATTCGACCGGCAACTGCGGCCGGCGCGCGTGCTGCAGGAAGCGCATCAGCGCGATGCGGTGCAGCCAGGTGGCCAGGCGCGCGTCGCCGCGGAAGTCGGCCAAGTGCAGCCAGGCCTGCACGAAGGTCTCCTGCGCGAGGTCGTCGGCCAGCGCGTCGTCGCCGCGCACCAGGCGGCGCAACTGCAGCCGCACGCGCGACTGGTGCGCCTGGACGAGGTGCGCGAACGCACGGCGGTCCCCGCGGCGCGCGCGGGCGAGCCAGTCGGCGACTTGCGCCTGCTCGCGTGCGGGTTCGTCGGACACCACGGGGCGGCTCGCCACGTCAGCGCGTCATTGCAGATCGATGGCCGACGATTCGGGCGGCTCCGGCGGGCGCGGCGGCTCGAGCCGCAGGGCGATCAGCTGCGCGACGCCGATGCACAGCGGGATCAGCCCGGCGGCCCACAACCCGTGTTCGAGGCCGAACATCGCCCCGAGGAACCCGCACGTGCCCACGCCGACGCCCAGCAGCGTCAGCGCCCGCATCAGCGCCGAGCCGTTGCGCTGCGGCGCGCGCAGCAGTTCGCGCGGCACCGGCAGGCCCTTCTCGAGCAGGTCGACGATGGTCTTGTGCTTGCGCTCCTGGTACTTCCAGGCGAAGTTCAGGCCGACGATGACGACGCCCAGCGGCATCAGGATCGCGCAGACGGGAATGAGCAGGCCGGGTTGGAGGAGTTGGCTCAGGGCATCCATGGTGCGGCGGTGAAGTTGATCGATGACCCTTCGATGCGCGCCCGCGACCGTCCGGATGCACCGGTGCAGAAAGAAACTTCTTCAGCAGGCCTGGTACTTCCAGTTGCGCGTCTTGCCCTCGGCGATCCACTCGACCGCCTGCGCGACGCGCGAGGCCCGCGTCGCCTCGCGCTTGGCCTGCACGATCCAGTCCACGTACTCGGCCTGCTGGCTGGGCGTGAAGGCGTCGTAGCGCTTGCGCGCGCCCGCGGCCGCGCGCAACGCCGCGGCGAGGTCGTCGGGGACGGCCGGCGCCTCGCGCCGGGCCTTGGGCGCCGGCGGCGCGCTCGCCTTGTCCTCGATCGCCGCGGCCCAGGCCAAGCGCGCCTGGACGATCAGCGTGCGCAGCGCGGCCGCCTTGGGCAGGTCGGCCACGGACGCCACGCGGCCGAACTGGCCCATCGCGCCGTCGCGTTCCCCGGCCGCGGCCTCGGCGACCGGCCGGCCGCCACGCCAGAACCCCAGCGAGCAGTGCGCCTTGAACGCGGCCATGTTCGCGAACGGGCGGCCCTCCAGCAGGAAGAACGGATGGCCCCACTTGATTGCCTCGGCCACGTCCGGCAGCGCGGCATGCATCGCCTCGCGGATATGGGCCAGCGGGGCGTGCGCGAAGGGCGCCGCCTTGGCGATGTAGTCGTCGACGCGCGGATCGCGCGTGCTGGTGCGGGACGTGGCCATCCGCGCACTGTACGCGGCGGCCTTGCGCGACTGCAAGCTTCGCGCACCTCGGGCTGCCTCGGGCCTCCGCGGCCAGGCCGTTCGCGCAGCCGCACTCGCCGCAGCCCCCATGCCGTCCCCGACCCCACGACCCGCGGTACGCGCCTTGCCATCGAAGGCTTCGACCCGAGCGCAAAGGATGGCCATGACCGCAGCCGACAAGCACTACCCCAAGCCCCCGTTTCCCGAGCAGCAGCAGTCCTGGCCCGCGCTCGCGTGCCGCATGCAGCCGCCGCCCGACCACGGCGAGACGAGCTACGTGGGCTCGGGCCGCCTCGTGGGACGCAAGGCGCTCATCACGGGCGGCGACTCGGGCATCGGCCGCGCGGTGGCGATCGCGTTCGCGCGCGAGGGCGCGGACGTGGCCATCAACTACCTGCCCGACGAGCAGGAGGACGCCCGCGCCGTCGTCGCGCTCGTCGAGCAGGCCGGCCGCAAGGCCGTCGCGCTGCCGGGTGACCTGCGCGACGCGGCGTTCTGCCGCCGGCTGGTGGCGGACGCGGCCAAGGGCCTGGGCGGGCTCGACATCCTCGTCAACAATGCCGCCCGCCAGGCCTCGTTCGACTCGATCCTCGACATTCCCGACGAGCACTTCGACGACGTCTTCAAGACCAACGTCTACGCGCTGTTCCACGTCACCAAGGCGGCGTTGAAGCACCTGAAGCGCGGCGCAGCCATCATCAACACGTCGTCGGTGCAGGCGTTCGATCCGTCCAAGGATCTGCTGGACTACGCGGCGACCAAGTCCGCCATCCTGTCGATGACGCGCTCGCTGGCCAAGCAGCTGGGCGAGGAGGGCATCCGCGTCAACGCGGTCGCGCCCGGCCCGTACTGGACGCCGCTGCAGCTGGCGGGCGGCCAGCCCATGGACAAGCTCGTGAAGTTCGGCGAGAAGACCCCGCTGGGCCGCCCGGGCCAGCCGGCCGAGATCGCCGGCCAGTTCGTGCTGCTGGCCTCGGGCGAGTCGACCTTCACCACCGGCAACGTCTGGGGCAGCACCGGCGGCGAGACGGGGCCCTGACGCATGGGCCGGCGTGACCCCGTCGCGCTGCAGGCCGCCGTGCGCGACGGTTTCGTGCACGTGCGCGGCGCCCGCGAGCACAACCTGAAGGACGTCGACGTCGCGATCCCGCGCGACGCGCTGGTGGTGTTCACCGGCGTGTCGGGCTCGGGCAAGTCCTCGCTGGCGTTCGGCACGATCTACGCGGAGGCGCAGCGGCGCTATTTCGAATCGGTGGCGCCGTACGCGCGCCGGCTGATCGACCAGGTGGGCGTGCCCGACGTCGACGAGATCACCGGCCTGCCGCCGGCCGTGGCGCTGCAGCAGGCGCGCGGCACGCCGGGCGCGCGCTCGTCGGTGGGCAGCGTGTCGCAGCTGTCCAGCCTGGTGCGCATGCTGTACTCGCGGGCCGGGTCATATCCGCCGCGCCAGCCCATGCTGTACGCCGAGGACTTCTCGCCCAACACGGCGCAGGGCGCGTGCCCGCGCTGCCATGGCCTGGGGCGCGTGTTCGAGGTCACCGAGCAGACGATGGTGCCCGACCCGTCGCTATCGATCCGCGAGCGGGCCATCGCCGCGTGGCCGCCGGCCTGGCACGGACAGAACCTGCGCGACATCCTGGTGACGCTCGGCTACGACGTCGACAAGCCCTGGCGCGACCTGCCCAGGAAGGATCGTGACTGGATCCTGTTCACCGAAGAGCAGCCCACCGTGCCCGTGTACGCCGGCTTCACGCCCGCCGAGACGAAGGCGGCCCTGAAGGCCAGGATGGAGCCCAGCTACATGGGGACGTTCACGGGTGCGCGCCAGTACGTGCTGCACACGTTCGCGAGCACGCAGAGCGCGCTGATGAAAAAGCGCGTGTCGCGCTACATGGTGGGCGGCCTGTGCCCGACGTGCGAAGGCAAGCGCCTCAAGCGCGAGGCGCTGTCGGTGACCTTCGCGGGCGTGGACATCGGCGCGCTGGGGCAGCTGTCGCTCGATCGCGTCGCCGCGCTGCTCGAGCCCGCGGCGGCCGGCCGCTTCGAGGACGATGCGCACGCGCGAGACGCGCAGGCGCCGTCGCGGGCGCAGGCCAGGGCCGACACCGCGCGCCGCGTCGCGGCCGGCGGTTCGGCGCACGCGGGCGCGCCGGACGTTCGCCGCACGCCCAACCTGTCGGAGGAAAAGCGCATCGCCGCGCAACGCATCGCGCAGGATATCCGTGCGCGCATCGGCACGTTGCAGGCGCTCGGCCTGGGCTACCTGGCCATGGAACGCAGCACGCCCACGTTGTCGCCGGGCGAACTGCAGCGCCTGCGCCTGGCCACGCAGATCCGCTCGAACCTGTTCGGCGTCGTCTACGTGCTGGACGAGCCCACCGCCGGCCTGCACCCGGCCGACGGGCAGGCGCTGCTCGATGCACTCGTGCAGCTCAAGCAGCAGGGCAACACGCTGTTCGTCGTCGAGCACGACCTGGAGGTGATGCGGCGCGCCGACTGGCTCGTCGACGTCGGTCCCGACGCCGGGGAAAAAGGCGGTCGCGTGCTGTACAGCGGCGCGCCCGACGGCCTGCGTGCGGTGGCGGCATCGCACACGGCGCGCCACCTGTTCGCCGGCGCGACGCCGCGCTTGCGCGCGCCCCGCTCGCCCGCGCGTTGGCTGGAGCTGCGCGGCGTCACGCGCAACAACCTGCACGGGCTCGACGCACGCATCCCGCTGGGACTGTTCACCGCGGTGACGGGCGTGTCGGGCTCGGGCAAGTCCAGCCTCGTGAGCCAGGCGCTGGTCGAGCTGGTCGGGGCACACCTGGGCCACGAGCCCGAGGCGGCACAGGACGAGGCCGACGACGCGGCCCCCGAGATCGTGCAGGCCACGCGCGGCCGTCTCGGCGACGGCGCCGACGCCGTCCGCCGGCTCGTGCGCGTCGACCAGAGGCCCATCGGCCGCACGCCGCGCTCCAACCTCGCCACCTACACGGGGCTGTTCGACGCGGTGCGCAAGCTCTATGCCGCGACGCCCGCCGCGCGCAAGCGGCGCTACGATGCGGGCCGCTTCTCGTTCAACGTCGCCAAGGGCCGCTGCGACACCTGCGAGGGCGAGGGCTTCGTCAGCGTGGAGCTGCTGTTCATGCCCAGCGTCTATGCGCCCTGTCCCACCTGCCACGGCGCGCGCTACAACGAGGACACGCTGAAGATCACCTGGAACGGCCGGCACATCGCCGAGGTGCTGGCCATGACCGTCGACGACGCGCTCGCGTTCTTCGACGCCGAGGCCGCGGTGCGCAAACCGCTCGCGCTGCTGCGCGACATCGGCCTGGGCTACCTGCGGCTGGGCCAGCCCGCCACCGAGCTGTCCGGCGGCGAGGCGCAGCGCATCAAGCTCGCGACGGAACTGCAGCGGCCGCAGCGCGGCGACACGCTCTACGTGCTCGACGAACCCAGCACCGGCCTGCATCCGTCGGATGTCGACCGCCTGATGGTGCAGCTGCAGGGGCTGGTGGAGGCCGGCAACACCGTGGTGGTCGTCGAGCACGAGATGCGCCTCGTCGCGGCCAGCGACTGGGTGATCGACATGGGCCCTGGCGCGGGCGACGCGGGCGGCCGCATCGTGGCCTGCGGCACGCCGGACGCGGTGGCGCGCGATCGCGCGAGCCGCACCGCCCCCTACCTGCGTGCCGTGCTGCGGCAGGAGTAGCCACCGTGTCCGCACTGCGCGATCTGTTCGGCGACGGCACGGATCTCGATCCGCTGCAGATGGCGTTGCGCGCGCTGGCGGTGTTCGTGCTGGCGCTGGCGATGATCCGCACGGCGGGCCGCCGCTCGATCGGCCAGCACCGGCCGTTCGACGCCTGCACCACCGTGCTGCTGGGCGCCGTGCTCAGCCGTGCGGTGGTCGGGGCCTCGCCGTTCTGGGCGACGATGGCCGCCGGGCTGACGATCGTCGTCCTGCACCGCCTCGTGGGAATGGCGAGCGTGCGCTGGCCGAGGTTCGAGTCGCTGGTCAGCGGCGACAAGCGCGTGCTGGTGCGCGATGGCCGGCGCGACGAATCGGAGATGCGCAAGGCGATCATCACCGCGCGCGACGTCGACGAGGCGGTGCGCAAGCGCAGTGGTGATGAGACGGCGCCCGTCGATGCCGCCGTGCTCGAGCGCGATGGCCAGATCACCGTCAAGCTCGCCGAGCGAGGGCCCTAGCTCGCAGGGCTGGCCCTAATCGATGCGCACGCCCGGCCACACGCGGTCGCCGCCCACCGGCCAGCAGGTCGACCCGGCCGGCGGCGCCTGCGGGCTGCTGCCGGTGAACGCACCGAAGGCCGGCAGCACCAGCACGTCGTCGCCCTGGCCCGCGACGTGGCAGAAGCACGGCAGCCGCTCGACATCGCGCGCCGGCCCGCGCAGGGTCACGGCCGGGTGCCAGTGGCCGGCCAGCACCGTGGCGCCGGCCACCCGGTGCGGATGGTGGCACGCCGCAAGGCCGGACGCCTCGTCCACGGGCCAGGGCTCGTCGACGATCTCGAAGCGCAGCGACGGCGGCGGGTCGCCGGCATGCGAGTCATGGTTGCCGCGCACGAGCACGCAGTGCAGCGCGGGATGCGCGTCGCGCCAGGCGTGCAGCGGCGCGATGGCCGAGGCGCGTTGCGCGTGGCGCGAGTGCAGCAGGTCGCCCAGGAACACGATGCGCACGGCGCCGTGCCGCTGCACCAGCGCGGCGAGGCGATCGAGGTCGTCCTGCGAGGTGCCCGAGGGCACGGGCAGCCCCTGCGCGCGAAAGCTCGCGGACTTGCCCAGGTGCAGGTCCGCGATGAACAGCGTGCGCGACGCCGCATGCCAGGCGGCGCGCTCGGGCAGCAGCGTCAGCGCCTGCCCGCGCAGCACCAGCGCCTGACCGCGGCTCACGAGGCAACCTCCGCGCGGCGTGCTGCGGCGCGAGCGTCTTCGGGCGGCCGGGCGTCGTTCATGCGCGCACCTTCGCGCGACGCGTGCCGCGCCTGGGCCGCGCCGCGTCGCGGTCGGCCACGACCGAGGCCTGTGCCGCATCCTGCAGCGCGTCGCGCGCGAACACGGTCTTCGCATCTTCGTGCGCCGTGCCCACGGCCTGGCCGCCAGCGCGGCCCTCGAGGTCGGCCACCATGCGTGCGATGCGATCGGCCAGCGATTCGTTGGTCAGCTTCTCGCGGAAGCGTTCCACCAGCAGCGGGAACGCGAGCGGCGACGGCCGCGCGAGCGTCACGGCAGCGAGCTGCTGGCCCTGCATGCGCCGCAGCGCCGCCGCCAGCTGGTCGACGTCGAGCTCCTGGCGCAGCAGCTCGCGCTCGGCCTGGGTCAGCAGCAGGTTGCCGGGGTCGTACTTGCGGAACACGTCGAAGAACAGGCTCGCGGAGGCCTGCAGCTGGCGGTTCGACTGCCGCTCGCCCGGATGCGACTGGAAGATCAGGCCGGCGATGCGCGCGATCTCGCGGAAGCGCCGGCGCGACATCTCCGTCGCGTTGAGGCTGGCCAGCACCTCGGCCAGCAATGGGTTCGGCGCAGCGGGCGTCGCGAGCAGCTCCGGCAGCCGCTCGTTCCACGCGATCTCGCGCGCGGACAGCAGCTCGAAGCCGTAGTCGTTGACTGCGATCGAGAACGTCGCCTGCTCGGGGCGCGCGGCGCGCCAGGCCAGCAGGCTCGCCAGGCCCAGGTGCACCAGGCGGCCCGCGAATGGATAGAGGAACAGGTGCCAGCCCTCGCGGCTCTTCCAGGTCTCGGCCAGCAGCGTGTGCGGCGTGGGCAGCGCGGACCACCGGCGCTGGATCTCCAGCAGGGGCCGCACGCACTGCATCTCCGGGCTGTCGAACGCGCCGTGGTCGGCCGCGTCGAGTTCGCGCAGCACGGCGTCGGCCAGCGTGTTGGACAAGGGCATGCGGCCGCCGTTCCAGCGCGGCACCGCGCCGCGACCGGCGGGCGCGCGCTTCACGTAGGCCGTCATCTGGTGCACGCGCACGAGCTCCAGCAGCCGGCCGCCGAACAGGAAGGCGTCGCCCGGCTTCATGCGCGCGATGAAGCTCTCCTCCACGCTGCCCAGGTTTCCACCCGTCTGGTAGGCGACGTTGATGCTGGCGTCGCTGACGATGGTGCCGATGTTGACTCGATGCCGTCGCGCGAGGCGGGCGTCAGGCACGCGCCAGGTGCCGTCCGCGTCGGGTGCGACGCGCTGGTAGTCGGGGTAGGCGGCCAGCGACGGGCCGCCCTGGCGCACGAAGTCCAGGCACCACTGCCAGGCGGCGGGCGACAGATCGCGGTAGGCGGTCGTCGTCCGCACCTCCTCGTAGAGCGCTTCGGGCGTGAACCCGCCGCCGAGCGCCACGGTGACCAGGTGCTGCACCAGCACGTCCAGCGGCTCCTGCGGCGTGTGCCGTGCCTCGACCTGGCCCTGCTGCGCCGCGTGGCGCGCCGCGGCGGCCTCCACCAGCTCGAGGCTGTGCGTGGGCACCAGCGTCACGCGCGACGGCCGGCCCGGCGCGTGGCCAGAGCGGCCGGCGCGCTGCAGCAGTCGCGCGATCCCCTTGGCCGAGCCGATCTGCAGCACGCGCTCGACGGGCAGGAAGTCCACGCCCAGGTCGAGGCTGGAGGTGCACACCACCGCGCGCAGCGTGCCCGACTTCAGCCCCGCCTCCACCCACTCGCGCACCTCGCGCGCGAGCGAGCCGTGATGCAGCGCCAGGACGCCGGCCCAGTCGGGACGGGCCTCCAGCAGCGCGTGGTACCAGCGCTCGGCCTGCGAGCGCGTGTTGGTGAAGGCCAGCGTCGTGCCGCTCTGCTCGATCGCCTGCACCACCTGCGGCAGCATGCGCAGGCCCATGTGGCCGCCCCACGAGAAGCGCTCGGCGCGCTCGGGAAGCAGGGTGTCGATGACGATGGTCTTGGCGACGTCCCCGCGCACGAGCACGGGCGCGGGCGTCGCGTCCACGCTCGGGCGCACGCCCACGAGCGTGGCGAGCGCCTCGTCCAGGTTGCCGAGCGTGGCCGACAGCGCCCAGCACATCAGCCCGGGCCGGCGCCGGCGCAGCCGTGCGAGTGCGAGCTGCACCTGCACGCCGCGCTTGTTGCCCAGCAGCTCATGCCATTCGTCGACGACGACCAGCTGCACGTGCGCCAGCGTCTCGAGCGCGTCGGCACGCGCCAGCTGCAGCGTCAGGCTCTCGGGTGTCGTCACCAGCACGGTGGGGAGTCGGCGATCCTGGGCGCTGCGTTCGGCGGACGTCGAGTCGCCGCTGCGCAGCCCGATCGTCCATGCCGGTTCGAGATCGGCGAGCGCATCGCGCAGCGCCCGCGTCGTATCGGCCGCCAGCGCGCGCATCGGCGTGAGCCACAGCACGGCCAGGGGCGGCGCGGGGGGCGTGCGCGACCGGGCGCTGGCGGGCCCGGGCGCTTGCACGCGCAAGGCCTGCAACGCGCCCAGCCATGCCGCAAGGGTCTTGCCCGTGCCGGTGTTCGCGTGCAGCAGCCCGCTGCGGCCCGCCGCCATCGCGGCCCATACCTCGCGCTGGAACGCGAATGGCTGCCAGCCGCGTGCGGCGAGCCAGCCTTCGACGGCGGCGGCGTCCGCCATCAGTCGGCCTGTCGCAATGCGGCGGACTCGGCGATGAAGTCGCGCAGCAGCTGCAGCCCGTCGGCCTCCTCGACGGGCTTGTCCCAGCGCAGCCGCAGCATGCGCGGAAAGCGCACCGCGATGCCCGACTTGTGGCGCGACGAGGCCTGGATCCCCTCGAAGCCGAGCTCGACGACCAGCGTCGGCGTCACGCTGCGCACGGGGCCGAACTTCTCGATCGTGGTCTGGCGGATGCGCTGGTCGACCTGGCGCATCTCGTCGTCCGTCAGGCCCGAGTAGGCCTTGGCGAAAGGCACGAGCCGGCGTTCGTTCGCGTCGCCGTCCCACACCGCGAACGTGTAGTCCGTGTAGAGGTTCGCGCGCCGGCCGTGGCCGCCCTGCGCGTAGACCAGCACCGCGTCGACGCTGTACGGATCGATCTTCCACTTCCACCAGGTGCCCACGTCCTTGGTGCGGCCCGCGCCGTAGCGGCCCTCGCGCTGCTTGAGCATGAAGCCCTCCACGCCGCGTGCGCGCGACTGGCCGCGCAGCGTCGCCAATGCTGCCCAGTCCGGCGCGTCGACCACGGGTGAGATCTGCAACGGTCCGCCACCGGCGCCGGCGACGACCTGCTCCAGCCGCGCGCGGCGCCGGTGCTGGGGCCAGGCACGGCTATCCACGCCCTCGATCTCCAGCAGGTCGTACGCGAGGAAGGCGACGGGCTGCTCGGCCAGGATCTTCCGGGTCACCGTCTTGCGGCCGATGCGCTTTTGCAGCTCCGCGAACGGCTGCACGCGGCCGTCGCGCCAGACGACGATCTCGCCGTCCAGGACGCAGGTGTCGGGCAGCCGCGCATGCATCGCATCGAGTTCGGGAAAGCGGCCGTTGAGCAGGTCCTCGCCGCGCGACCACAGCCAGGATTGCGCGCCGCGGCGGATGAACTGCGCGCGGATGCCGTCCCATTTCCATTCGACCTGCCAGTCGGCGCGCTCCCCGAGCGATTCGACGGGCGCCTGCAACGGATGCGCCAGGAAGAACGGATAGGGCTGGCCCGATTCCGCGGGACCGTCGCCGGCCTGCGGATCGACCAGCAGCGCGTAGCGCGCGGCATCGGGCGTGTGCTGCTTGTCGGTGTAGCCCATCACGCGCTGCGCGAGCAGCTTCGCATCGACGCCCGAAGCCTCCGCCAGCGCGCGCAGCACCAGGTTGCGTGCGACGCCGACGCGAAAGCTGCCGCCGATCAGCTTGGTCAGCAGGAAACGGCCGGGCGTATCGAGCTCGGCCCAATAGCCCTTGAGCGCGGCCGACACGGCCTCGGGCGCCTGGCCGCGCAACGCGAGCAGGCGCTGCCCGATCCACACGTGCAGCGGCAGGTCCACCGTCTCGCGGGCCGGTGGCAGCACGTGGGCGATGGTCTCGGCCAGGTCGCCGACCACGTCGTAGCACTCGTCGAACAGCCACTCGGGGATGCCGGCCGCCTCGCGCGCGGCGCTGCGCAGCAGGCCGGTCGGCACGGTCTGGCGCGGCTTGCCGCCGGCCAGGAAGTACAGGGCCCACGCGGCGTCCGCCGGCTGCGCGCGCTGGAAGTAGGCGAGCAGCGCGTCGGTCTTCTTGCGGATCGAGGTCGTCGAATCGAGCGCGGAGAACAGGGCGGCGAACTCCTTCATGCGGGCTCCGCGGCGGCCGCTTCCTCTGCCGGCCTTGCGTCCTCGTCGTCACCGTACTCGGTCTTGAACGCGCCCGACTCCAGGCCCTGCTCGCCGAGGAAGCGCACCAGCGGCTCGACGTAGCCATGCGTGACGATCACGCGCGGCGCGCCGCAGGCGGCGATCGCCTCGAGCAGGCCCGGCCAGTCGGCATGGTCGGACAGGATGAAGCCGCGATCGACGTTGCGCCGCCGGCGTGCGCCGCGCAGCAGCATCCAGCCCGAGGCGAACGCGTCGCTGTGTTCGCCGAAGCGCCGCGTCCACGTGCTGCCCTGCGCGGATGGCGGGGCGATGACGAGGCTGCGGCGGATCTGGTCGGGCGTCGCGTCGAGCACGCTGCGTGTCTCCGGCAGCGCGACGCCGGACTGGCGGTACGCCTCGTCCATCGTCGCGACCGCGCCGTGCACGATGATCGGGCCGATCGCCGGATCGACGCCCGCCAGCACGCGCTGCGCCTTGCCGAACGAGTACGCATAGACGATGGACGCGCGCCCCGCGGCGGCGTTGGCCGCCCACCAGGCGTTCAGGCCGTCGAACACGTCCTGTTGCGGCGCCCAGCGGAACACCGGCAGGCCGAAGGTCGACTCGGTGATGAACACGTCGCAGCGCACGGGTTCGAACGGCGCGCACGTGGCGTCCGGGCCGGTCTTGTAGTCGCCCGAGACGACCCAGACACGCCCCCCGTGCTCGAGCCGGATCTGCGCCGAGCCCAGCACGTGGCCCGCGGGATGGAAGGACACGCGCACGCCCCGGTGCGTGATCGCCTCGCCGTACGCGAGCGTCTGCAGGGCGACCGCCCCGACGCGGCTGGCCACCACGTGGCGCCCGGCCTCGGCGGTCAGGTAGTGGCCGTGGCCCGGGCGCAGATGGTCGCCATGCGCGTGCGTGACGAGCGCGTGCGCCACCGGCTGCCACGGGTCGATGAAGAAGTCGCCGGGCGGGCAGTAGAGGCCTTCGGGGCGCGCGATGACGAGATCGGGAGGCTGCGGATCCACGCGAGATACCGGAAACCGGGGAGGGCGTGCTTCGAGCAAGGGATGTTCCCGAACGACGGACCACGCCAAGAATACCGATTGCAATCCAGATGGAGACCAGATGCAGACCAATTTCAACGGTGCAGGGGCAGGGACGATGAGCGCGTCCGCCGCCCGCGTCGTCGCCGACGGCGGCCAGATCGCGGAGCTGACCAGCCTGCGGTTCATCGCAGCCTTCGCCGTCCTGGTGCTTCACTACCGCGAGCTGGTGTGGCCGATGCCGGACTGGCTCCTGCGCGGCATCGTGGGCGGCCAGTACGGCGTCACCTTCTTCTTCGTGCTGAGCGGCTTCATCCTCACCTGGCGCTACCACGGCTGGTTCGCGGACGGCGTCGACGACGGTCGCTACTGGCGCTTCCAGCGCTTGCGCCTGGCGCGCATCTATCCGATCTACATCGTCGGCCTGCTGCTGGACACGCCGTGGCACCTGGTCGAGCGCGCGGGGCAGATGGGCGACGACGGCCAGACCTACTGGGCGTCGTGGCTCTTCAACCTGATCGGCCTGCAGGCCTGGGTTCCGGCGATGCCGTTCGCGATGTTCTGGAACACGCCGGCCTGGAGCGTGTCGGCCGAATTGTTCTTCTATGCAGCGTTCCCGTTCGCCTGCGCCTGGCTGACCCGCCGCGCACGCAGCGCGGCGCGCCTGGGCGTGCTGCTGGCGGTCGTGGTCACGGTGGCGACGGGCGTGTACTTCGCCGTGATCTGGCTGGTGTACGTCGTCACCCCGCTCAGCAGCGAGACGCAATACATCGTGCTCGTCTACAACCCGCTCCTGCGCTGCGGCGAGTTCCTGGGCGGCTGCATCGCGGGACAGCTGTTCCTGCACTGGCGCCAGCGCGCCGTGGCGCCTCTGGCCGACGAGGACGTCGCCCGCGCGCGGCGGCGGCGCAACGTGGCGCTCCTCGCCTGCCTGCTGGCGGTATGCGGCCGCATCTGGATGCCCGACTACACCGGCGCCAGCCAGGCGCTCTGGACGCTGGACTACGCGGTCAAGTTCCCGATCTTCATCCTGCCCTTCGTCGCGATCATCCTGGCCATCGCCTCGGGCCCGACCTTCCTCAGCCCGCTGCTGGAGCGGCCGTGGATGGTGCTGCTGGGCGAATCCAGCTACGCCCTGTACATGATCCACTGGTCGGTGACCTCGTTCCTGCGCCTGCGTTGGCTGGGCGAGTGGGATACGCCGTGGGTGCATGCGGCCCTCCTGCTGGCGACGGTGGGTGCGTCGGTGCTGTGCCATCGGGCCATCGAGGTGCCGTGGCGCGAGCGCCTGCGCGGGTCGCGCGAGCCGGCCGTCGGCCTGGCGCCGGCGGTTTCCTGAGGCGTGGCTCGTCCAGGACGTAGGCGGCGGGCCTGCCTGCGGCCAGGGTCCTGTCGCACACAAAGTCGACCACTGATCGAACAAAACCGTCTACTATCCAATGGCGACTCGATGCATGGCAACGAGTCATCAGGGAAGAACTGCTCCTCAAATCGAACAACGACGTCTGGCACTGCCGGGCCGTCGATGCATGCAGTGGCGAGGGTCTGCGCCGTCAACGGTTCTGCACTGCGCAACATGCCTGATCCGGCGTGTCGTGCGGGCGTGCTCACGCCGGTGGCTGGGAGGCCCGCATGCAAACCAGGCTTTCGACTTCATCACTGAACCCGACAAGGTGTCCCCGACGCCGCTGGTCTGACTTGCCGGTGTTCGGCGAGATCGCCGGGCCGCGCGACGAAGTCGACGGGCCGGCGGAACGCGCGGCACCGCCGCGGCCGTTCCAGCTGCGTCGACGCCTCTCCCGCACGGATTGATCCGAGGTCGATGCCGCGAGAGGTGCAAGTGCAGGCTCCGATCCAGTCCGGGACCACGCGTCGCCGCATCCTCGTCGGCGGGGGCGCTGCCGCCGCCCTGATCGCGTCGCTGTATGCGCTGGTGCCGCGGGGCGCGCCCGCGGAGCGGCCTGCCGGCCTCCGGATCGCCGTCCCCACCGTGCCGCATGCCGGCCTGGTTCATCTGGCAGCGGCACGCGGGTTCTTCCACGACCGGGGACTGGGCGTCACCTTGCTCCCCCAGGACTACGGCAAGGCCGCGGTCGCGGAGCTGGTGCGCGGGAACGCGGACCTGGCCGTCGCCGCGGATGTCCCGGTCGTCGTGGAAATTCTCAAGGGCGCGCCGCTGAGCATCATCGCGTCGGTGGCCAACGCGTCCAACGAGCTGGCGGTGCTGGGCCGCATCGATCGCGGGATTCGCTCGGCGGCCGATCTGTCCGGGCGACGAGTGGGTGTCACCCTGGGGACCAGCGGCGAGTATTTTCTCTGGGCCTTCCTGGTGCGTCATCGCATCGCGCCGCAGTCGGTCGAGCTCGTCGACCTGCCGCCCTCGGGCCTCATCCACGCCCTGGACCATGGCCTGGTGGACGCCATCACCGCCTGGCAGCCGGTCCGCAACGAGGCCGAGCGGGCGTTCGGCGCTCGCGTCGTCTCCCTGCGCGCCCCCGACGCGTATGCGCAGACCTACGTCCTCGTCGGCCGACAGGACTACGTGCAGGCCCATCGCCAGCCGCTGGGCCAGGTGTTGCGGGCATTGCTGGACGCCGATGCATTCGTCGATTCCGACCCGGCATCGGCCAGGCGGCTGCTGGCCGGTCTGCTCAGGCTGCGCCCCGAAAACTTCGATCCGGCCTGGCGGGACGTGACGCTCGAGGTGGACCAGCAGCAGGCGCAACTGGTCACGCTGGAGGACGTGGCGACCTGGGCGATGACACGCCGCTACGCGCCGACCCAGCCGGTGCCCAACTTCTTCTCGCACCTGGAGCTCGACACCATGCTCGCGGTCAGCCCCGAACGCGTGACGGTGGTCCGATGAAGATCCGCACCAAGGCCACGTTCGCGGCGGCGATGATGCTGGGCACGATGGTGCTGATCGGCGCCTGCATCGGCTGGGCCGATGCCCAGGTGCGTGCCGCGGTCGCCCAGCGGCGCCACAGTGTCGAGATCGCCGGCGCGCTCAACAACATGCGCATGGTGACCTTCGAATTCCTGCTCAATCGGCGTGATCGCGCACGCTTCCAGGAGCAGGTCGTGTGGGAGCGGCTCGAGCGCCTGTTCGCCAACCCGGTGGCGCTCGGCGGCTCGGCGACCGGGATGCTGGCGAGCCTTCGCAGCCAGGGGGAACAGGGCCATCGCTTGTTCAACGAGGTCGAGGCCGCCGCCGGCACGGGTGCCGCGGACGAAGTGCAGCGGCGCTTCGAGGCGCAGCTGTCGAGCCGCATCATGATCCTGCAACAGAACAGCCTCGTGCAGGCAGAGCACCTGATCCAGGACGCGGAAAAGCGGATCGACGACGCCCAGCGGCGCGT
>Ga0068855_100002394_pt1 | contig 23131 bp, 21 predicted proteins | sample KBSCornC52_FD_66592 | JGI IMG/M metagenome (GOLD analysis project Ga0068855, IMG submission 66592) | Corn rhizosphere microbial communities from Kellogg Biological Station, Michigan, USA - KBS Corn C5-2 | ecosystem: Host-associated > Plants > Roots > Rhizosphere > Soil ...
CTTTCGCCAGGAAGTGATGTAGCAGGGCAGGTTTCCCGTCGGATCCTTTATCACATGGACGGCGCGAACCGGATTGGCATGAGAGCGGGCCTCGACGATCAGGGCGACGTAATCACCCCAGTACTGACTCATGAGTGATCTTCCCTTGGAGGAAATCAACTCGTTGGTTGCTGGAGTATCAAATTCAGCCCGAGGATCGGGAGCCTCATCGCTGCAATCCGCGTGGCGCTTGAATACGGATCCGAGCAGCGCACCACCGTTGTGTTTCAAAAGGTGCACCGCAAAGGTTGGACTACCGGCCCGGGAACACAGGATTCGCACGCCCTGACAGTCGAAAGAAGTGTGGAAGGAGTCATCGGAGGCGCGCAGCGCCTTGGTCAAGACATCACAGGCTTCGACCTGTTTAGGGTCGGCGTCGTCCCATGACAGCGCAAAAAAGCGAAACATAGGTATTCCCCGCAACTTATACCGCCAAAATGGGCTCGAGTCTGCACACCGCTTCCGGGTTTCCATCCACGAGGTATCTTTCATACTGCAGCCAGGTGTGTACGGTCCACGGCTCGGTACCGACTCCAAACACCAGGACAGGAAATTCACGGTGGTGCGCCAGGTATTTCATGAGTGTGAGCGCGTGGAGCAGGCAATGATCCTTGGCAACGAAGAAGTATGGCCTGATGGCCCTGAATGTAGAGACATGGCGGGACACCTCCCCTACGTCGAGCTGGTACCCTCTGCGATAGGCTCTGTTTCTCCGCTCGTGTGCATGGCGGACGATAGATCTCAGCGGGAGACATCGGAGGGCGATCGCGGTTGTCAGCAGGAAAAAGACGAAGGTTACGATATCGCGCAGCCGTACGCGTGGTGCGAGCGTAATTTCGTCCCCGATCGAAACGAGGGCACATCTCAGGTCGATCTCGGTCGGTGCCAGCTCTGATTCAACGGCAGGGCTCAGGGTGAGCAGCCCCTCTTTCAACATCGATTGCAGCAGATTGTCGGAGCTTTCCAGGTCCAGATAACGGTTTCGCACCAGGTCCAGGAGGACAGCGCCAGGCCGGACCGGATTGCTCGCGGTCGATGGGTCCCCGGCATTCTCGATGTTCGACTCCGTCCATTCCTTGTGTTTGGGGATCGAACGTACAAAACGCGAGAGTGTCAGTGCGGCGGAGCTTTCCAAGCCCAGATATCGGTTGCGCTTCAGATCCAGCAGGATAACGCCATGCCGGGTCGGACAGGCGAAAACGAGCGGCGCCAGGAAATACTCTCCACCCATCGAGGAGGCGGCGCTTTCGAATGCAGGTGCGGACTTGGCGTGTTCGCTCATTGAGCTACTCCATTTTCTAAAGCGCCTCACCAAAGGTAGCGCTCGATGAAATCATATCCCGCATCACTTCGCTGGCACCGCCGGCGATGGTGCCGGCCAGCGCATCTCGACAAAGTCGCGACACGACGGAATCGCGCAGATAACCCTGCGCGCCGTGATATTGAGTGCAGGCCAGTGCGGCCTCCCTGGCAAGCTCAGTGCTACGCAGCTTGAGAATACAGGCGTCCCGGGTCTCGATCTGTCCCGCGCTGTACTGCCGGGCGAGCTGATATGCGAAGCATCTGAGCATCTGTTGCTCACCGAGCAAATCCGCCAATCGATGCCTGATCGACTGGTAAGTACTCAACGGCGCACACTTGACATGACGTTGCCCCAGGAATCGGGTCAAGACGCGGATGCTATGTGTGGCGCCGCCGAGAGCCAGGAAGCCCGCTACCAGGCGCTCGAAATCCAATCCCTGCATCAGATACAGGAATCCCTTGCCGATGCGACCCAACACATCCTGTCGCGATATTTTGACCTGCTGAAAGTCCAGATCACAGATGTCGCCGCTGCGCCATCCCAGCATCGCCTGGGGCGAGCGGCTAATGCCCGGACTGTTGGCGTCGATCAGCAACATGCTGCTACCACCCAGCGGATGCCGCGCCGTGCTGCTTCCAACCAGCATGATAATCAACGAAGCCCGGGAGCCATTCGCGACCCAGCGCTTGCGCCCGTGAACCACAAACCCTTCGTCGGTTGCACGTGCCTGGCATTGCAACTGGCTCAAATCGCTGCCGGCTTGCTCTTCGGTGATCGCAAGGGCCGCGATGGCCTCTCCTCGACCCACTCCCGGCAGGTAACGCCGGCGTTGCTCATCGCTGCCAAACCATGCGATGTAGGCTGATGCCATGTAGGCATGCACCCCTATGGCCGCTCGCAAACCGGCGTAGCCCAACCCACCGAGCTCTTCCAGGAACACCGCACTCTTCAGAAAGCCGGGTCCCTGCCGAGGCAGCTCCAAAAGCCCGTGTTCCGCCAATGCCCGCCACACCACGGAAGACAAGTACCCTCTTTCCTCCGCGGCATCTGCTTCAGGCAACACGTGGCTATGCAGAATGCTCCGCACCTGCAGAGCGAAGGATTGCTCTTCCTCCGTCAGGAAAGCCTTTGCCATGGCCATCACTTGACCGACACCACCTGGTGCTCGGGCAAGATATCCCTGAGTCGACCGGTTATCTTGAAAACGGCGTTGGGCGTTCCCGCAGCGGCCCAAACCTCATCAAACACGAGCAGATCCTCGTCTACCAGCAAAGTCACCTTCTGCCGGTGCCCCAGCGGCGGAACTCCGCCGATAGCGAATCCCGTCACATCCCTGACGAAATCGGCGTCCCCTTTGACGATCGGGTTCCCGACCAGGCGCGCAATGGTTTCTTCATTCACGCGGTTAGGACCACTCGCAAGAACCACAATCGGGCTGTTATCCGCGACCGCACGAAATACCAGCGACTTGACGATCTGTGACTTCTTACACCCGAGCGCCCGTGCTGCATCGTCGGCCGTGCGCGTCGAATCAGGAAGCTCCAGCACCGTCAGGTTCAGTCCTCTCCCGGTGAGAAGATCCTGAAACTGCTGCGCGCGTTTACTGATGCTCATGCGATTCGACTCCCGCGGGCTTCAACATCGATAGCAGGTACTGCCGGTCCACTTTTCCGGTGGGCGAAAGGGGCAGGCGCTCGCAGAGCTCTATCCGCGCCGGTACCAGGTAGCCTGGAAGGGATGCGGCCAGCGCCTGACGCAAGGTTTCCGCGCGACACTCAGGGCTTCGCGGCACGACAAAGGCCAACAGGTACTTCTCTCCGGTCTGATCATTCACGGTGACGTAACTCTGCTGAATGTCCGGATGTCGGTTTAGATGATAGGCCACCTCACCCAGCTCGATACGGAAGCCGTTGATCTTCACCTGGTCATCCGCGCGCCCCTGGAATACTACGGCGCCGTCGGCGCGAAGGTAGCCCAGGTCACCCGTCCGGTACAGCCGTTCAGCACGGTTGTCGATGTCGCGCTCCAGGAATCGCTCGGCGTTGAGCTCCGGCAACCCCAGATATCCCGGCGACAGGCCGGGGCCAGCCAGATAGACCTCGCCCATCTCGCCTGCTTTGCAAAGAACGTCCTGGTGAATCACGTAGACCCGTGTGTTCTGTATCGGGAAACCTATTGGCAGTGCTGTCTCGTCTGCGGCGATACATCGTACGGGGTAATACGTGGCGAAGGTCGTGCTCTCCGTAGGACCATAAACACTCACGATGCGATCCGACCCATATATCTGCAGCGCCTTGCGCATGTGACGTAGCGAATGGGCCTCGCCTCCAGTCAAGATCGTGGCAACAGAAGCCAATGTCTGCGGTGCCTCGTCGATCAACGCATTGAACAGTGCGGTAGTCAGAAATAACACTGTGATGCGCTGAGCCTCCAGCACACGTTGTAATCGCGATGCTTTGACGAAGCTCTCGGGATAGAGCACGCAGGTTCCGCCGAGCAGGAGTGCGCCCCAGATCTCGAAGGTCGCGGCATCAAAGGTGACTGGAGCCAATAGGAGCAGGCGACTCTCGGGGTTTAACCGCGCATAGCGGGCTCCGAAGACCAATCGTGCGATGGCGCGATGCTGGATCGGCACGCCCTTGGGCTTGCCCGTCGAACCGGAGGTGAAATTGATATATGCGATGGATTGCGAGCTTGCTCGTCCCCTCGGACTGCTGATCGATCCGCCCCGTAGCTCCTCCAACACAACCGGTACACATCGGATCGACGGCAGTTCCTGGCTGTGGGACTTGCCACAAAGCAGCCACCGGCTTTGTGACTGCTGGAACAATTCCTCGAGACGCGGGCTGGGCCAGGAGAGATCAATGGGAAGGTAGGCCGCTCCGGCCTTGAGGATGGCCAGCAAAGAGACGATCAGCTCGAGACCGCGCGTCAAGCCGACCGACACTACATTGCCGGGCTGGACGCCTGCGTCAATCAGATGCCACGCGAGAACATTGGCCCGTTCATTCAGCTCACGATAGGAAAGCCACTCTTCGCCCTGCACAACCGCCTGTGCGCGAGGCCAACGCTCGGCCGCGGCCTCATAGAGCTCCGCGACACTCTGTGTGTCCGGGTAGGCGGTCTGCGTCTGATTCATTGCACGGTGCAGCGCAAGCGACTCGGCACTCACGGCGAGCTTTTGCATGTGAGCTAATCCCGCAGACGCATCGCCATGTGACTCAGCAACTGCTGGCGATGGGTTTCCAGAAAGAAATGCCCCGCGTCGATACCGACCAACTCGAACGACGCGGACGTATGGCTGGACCACCCGGCCATACTCGTGTGGTTATCGATGGGGTCCTGATGGCCATAGTACACGTGCAGCGGAATTGGAAGCGGTGCGTGGTGCCAATCACTCCAGATCTCCGCCAGCCGCATGTCACTGCGTATCGCCGGCAACATCAGGCTCAGCACCTCTTCGCTTTCCAGAACAGCCGACGGTGTCGCACCCATCGTTTCCAGTGCGCGCCGGAACTCGCACTCGGATAGCTGATGCAGATAGGGACGCGCCTGCGGGCTGCCCGGACTGCGACAGGCACCGACGAACAGCCGGCGCGTAAAGTCTGGAAAGTCGAGCTGCATTCGCTGCGCAAGCTCATATGCCAGGCGTCCACCGAAGCTGTGTCCGTAGAATGCGTGGGGTTCGGCGACGAAAGGCCGCAGCACCTGGAGACAATCCTCCGTCAGTGATCGCCAGTCGTCATACGGAAGCTCCTGGATGCGCGAGCCCCTGCCCGGCAACCGCACGGCGAGCAACTCCACATCCGCATCCAGATGCTCCACCCAGGGCCGGAAGATATCCGGATTGCCCCCGGCATAGGGCAAGCAGATCAGCCGTAGGCACGGGTTCTTGACGGGCCTGGGAACCATCAGCCAACGTTCCGCCTTCAATGGTCGCGGCATGAACAGCCTCAAGCGTCCGCCGGCAACTCGGACTGCCTGCTGTTTTGATGAATACGATGCGCCATTTCACGCAGACGACTTTCGGCGAATAGATCCTCTGCGGGCAAGGCTTCTTCGCCAAAGCGGTCTTCCACCCTGGCCAGCAATTTGACCACCGTGAGCGAGGAGCCTCCGGCCTCGAAAAAGTCGCTCTCGGCGTTCTGCACCTGCACTCCCAACTCCCGACAGGCCCCGACCAGCCAGCGTTCGATAGCGGCAACACGATCCTCGTCGTTCATTGTCCTGCTCTCCTGTCCTTCAAGGCGTTTGATCAAAGATGACGTTGAACCGGGAACTTGAAGCCGTTACAAGTTCTATCCACAAATCGGTTGTGGTTGAAGTGGTCCTGGCCCGATACCAGCACGCAGCCGAATTTGTCGAGACTTGCGCGACCGCCAAATTCCTCCAGCGTATTGGAGTGGGGATAGACGCGGACCGAAGTCGGTAAGTAACGCGCCGCAAAGCCCAGGCGCATTTCCTTACTCGCGCCGCTGTGGGGATGTGAGGCATGCATCAGCGTGGACCAGAAAATGATGAATTGCCCCTGGCGCATCACCATCGACTTCGCCTTGGATTCATCGGGGTGCCAATTGGGGTCCTTCTGGAGTTGCCGATAGTCGTACCCGAAAAAGCCGCGACGAACCCCGTCCTTCTCCACTTTGTTGATTGCCTCGGCGTCATACATCATGGACTTGGACTCGTCGTAGTTCATGGTTCGATGAGTTCCGGGGATGAACTGCAGGCATCCGTTGTCCACGGTCGCTTCGGTGTAGGCGGCCCACACAGTAATCGTTCCACCGAATTCGGCGTCTTCAGGCCAGGTAATTTGCGGATGTTTGGAACCCGCAACGTTGGAGAAGTTGTCTGCCTGATGCCAATCGGTGCCCTCATCACCCGGATACTTGGGAAAGAATTCGGTCCGCCAGCACAGCACATCCGGTCCCAGGATGCTCGCCACGCGATCTACTATCTCGGGACGCGAAATGTGCCTGGCCAAAAAGTCCACATCCAGGTGGCGATCGTAGTTGGCGAGATTCGTCACTCCGGATATCGCCTTGTCCTGTTTGTAAATCGCGTTCTTGGTATTCAGCAGCTTGGGCCGCAGCGCTTTCAAATGGGCTTGCATTTCCTCGGCCGGGTACAGGTCGAAGGGACCTACATAACCGTTGCGGTGAAATGAGTCGAGCTCCTCCTGGCTGAGACGAAACCCAACACCCTGAATATTTCCGGGCTCTTCCATATGGCACCTCTCGAGCTTTTGTGAGTGAGTTCCTGCTCACTGTCTGCCGCAATCCGCCGCGCACGCAACCGCATCGATGCCGGGTACCGGCCGCGCGGCTTGCGCAAGCACGGCCCGAAAGCGGCTGCAGGTCGACTGCAACAGGAGCGCTCCGGGTACCGCAACCAGCAGCACCAGGGACAGGAAAATGTGTTGTACACTGAACAATCCGCTCAGGCGTGCCATGAGTGCCGCGCCCAGCGGATACGCCAGGCAGTTGAGCAGGTAAAACGGGCCGATGACTTTTCCCAGGTGCTCAGGCTCGATGCCCTTGGAGCGTTGCGTGCGGTTGAATACGTTGTACAGCCCGCCACCGGCAACCATGCCGATGAACGCGGCCGCGTAGATCACCACGTTCGAGGCGACTGCCATGCTCAGCAGGCCCACGCAGATCAGCGCGTAACCGATTCCCGCCAGCTGATACACCGACAGCCAACGCAGCAGGCGCGGAATGAACAGCAGATTGAGCAACCCCACGAGGCCGGCGCCCGTGCTCATGAGTCCGAACACTTTGTCCGCCGCGTGGAACAAACCGGTGATCATGTAGGCGTTGGTGCTCAATACCACCGATGCAATGAAACTCACCAGAAAACTGACTCCCGTGAGCGAGAGCACCGCGCGATTGCGAAGCAGCAGTTGCCAGCCCAGCAGCAGGTCGGCGCCGATCCGCTGCGGAACCAAACTCCGCGGCAGTCTCGGCAGTACGATGGCCCACGCTAGCGCCGCGCCTCCCAACATACCGGCCGTGACCAGGAGCAGCGGCAACTGGCCGATGAGGCCGGCCATTACGACCGCGACGCCCGGCGCGACCACCGTGGCGAGCAGGTCGATGTTCTGCACGAAGGACTGACGCGTCGCAAGGTCGGTTTTGCCCGCCAGGCTCGGGACCATCTTTTCGATCGCCGTCCGCATCGGCGCCTCGAGTATCGAGAGCAATACGCCGCTGATCATCAGCGCCACAACCGTGGCTCGAGGAAAGCGCCAGCAGACCGCTGCCGTGATCAGCAGGCACAGGGCGCGCACCGAGTTTGCGAACAGAAACGTCCGCCGGCCCCCGAGCCTGTCCGCCATCAATCCGGCAAAGGGGTAGGCAACCAGCGTGGGCAGCCATTCAACAACGTACCCCGTGCTCAGGTACGCAACGCTACCGGAGTTCTGATAAATAAACAGCGGAATGGCAAACATGACCGTCTGCTCGGCGAACCAGCCGAGAATCACGCCGCCCCCGAACCACAGCAGCTGGCGTTGCTCTCCCGGTCGGGATTCACCGATCACGCTCACGTCCTTCCAGCTCGCGCACGATCGGGAGCACATGTTGAGCAAAACGGCGCATTTCCGCGCGCGTCGGCCAGCCGGAAAATATGAACTCGCTGACGCCGGCACGCTTGTACTCGAGGAGATATTCCGCGACTTCCTGATAGCTGCCGGCTACGCACAGCGCCGGCCCGCCTCGATAAGCCACCGCGCCGGTCCACAGCATGGGTGAGAGCCAGTCGTTGGTAGCCGCCTCAGCCAGGCGGAACGAGGTCTTGACGGCTTCAGAGTCGCAGTTGGCCGCGAACTGTTGAATGGTCTTGCGATGCTTCTCGTCCGGATTGCTCATCATCGCCTCGATCTCGGCCAGCGCTTCCGCTCGGGTGTGTCTCGCCAGCACATGAATGCGAATACCGACAGCGCGCTTCGCTGCCAGTACGGTGCTGCTCGCCGCCGCGATGCCGCTCGGCGTATCGCCATAGCGGAGCCAGCAATCTCCCAGAGCAATAGCGGTCTGCTGGGCCGGTCCCGATGCGCCGCTGATGTATATACGGGGACGTTCGTGACGTTTGTACGGCAGGCCGAGCGCGGCCTTTTCGATGCGATAAAACTGTCCCTCGTGGGAAATCGGCGACTCGCCACGCCAGAAGCGGTGCAACACCGTGAGAAATTCATCGGTGCGCCGGTAGCGCCCATCGTGGGCTTCAAAATCGCCGTAGTAAGCCTGCTCGGCCGGTGAAATGCCGGCAACGATATTGAGCGCAAGACGGCCGTCCGCCATCCAGGACACTGTGTTCGCCACTTGGACGAACAGCGTCGGAGGCAGCAGTCCCGGCCGGTAAGCCAATATGAATGTCACACGCTGCGTCTCTCGTGCCAGCGCCCCAAGCAATGGCAAGGGATCAGGTAAGTGACAGCCCATGCCCATCAGCAGGGAATCGATACCTAGCTCCTCGGCCTCCTGGGCGAACCCGACCATGCCGTCCATATTGAGCTGGTCGGGCAAATCATTTTCGGCCGCCTTCGTGTTTCCGTCGCCACGCGGCAGGCACCAGTGAATCCTCAAGGCAGACATAATGACCTCTCAATCGCTCGATTCCGCAGCGGGCTTTGGGTGATCGATGACGATGTCGCCGTGCAGGCGGCACTGACACGCCAGGCGCACGGAGCGCTGGTGAAATCCCAGCGCTTCGAGCAGGCCGGCTTCGCTTTCCTCGCAAGGCGAAAGGTTTTCCGCACCTGCCGTCACTTCGATGACACAGATGCCGCAAGCACCGGCGCGGCAGCCGAAGATCAGCCCGGCGACTCCGAGCTCCTGGGCGTCGACCAGATACGTGTTGCGAGGTAACCAGAACACTTCACCTGTACTGGCGATCACAACTTTGCACTCAGCTGCCGCCAAAGGCCCCTCGGCTTGCATTGGCACGCACTACGCCGCCTTGCTGTGCGCAACCGTTGCCTCGTGCAGTTCCCTGAAATACATCGCCGCGATTTCCGTGACGTCGTCGAAGTAACGCAACACCTTCTCGACGTCCGCTTCGCTCCTGAGCAGATAGCGCAGAATGCGCCACATCTCGCCGGCATGGTCGTCCCCGAGATCTGTGTTGATATGCGCGAGCTGTCCTCTGATCTTTTCCTCGCCGAGCGACTCGCGCAGCCCGCGGATATGCCGGGGAGTCAATTTGGCCGTCGTGTACTCGACGAGGTAGCTCGAGGCGACGACACCCATCGGGTGTTCGTGCTCGCAAACGAAATAGAAGAAGCCTTGCAACAGCCTGGTGGCCAGAAAGGGCTCGGTGTTGAGCAGCTCTTCTTCCGTAACGCCGATCGCCTTGCAATCCTGCAGAAACAGCAGATCGTGATTCATCTCCTCGGCCTGGTACTGACCGTAGAGCTGAGCGGCCTCCGGGGAGATCTTTGCGATCTCATGCAAGGCGCGGGTATGGGCCGCGCGGCTCAGCCTGATGCGCCAGACATGCTCGATCGTATGGCGCCGATACCACGCCATATTCAGCTCTTTGCTTTCGAGATGGTTGGCGTAAGGCACGGTCGCGCCCCAGACCGCGATCTGCTTGTCCAGATAACTATCCAACTGCGCCCGGATGCGCTCGCCATCCTGGAGCGAGAAAAACGGCGCGGGCCTTTCGATGCCACAACGAGTCACGCGATTCATGTCAGTCTCCTTTCGTATCGTCAATTCGTCGCCGGCATATCGGATCACAAATGACTCATCAACCATGGCTGCAAGCTCCGACAGCTCACGACCGATGTGGTCGACATCGACCCTCCACAGGGCATTCAGGATAAAGATGCCGCGCTGGGAGTCGGGCAGCTTCGCGCCCGCACGCACCGGAATGTCATAAATATCCGGCTGCCGCGGCAGACCGGCGATGGAGATGTGCTCGACAGTACGGTTGCGTTCGCCATAACGCGTGATGAACACGCTGCCATGGACGATCTCTTTATTGGCCCGGCGCGTGCTCTCGCGCAGTGCGCTCAGCTGGCGGCGCAGCGTATCGATCCCGGCGGCACTGCCGCTGCACAGAACCCGGATCCACAAATCCAACAATGTCGGACCGCCGGTGAACACACCGATGCTCTGGTTGATCAGCGCTCCGCCCATGCGCACATTGATCTCGATGATATCCCAGTTGTCCGTGCGCGGATCAAAGCGCGCCTCGATATGATAGCAACCGGAATTCAGATTCAACGCCCGCAGACACCGCGCAATGTACTGCTCGCCCGCGAGCTCCTGTGCATCGGAGAGTTGGTGCGCCGGAAGGGAAGTACTCACCTCGAGCGTCGTTCCTCCACCCTCGCACAGATATTTGGCATGCACGCCGATGACGTAGCTCTCTGCATCGAGGACCAGCACCTCGAAGCTGTACTCGTCGCCTGGAATGTAATCTTCGGCGATGAAATCGAAATGGCCCAGAAACATGGCGTTCAGCCACACGTCGGTGCGCATCTGGTGCTGCAACTGGTGCAGCTTGTCGAAGGTCAAGTCGGCGCTGAGCCGAAAACACGCGAACGAGGCCGCGCCGCGCCGCGGCTTGACGAAGCGCGGTTGCGGGTCGGCATGCAAGGCGGCGAGTGTCTGCGCATCGAGCAGTATGGCGTTGGAGCGACTGAGTCCACGCTCATACAGGTACCTGCGACACAGGTACTTGTCCATGCAAAATACAATGTCGGCCGGCGCGGGATCCTTGGCGCCAAGCTGGTGATTGATCTCACTCATCAGCCGGCGGTAACCCTCGAACGTTGCGAGCGCAGCGACGACCTCGTAGCCCTCAGCCTTCGCCTCATCGAGCGTTCGCGCCACGTGGCTCTCTTCGAGACCCGTATCCTCAACAACCCACAGGCGCTCGGTTGCAAGACGGACGAGATCTTCCTGGTCGTGGGCGTTCCGCGGCTTCGAGCTGAGTACCAGACAGGCGACGTCCAGGTCCTGGAGCGATTTCTGTATAGCTGCGAAATAGCCACGTCCCTGATGCGCGAGCAGGAGGAGAGCCCTCTTTGCCGGGGTTGCTGTGGTCGCCGTCCCCTCCGGCTGAGGCGTTGACGTGCTGGACGCGACGGTGCAGATCGAGAACTCGCTGAGCACGCGCTGCACATCCCGATTTACCTGTTCGGCCGAGTTGCCGCAGAACAGGAACCGACCGGCTTGCAAGGAGCAGTACCCCGGCTCGGGCTCCAGGACGCTGCCCACCTCGGGAACCAACTCCCGAGACACGGTGGGCACGCGACCGAGGAAACTGCTGACCGCCGTAACTCGCCGCGGCAGCCCGTCCGGGCGTGGAAACATTACCCAAGCAGCCGTCACACCCGTGGGAGGTTCGATTCTCACAGGACGGCCCATGATCAAATTGAGCCATTCTCCAAACAGATTGACGCCCGTGGCCTGGTGGATCATCCAGGGCGCATCGCATCCGGGAATGCGCGCGGCCACCTCGATAAACACCAGCTCGCCGTCAAACTTCCGAAACAGCTCCAGATGAAAGGCTCCGTGACGTAAGCCGATGGCTTCGACGCATCCAGTGGCGAAAGCCGTAAGGGGGCGATAGAGCTCGGCCTGCGTGACCGGGTCCAACGTCACAGAGCCATACGGCGCGCCGAGCTCGAAATCGAGCCCGCCGTTGACGTAACGCGACGGCACGATAAAGAAGACGCGGTCGTCGACATCGATCAGACCGTCAACGTGAAACATGTCGCCGTCGATGAATTCCTCGAGGTCGTGCGCGACGCCGGCGGGCAATGCGAGAATCGCTTCACGGAGGTCCTCGGAATCGGCGAGCTTCCGCACGCCTTTGCTCGAGTGCCCATCAATCGGCTTGAGAATGAGCGGAAATCCGACAGCCGCAGCAAAATCCAGCGCGTCCTGCGATTGCGCGCTCGTGATGGAACGGTAGCGCGGCGCACGCAAACCGGCGGCCTGAACTTTCTGCTTCATGAGCAGCTTGTTGCGACCGAGCCGGTTTTGCTCGGGCCGATTGCCGGGAATGTCATACCGCTCGCGCAGCTCGGCCGCGGTGTCCTGCAACGACTCCGCGAAGGCGATCAGCCGGTCGATGGCGCCGTGAGCGTGCATCACTTCTTTGAGCAGCGGCTCGTAGGCCGCCGTGTCGCTCAGATCCTCGAGCCGGTACAAAGTGTAGCTGCCCGGCTCGGCGGTGATGCCGGAGACCCCCCGCTCATTGGCCACATAGGTCACGGTGTGGCTCGTATGGGAAACGAATTGCTCATAGCGAACGAGATCGAAGTCCCATCGCCTGGGGTCCGGGAAATGCGGCAGATTGTTCAGGATCACGATGTTCATGACGCCTATCCCACTGCGGCCAGCGAAGATACCGACACGCGGCCGTGCGACAGTTCCGCGACGAGATCGACCAGGCCGCTGATTTCCTCATGCGTGCCGATCGACACTCGAAGATGAGTTCGCAAACCATACGCCGGCAAGGAGCGCAGGATGTAGCCGCGGGCCAACGCTCTGTCATACAGGCTCGGCGCGAATTCACCGAAATCGACCAGCACAAAATTTCCGTGTTCGTAGCGGGCATCGAAACCCAGATGTGATAGAGCCTCTGCCAGCCTGCGCCGCCCGCAGACGGTCTCAGACACGACGTGTTCGATGTGCGCGGAATCACTCAGCGCCGCGCGCGCACCGGCCAATGCCACGCCGCTCACCGGAAACGGTGTGCCAATTCGGCTCACCTGGCTGACCACCGCGCCGTCGGCGATGCCATAACCGATGCGCATGCCGGCCAGGCCATAGGCCTTGGAAAATGTCCGCGTGATGATCAGTGGAGCGCCGCTCAACGGCCACTGCGCCGACCGCTTCGCATACTCGCCCTCGACAAACTCGGCGTATGCCTCATCGAGCAACACAATGACGTGGGGCGGTAATGCTCGCAGCAAGCGCTGCAGGTGACTCGGCTGCACCCATTGGCCGGACAGATTGCTCGGGCTATCAATGATGATCAGCCGCGTGTTGGAGTCGACTTGTGCAAGCAAACTATCGACGTTGTGGCTGTAACCAGGGCCGGAGTCAGCCCAGCGGATGGAAGCTCCTTGTGCCTTTACGAGAGCTGGAAAGGCGCTATAACCGTAACGCGACAGCACCACGTTGTGCCGCTGGTCGACAAAGACTCTCACCACAGACCCGATCACTTCGATCGAGCCGTTCCCCAGCCACAGGCACTGTGCCGGCACCGCCAGATGTTCGGCCAGAGCCTCGAGCAGATCCTGGGCATCCGGATAGCGATTGGCGAGTCGCAACGCATCGCGCATCGCCGCCTCGACCGCCGGAGAAGGTCCGAACGGCGCCTCGTTGCTGGCGAACTTGACGATCCGGTGCAGACCCGTGGCGCGGCGGAGCTTCTGTTCAGTGACCCCGGGTTGATACGCTTCTATCGTGCGCACCGCTGGAACGGCTAAGGAGGCCCAATCCATCGTCAATTCACCGCGTATCCGGACTTCGACATGACAACCACCGGCTTGCGCAGGTGCGAGCCTTCCTGCACTTCATACAGAGAGCCGAATTCCCGTTCGGCAATGGGCATTCGATACACACCGGGCTCGACACGCGCGACGGGAGAGTGCTGACCGCGTAGCAATTTGACACCGGGCTCGTTATGCGCGGCGTGTGGGCCGAAGTAGATTGGCAAGGCGTCCGCGGCACGGTAGGCCGGCAGGAATGCCCGGCGCGGAGAATTTGATTCATTACGGGCCGACGCATGCAACGTCAAGCAATGCAGCAGGATTACCCCGCCGGCAGGAAGCTCAACGTGCACCGCCTGACTCTCGTCCACGTCCGATACCCTGCCGCGGAAAAAGCCATCTATCTCGTGAGAGCGCAGGCCGTGACGATGTGATCCTGGCACCACTCGCACACAGCCGTTGTGAACGGTCGCATCATCGAGAAATATGATTGCACTGAGCAGATCCGTGTTGGTGTGTGGATAGTAAGAAAAGTCCTGATGCCAATAGACTGGGCTGCCGCACTTGGGCCCTTTCATGTTGAGCTTGCTGTAATGGAACAGAATGTTCTCGCCGATCAACGGCTCGATACAGTCGAGCAATGCCGGATCCGCGGCCATCTGCTCGAATACCGAGTGCTTCTGCGTCGGAGACCAGATGCGCCGCACGGTCGCCGGATCGGTGGGCTCGGCTTCGTAGACCTTCTCGGTGTTCGTCGGCGCAAGGAGCGCTGCGATCGCCGCATGCGTAGCAGCGATCCGGTCGGTGTCAAAGACTCTCTCGATGGCGAGATAGCCGTTCTCGAGGTAAAAATTCCGCTGTTCCTCAGAAAGCATGAGTTGTTCTCCCGGTGGTTTCCCGATGCCGCTGACGGCTGACTACGCCCGGACTTCTTGTAGGACGCCTCTCGCGCCCCCCTCTTCCACGGCTTCGTCGTAAGGCATGCCGAGACGCTTGAATTGATCGAAGAAGTCGGGAAAAGAGCAGTTGACGTCGCGGTAACCGTCGATCAGGTTCGGTTCCCTGGAGCGCAGCGACGCGACAAACAAGGACATGAAGATGCGATGATCTTTCCAGCTCGAAAGCGTCACGCCGCCTTTGTAGACCTCGCCATGACCCCGGATTTCAAAGCCGTCGTAAACATTGTCCTTGAACAACGGGTGAATGTTGACACCCATCTTGGCCAGCTCCGTCACGATGGCTTTTACGCGTGAGGACTTGTGCAAGCGAGTAATGGAAGCGCCCACCACCCGGAAGGTACCGTTGACGTGGGCTCCGATGGCGGCCAGCGTCGGTACGATGTTCGGGTAATCGCTGGCATCGAATTCCACATCGCCGCGAAGTTGTTCGAACGGATTGGTCACGGTGAGCGTGCGGCCTTCATTGTTGAAGCGCACTTGCAGGCCGAGTGCCTCCAGCACATCGATAATGGCTCGTTCGCCTTGCAGACTCTGCCGGTCGATGTTTTCCAGAACCGTTGTGCCCGGAAACAGAGCCGCGGCGCCGATCAGATAGGACGCTGAGGTGTAATCGCCGCCGATCCGGTGACTGACGGATTGATACTGCGCGGGATAGACGATGAGATGGGAGCAATCCTCGTTGGCCTCGATGCGAATGGCCGCTTGTCTCAGGACGGCAATAGTCTGACGAATATAGGAAACGGAGAGGATCTCGCCCTCGACCTGAATCTCCGTCACGTCGTCTGCGAGAGGCGCGGCGAGGATGATGGCCGTCACAAATTGCGAGCTGACGTTGCCGGGCAACTTGCAACGACCGCCTCGCAGACCGCCGCCCCAGTTGACGATCGGAGCTTTGCCTTCGTCGCCGATGCATTCGATGCGGGCGCCCAGATTCCTCAACGCGTCAAACAGCGGCTGCATCACGCGAGTGCGCAGTATCGCATCCCCGCTCACGATGGCCGCGCTCGGCGAAAAGCAGGTCAGTGCGGAGAACACACGGAACACCAATCCCGATCCGCGCGCATCAATCACGCGATTGCAGGCCCTGAGGTCGCCCCCGTTGCCCTGAACGTCGAGAAAGCCATCGTGCTCTTGAATCCCCGCACCTACTGCCCGGCACGCCGCCTTCATGGTGTCCGCTTCGGTGCAACGCAGATCGTTGTAGATCCGCGAGCTTCCCCGCGCCAGTGTCGCTGCGATGATCGCTCGCTGCGTCTCCGGCTTCGAAGATGGAATTCTGGCCCGACCACCGAGCTCCGTGATTGCGGGGACGCGGAAGTACTCCGTGTTGAAGCTCACTGTCATGAGTCCTTTCTTCAAGTCGTTTGATTGGCGAAATCGGCACGCGGCGCGCGCGCCGCAGACCTGCGCGAAATATCCAACGAAGCCCCATTCGCCGCGAGATTGTCCGGCAGCGAGCGCCGATGCGTTGCCAGCGCATCGACCAGCTTGCCGGCGCCGAGGTGGATCACGTCAGTGGTGGGCAAGCCCGTTTCGTGCTCGACCTGCTCAGCATAGAAAGCCGCCTCCTTCTGGCTCAGAGCGCCGCAGTGCAAGCTGATGCCGACAACGGTCGCGGAGCGCACGAACGAGCCGAGCTCTTCGTACAGCCGAATGAGCTCGCGTAATGGCCGCAGCGGCACGCTGGGCCAACCCTTGTGATGGTCGAGTCCCGCTTCATGACACAGCACGAGCGCCTGTGGCATTGCTCCATGAAGCAAGCCGAGCGTGACACCGCTGTAAGCCGGATGGGAGATCGATCCTTGCCCTTCGACCACGATCCAATCGTGGTCTGCGGCGAGCTGCAGAACCAACGACTCGCTGACGCCAGCGATAAAGTCGGATGGCACCGCATCGACCGCGACTCCGGCGCCGCTGATGTACATTCCGCTCTGGCCGGTAGCCGCGAAGCCTGCGTTGTGACCGCGACGCTTTGCCTCATGAGTAATCTCGATGGCCGTTGTCTTCTTGCCGACGCGGCAATCGCTGCCGACCGTGTGGATCACATAACGATCGAGATGCGCCACCCGTACCGCGCTCGTCGCCAGAATTTCAGGCGGATCTTTGGAGTCCCAAATGCGGCTGCCCGATGCCGCCGCAAGCTCGCTGAACACAGGGTCGCTCGCAATGCGAAAGTGCAACCCGCTGACCACGTCGAGACCGCATTTCAGGGCGAATTCGATTTGCGAGCGCCAGGCAGCAGGCAGCGTGTTGGAGTACAGGCCCACACCGATCAACAGTACCTGCGGCGCCAGCGACTGTGCCGCTTGTAGTGACTCGACGATAGGAATGCCGTGACCGTAGCCAATGATGGCTCCTACATCCTGCCCGGCGAGCCGGCTGTCGATTACTGCTACGCAATCCTGGTGACAATAGCGCAGATACGACGTTGCAACCTTGCTGGTTACAGGACCGAAACAGCCTTCTGCAAAGATGACTACGCGTCTGTTCTTTAGGCGTGACATTGCGCCCGCACTCCCTGCATGAATGTTCCTGCCTGAATCGCGTAAAAGTTGAACGGGTTCTAAGTTGACAGCGTTTTGACAGATTAACTACCTGCCTGGCCAGGCTATTGACATAGTGATTCGCGGCGGGAAAGCAGCGATGGCCGCTCGCTGGCTGACACCAGCACATTGTTTGTGCAGAATTGCACAATGAGATCGCCAGCCTGGGATGACTTGCGCTACTTCCTTGCTCTAGTCGAGTCCGGCACGCTGTCGGGCGCGGCGCGTGCGCTGGGAGTCGAGCACACAACGATCGCGCGACGCATCGATGCGCTGGAAGCTGCGCTGACGTTGCGGTTATTTGATCGAATTCAGACAGGCTGGTCGCCTACTTCCGACGGCGCCGCGCTGATCCCGCATGCGCGACGTGCCGAGCAGGAAATTCAGAGCATCATGCGCGCCGCTGTCGGCTTGGGGAGCATTACCGGGGTGGTGCGCGTTTCAGCGCCACCTCTATTGGCTGCCGCTTTTCTGGCGCCCAGACTGAAACACGTGTTGGATCGACGCCCTGGTATCGACATTGAACTGCTGGCCGAGTCCCACGTGGCCGACCTGATGCGGCGGGAAGCCGACATAGCCCTGCGCTTCCGTCGGCCGACTGCCGCTGGATTGACAGTGCGCGCCGCGAGCGCGATCGACTATGGCTTGTACGCGAGCGCTAGCTATCTGTTCGAGCGCGCCCCGCAGCAATGGGAGTTTCTCGGCTATAACGACAGTCTGAGCGACACGCCACAGCAGCAGTGGCTCGACAAGATCAGAGGGCAGCGTCGTTATCGCCTACGATCTAACGACTTGAGCACCTTGTGCGAAGCCGCTGTAGCCGGCCTCGGCGTGGTTGTGCTTCCTCACTACGTGTCCGGCTTGCATACGCGACTCGTGCGCATCGAAGCGGAACCCTGCCCGGTCAAGCGCAAGTTATGGATCGTCATGCATCGGGACGTCCGTCGCGCGGTCCGGGTCCGGGCCATCGCTGACGAATTGATCGCGCTGTTCGAACCGGTTGCGGCCGAATCGGATCGTAATCTTTAGCGGCAAGCCCCCGCTCGTCGCGTCTCACGCTTTAGACCAGCCTCGGACTGACGGCGGCTCGCGGCACGAGCGGCTTGCACAGGCAGATTGTCAACGCGCGCGTGGTCCAACAATTCATAGCGTGATGCGACACCGAATTTTTTCAAGATGACTGAGACGACGTGCTTTACCGTGTGCGCGCTGATGCCCACGAGCTGACTGATGACCCAGTTCGACTTTCCTTGGCGCAGCCACGCGAGAACGTCCTGCTCGCGAGGTGTCAACCCGGGTTCTACTTGCGCCGGATGCCGGCAGAGTTGCCGTTTATACGCTGTCTTCTGGAATGCTGCCGTGGTCACCGCCCGGAATGTTTTCTCGATGAGCTCGATCTCCCCGCGGTCTTGCAGCTCGCTCGTGCCCACATTCAGGGCAAGCAGCACAACCTGCCCGCCGTTTCTCGCGGTACGCACGTCGCCGATGATGCTCGAGTAGCCTGACTGCCGCAATATATCGGTCACATCCGCAGCCGACTCAGACGCGGCCGAAGACTTTCCTGACAGTAACAATTTATTCAAGCGCAGCGAGGGCCGTTGATCGAGGAAATGCTGGCAGATGCGGACGATCTCACTCAGTGGCGCTTTTGTGGCGCCTTGCATGACAAGCTCGAAAACCCGTTCATCGACACCCTCGCGACAAAGGGTTTCGCAGAAGGCCAAGACCAGGTCAGCGGTTGGAAATTCCTTGCTGACAGCAGGCATAAGAGCACGTTGAACATCCACGGCAATTCCCTTTTGTTCGAATTCGCTGCAGGCACGCAGCCGGAACCCCATCAGCGCTGCGACAATACTCCAGTGTCCGGGTACATCTTTTGAAATTGGCGGGGACTCCGGCCGCTCACAATCCAACTGTCACTATTTATAACATTTATCATAGGGAAGATTGCAATCTCAAGACCGTGAGGCGTTAATTCTGTTCAGGCCTCGTGCAGCCGGGCCGTGCGGAATTTCAAAATGGAATGAAACGATAATTCACGCAGGCTGCACTGAGTTCGAGCTGGCGCGCTGAAGTGAAGGGTGTCGGGAAACGGAGCGCGACGAAATGTTTCATCATGTTCGGCTAATCCAATCACTGGCATTTGTCTATCAGCGGAGGTGAAAGCCGACCTCTCGTTCGTGAGATGGGCCGGGAGGGGTTGAGCGCATCGATCCAGACTGTGTTGTTGGGCGATGTCCTGGTCGTTCGGCGTTTTTTCGCATCGGGGGGCATCGAAGCGATTGTGCCAAGATGGTTGGGCTCGACGCGGGTGGTCAGGCGCATCGCCGACATTCCAACGCGAACTGACTCTGCGAACAATTCGCGCAATACTTCCGGTTATCGCCTGGCGATCGTCAGCAGTGAGCGCGCGGCCCTTCAAGGTTTGCCACGTCCCTACTCCCATCCCCGCGGGTGCGGGTGCGGGCGCGGGTGGACACGTCCAACACGTCGGGACATTGCTGTTTTGATAGCCCTGCGCGCATACGCGCGTCCACCGACATCAGGCGCCACGTCCACTGCGCGGCGGCCGTGCTTGACCGCCTATCCTTCGTCTCAAACTTTCTGCGCGGCCAAAACACTCATGCCACGGGCGATCTCCTGAGCGTAGATTTTGAAACCGGCCTCCTCGAGCTCGTGGCGAATCTCATTGGTAGAGAGTCGGAGTTTCGGATAGCAGCTCTTCAGAAGTTTCCAGGTGCCGGCCTCATGAATATGGATCAGGTCGTGCACCATGACAACACCCGGGCCGAATTCCAGAAAGCACGTCATGACTTTATCGGCCGCGCTTCGCACGAGGATGAATCGATCGACTCCTCGTAGCTCGCTGGACAGGTCCCGGAAGGTCAGGACAAAACGCCCGTCCTTCCGCAGTGCGCGAAACACTTCAGCAAACAGCTGGGGTATGAGCTCATGCGCGGGAAGATGGGTCAGCGTATCGCCCATACAGACAATCGTGTCGGCCGTTCCGAGGGCAACATGATGCGCAATATTCAGCATGTCGTCCTGGACTGCTTCAACGTGGCGGTTGCCACTGTTGGACCGTAGCTCCCTGAGGAGCTTTGCGCTCGTGTCGATCGCCAACACGCGCCTGAAGCCCAGATCCGCGAGCGCCATGGACTGGAAACCGGAGCCCGCGCCGAGATCTACGGCAAGCTCACCGTGAACCACCTTCAAGTATGTCAACAGCTCGAGCTGCTCAGCGGACTTTTCCAGCGGAGAGACTCCGAACATCCAACTGTAGTGATCGGCGAGAAGACCTTCGTAGTGATCTGTAATCGTGCTCATCGATGTGTGGTGACTTGGTGGGGCTATTTCTCAATATCGTACTTCGGCAGGAACGCGAGCCGATGTACAATGCGATTGTATGCATCTACGCCGTATCTCGGAACGCGCCGCCGAACATGGCATAATCAGCGAAGAAGTGCGAGTCCATATCCTTGTGGAACCAAGGCGCGCCCTACTCCGCGAACAATTCACGCAACACTTCCGGCCGCCGCTTGGCGATCGTCAGTAACGAACGTGCAGCCCCAGACGGTTGACGACGCCCCTGCTCCCATCCCTGTAGCGTGCGGGTCGAGACACCCAACACGTCCGCGAATTTCTGCTGCGACAGCCCTGTGCGCATACGCGCCTCAAGAATCTCAGGCACCTTGATGTGGTGCACGCGAGCGGCCTTGCCAGTCTTTATCTCGCGTGCCGCCGCCAACAACTCCTCACCGAGATTTCGGCTGGCCTCGTACTTTGCCAGTGCCTTTGCGCTGAGCTTTGCCATCGAGCGTCTCCCGAATCTTGACCAAGGTCTTTACGTCAACGTCCTCGCGAACGTTCTTCGCGTACATCGTCATCAGCCACACTGTCCCGTCAGCAAGACGGTTGAAGTGGATGATGCGCACGCCCCCGCGCTTGCCGCGCCCCTCCACCGCCCAGCGAACCTTGCGACAGCCACCTGAGCGAGGGATCACATCGCCTACTTCGGGATTGAGGGCAAGCCAAACACAAAAGTCACCGAACTCTTCTGGAGTCCAGTACTTAGGCCACGTCGCACTAAAAATCTCAGTCTCAGCGATGGTAAACATAATGATTATACGTCAGAGTAGGATATGCGTCAATGGCGTATACCAGGCAGCTTTCAGCGCCCGAAGTCCGATCCTCAGCGGACTCACCGCACCTGGTGAACTCTTTGTGTCGAGCGCAATGCAAGACGGACTCCAGTCTCCAAAGCGGAGGTTGATTGTGTTCTGAAATGGAAGTTGGTTAGCTGGCCGTCGCTACCATCGCGAAAGATACTCGCTCCAACTACACGACGTCACTGGCTTCCCATGCGGAACCTTCTGCACGAAAAATAGCAGAGGCACCCCTCCCTCACATCCGCGACTGATTGCAAATCTGAAGAGCGCCGCGGATTGACCACGCACGCCGTGGAAACCTGGCTGGTTGGCAACGCGTTGCAACGTCCGTCCGATTTGGCCGTGCTTTTTTCAGTGTGAGATCATCACCCAATTCAGCGTACAGTTGGGCCATCTCCGCCGACGTCCGACGCCACGTCCAACGTGCCTCGCCTGCGTCATCTGTCGGCACAACTAGTAGTCGAGCCAAACGGGCCGATCTCTGATGTCCTGCCAGCGCTCAGTCACGACACCCTCCCCCGGTGTAGCGAGCAGCATCCAGGGCAACCGCACGTTCACAATCCGATAAGCATCAGGCGGCGCATAAGCAACGAACAGAGTATTCGCCAGCCCAGCCCGTCGCGGTCGCGGTCGCGCAACACAGGGAGCACGACCCATCGCAAATGACGTCACAACCAACGGTAAATAGGACGCCGGAATTTACGCGGTAACTTTGGCGCGACCTCAATGTATGCACATAGACAGCGAAATACGCCAACATCATTCAATACAACATTATTTCTTCGCCGGGATCCTTTCCAATCAGATGCAATTTATACTACGTGAACGTGATGGCAAAATGATCTTGCTACACGGATTTGTGAAAAAACTTAAAAGACCCCGCAGGACGCCATCGGGACAGTTCGCACGCGATTGAAGGAAGTAAAGAAGTGAAGAAGCCACGCAAACCCAAGAACCCTCACATCGGAGAGAGTTTCGACTCGTTCCTGAAAGAGGAAGGCATTTACGAGAGCGTGCAGACAACCGCAGTCAAACGCGTCCTCGCAATGCAACCCGAAGAAGCGATGAAGCAGCAGAACTATCGAAGGTCGAGATGGCACGGCGGATGAAGACCAGTCGGGTGCAGCTCGACCGTTTACTTGATCCCGATAATGATAGTGTCACCCTGGCCACGCTCCGCCGAGCCGCTGCTATTGTTGGAGCCGAGTGATTGGAAGCCCATACCAAGCGTCGGTGCCGGCGTCCGCGAAATTCGCGTCCAGGAAGAGTCTGGAGCCTTTCGCGTGATCTACCTGGCGTCACGGCCTGAGGGTGTCTATGTTCTGCACTGCTTCCAGAAGAAGACCCAGAAGACGAACCGCCACCACCTGGACTTAGCCATCGAGAGATTCAAAAGGCTGCCGCCAAAGAATGCGAATCAAAGATAAGAAGCGAGAGAAAGAGAAAGACGAGCACGGGCCCCGTCACGTGACGCCTGCCGGCCGCAGCGTATTTCACGATTTGTTCGATGCAGAAGAAGCTGTGGAGTTGGAGGTGCGTGCAACTCTGTTACGGGGACTTGAGCAGTGGCTAGCTGGTTCCGGCATGACGCAGACGCAAGCCGCCAAAGTATTGGGTGTTACCCAGGCTCGTGTGTCCGATATCAAGCGTGGAAAAATATGCCA
>Ga0068855_100002395_pt1 | contig 23130 bp, 17 predicted proteins | sample KBSCornC52_FD_66592 | JGI IMG/M metagenome (GOLD analysis project Ga0068855, IMG submission 66592) | Corn rhizosphere microbial communities from Kellogg Biological Station, Michigan, USA - KBS Corn C5-2 | ecosystem: Host-associated > Plants > Roots > Rhizosphere > Soil ...
GAAAAGGACCGCAATAAAAATATGAACAAAATTTACCAGCACGGTCCGCGGCTGTCCCGCATCCATGCGAAGGAGCCGCGGTAATATGTCGGCTATAAAACCCATAGTAACAGAGAAAACCAATCCGGTCCTGATATTATAGGATTTATTCATGCTCCAAAATGTGATCTTTAGTGTTTGATGGATTGAAATTAAGATCCTGGGCCCTACCGTTCCTGCCGTGAATGCCTGCTTCGTTTGCCTCTTTGCCCGTTTCGTGGCCGATCGTTTATAAAGCCCTTTCTTTTGTTGTCGAATGCTGCAGTGATAATCTGTAAAAAAAATATTATATGCTACACACTGCAGACCGGTTAACCCGGATGATCCCTTTTGCTATGACTTTATTTTTCGCCAATTGTAAAAAGTCGGATACAGATAAAGTTTATCGTTTCGATGCTGTGATGAATGTAAACGGACAGGCACGGAACTTCACGATCAATCTGCCTCCCGACTATTATGACACCACCAATATGCCACTGGTAATTGTTTTGCACGGTTTTGGCGGCACGCCTGCTCAGGCCGAAAATGATTATGGAGTAACCGACAAAGGAAATGCCGAAGGATTTATTGTGGTATATCCTGCAGGTATTCAAAGTAACGGACCCGCACATCTTGGCAGCTGGAATGCAGGCAACTGTTGCCCTGTTGCGACTACCAATAATGTAGATGATGTACAATTTATTAGTCTTTTGATAGACAAGATGATCTCCGATTATAAGGTGAATCGCAAAAAAGTATACGTAGCCGGTATGTCAAACGGGGCTATGATGGCGTATACACTCGCCTGTACCTTGTCTGATAAAATTGCTGCTATTACTTCGGTAAGTGGTACACTCGTGAAAATCTCGCCATGCCAGCCATCGAGGGCTGTGCCTATCCTGCATATTCATTCGGCTGTTGATACAAAAGTTCCTTTTAACGGCGGTATTGGTTTGGGAGGATTTTATTTTCCGCCGGTTGATTCAACACTGGCTGTATGGGCAGCGCTCGATTCGTGTGAACCGGTTCCTCAGGTTACCGGCTATAGCGGCTATACATTAAGCAAATGGAGGAACCGCGCAGGAAATACCGCTATTGATCTTTACGTCACAGATGATGGCGGACATTCATGGCCGGGCGGATCGAAACCACGGCCACAAGCCGATCCTGTGTCAACGGCTATTAACGCTACCGATCTGTTGTGGGATTTTTTTAAGCAATATTCGTTGCCATAAACCGGTCCTATAGTATTGATAAAGCCCGCCATGATAAATCTGGCGGGCTTTTCTAAATCTATAATGTCATAAGCGTATTATCGACAGATTCATTTGAAGCATTAAAACCCAGTGGTGTACAATTGAAACCCAGGCTACCATCTTCATCCTCCAGAAAATAGACAGTAAAGAAGCTGGTACTGCCTGCAGTTAATCTGATGGTACCCAGATATGTGTCTGCCAGGTCCCAGTAACCATTCGTCTCAGGTGTTGGAAAAATGTCATTGTCTACAGTAATCACCATGTGATTGGTGCCATTGGAAGAAACTGTACAGGTCACAGATACAGTAGCAGTAACATTGTTGTCGAGGTCAAAATAGCTAAGATCGAGCGTATAGGTACCCGAAGTAACGCCAACATTAAAACAGGTATTGTCAAGTGTAATGGTCTTACCTGTGTTACTCATGGTTTGTGAAAAGGCTGTCTGTGCGGTAATAAGGAATAATCCCGAGAGCAGGGATAAGGTGAACTTTTTCATTGATAAAGTAAATTTGGTTTATAAAATGGTATACTATAAAGATCGGTAAAAGGATGTATGTGTGCTTTGAAAAGCCCTTTTTTTGAAAAAAAACTTAACCTAAACTTAATGCCCGCCGCCGCCCTTGATAAGAAGAATACGGGGAACGGAATTATCTTTATACGCCCATTCCTCCTGTATTTAATTTTCCGGTTATGAAAGTACTTATTGTAGAAGATGAGAGCAGCTTATCAAAAAGCATTACTACTTATCTGGGTCAGAATAATTTTATCTGCGATACAGCGGTGCAGTTCTACGAAGCAAAGGAAAAGATGCATGTTAACGACTACGATTGTATTGTACTTGATATTTCCTTACCCAATGGCAATGGCCTGGAATTATTAAAGGAATTGAAACAAACACAAAGGACCGACGGGGTGCTGATCATCTCCGCAAAAAATTCAATTGCCGATAAGATCAATGGTCTTGAATTGGGGGCAGATGACTACCTCATCAAACCCTTTCACCTGGGTGAACTGGCCGCCCGTATAAATTCCATCATCCGCCGCAGAGCTTTTAACGGCAATAACATGATGGTCGTTGATAAATTAAACATCAACATTCTTGATAAAAGCGTTCAAACCGAAAAAGGCGTGCTGGACCTCACCCGTAAAGAGTATGAGTTGCTTTTGTATTTTATCAGTAATCAAAAGCGGGTACTAACCAAAGAAGCGATCATTGAACACCTGTGGGGAACAGATGCGGGTATGAGTAATTATGATTTTATTTATGCCCATATCAAAAATCTGCGCAGAAAAATAATGGCGGCCGGATGCCCCGATTATATCAAGGCCGTGTATGGAATGGGATATAAATTTTTAATACCCGAGGCTGTTCATTCATGAAATTAATTACCCGCTATAACCGCTCTTTATTACCGGCTTTTATTTTATTGTTTGCAGGCGCAGGGTTGGCCAGTTATTTTTTTACCAGAAAAGTGCTGCAGGATGAAGTAGATGAAACGCTGAACCGCACGCATACAAGGATCATTACTTTTATAAACACCAATCAGGCATTACCAGCTGTAAAAACCTTTGATGACCTGAAGGTGAATGCGGAAAAAACAGTGATCCCTTTGCAAAAACCGGTACTGGAATCGTCAAGAGTGTATATTCCCGAGCAGTCAGAAAACCATTTGGCCCGCAAGCTGATCTTTACGATATGGCTGAAAAATGAACTGTATAAAATAACAGTGAGCACTCCGCTGGAAGGTACCAAAACCATGACGAAAACAATTGTTTTCATTTTCTCTTTTACTATCTTCTTCATTTTTATATGCGTGGCGCTTACCGGCCGGGCAGTGCTTATAAAACTCTGGCAACCGTTTTACGATTCATTACAACAGGTAAGAAATTATAGTATAAATGAAGGCAAGCCGTTGCAGTTGCCGCATACGGAAATTGAAGAGTTCAGGGTAATGAATGATAACTTTAAAATGGCGGCAGATAATGCTTCCAAAGAATATAGGGTGTTGAAAGAATTTACGGAAAATGCTTCCCACGAAATACAAACACCGCTGGCTATTATTCGCTCCAAATTAGATCTGCTGGTACAGCACGAAAGTTTATCAGAAAATCAAAGCGAATTATTTGAAGAAGCATATGGCGCGCTTACTAAATTATCGAAATTAAACCAATCGCTGTTGCTCCTTGCCAAAATCGAGAATAATCAGTTCGACAATAAAACAACGATCGACCTCAGTGAAAAGATCGGGAATAAGATCATTCAGTTTCAGGAACTGTGGTATAACAATCATATTCAATACAGGGCTGATATCAATCCCGCCGATATACCTGCCGATCCGGAACTGATTGAGATTTTACTGAATAATGTGCTGAGCAATGCTACCCGCCACAATGTGCCGGACGGCGCTATTGACATTACGCTTTCGCAAAAGCAATTGCTGGTAACGAATACCGGACCCGCTGAAGCGCTTGAAAACGACAAACTGTTTACAAGGTTTTACAAAGCGTCTATAAATAATGAGCACAACGGCCTGGGGCTTTCTATCATCAAACAAATATGCGAGGTAACTGGCATTACACCGGTGTATAGCTATAGAGAAGGGTATCATACGTTTGCTTTTAGTTGGTCCTGAGCCGTAGTCGAGGGACCGAAGGACGCTCACATACAATTAACCTCTGCTTCAGAAAGAACACAGAATTGGCGGCTACTTTTGTCGTTTTTATAAACGGCATTGAATGATAAAATGGATTTTTACCCTTCTTTCACTGGTTTTGTTTAATAGAGTAAATTCCCAAAACAGCGCGCCTGTAAAAGGCAGTTTGTCAGGCACCGTCAAAGATTCTGCGTCGGGCATGCCGATGGAGAGTGCCACCATAAAACTCGCTTCCGCTACCCGGAACTGGAAAAAAGAAATGATTACCGATAGCGCCGGAAATTTCACTATTAAAAATTTGTTGCCCGATGCCTATACACTAAGGGTTGAATTTTCAGGTTACAATCCGTTCTCACAAAAAAATATTGTCATTGCCGGAGAGCAGGATATAGTATTAAAAGATATCCTTCTTTCTACCAAAGCAAAAGCACTGCAGGAAGTAGTCGTAACACAAAAATTATCGCCTGTTGATAACAGAGTTGACCGGTTGGTTTATAATGTTGATAAAGACCTCACCTCGCAGGGCGGTGTGGCAACGGATGTTTTACGCAAAGTACCACAGGTTACTGTTGATATAAACGGCAACGTAGAATTATTAGGCAATCCCAGTATCCGCTTTTTAATTAATGGAAAACCGTCTACCATGTTCGGTAATAGTATTGCCGACGCCCTGCAATCTATTCCCGCTTCACAGATCCAAAGTATTGAAGTCATAGCAAGCCCCGGCGCTAAATACGACGCCGCAGGTACAGGAGGGGTTATTAATATCATTCTCAAAAAAAATAAAATGCAGGGCTTCAGCGGAACCATTAATGCCACGGCTGGTACCCGGCTTGAAAATGGTTCCATTAACCTCAGCTATAAAAAGAATAACATCGGTATTAATGCATATGCAAGCGGTACCGATCAGATAAAAGTAGCCACGCTCACTGAATCAGAAAGAAACACAATTGATACCGCTACCGGCAATCATTACTACCTGCAGCAACAGGGCAACAGCGATTTCACGCGTTATGGATACCGTACCGGGTTGGGCCTCGACTGGGAGATTACACCCAAAGACAACCTGTCGCTTTCTCTGGCGCATTATCGTTTTGGAACCACCAGTACAGGTCCTGCCAATCAGTATAATGCCGAGTACGATAAGTTAGGGAATTTGATCTTTAATCAATACAATATCCGCTTTGCCGATTCGCGGTTTAATAATTATTCGTACGAAGCTGGTATTGATTATAAAAGAAAATTAAAAAAGGAAAAGGAAGAGCTGTCTGTTTATTATAACTTCAGCATGAACCATAACAATACGAGTTATGATCAGCATCAGCAGTATATTTCGAATGATTCCATCTTCAGCGGTTCTTCCAGCACAAACCCCGGTAAAGATTATTTATCAACCATTGCCATAGATTACACGTATCCTGTCAACAAAAATGTAACCATAGAAACAGGCGCCAAAACAGAGATAGAGTCGCTGATCAGTGATGCCAATGTATATACCTTTTCGCCGTCGCAGTACAAATACGTTTTTGATGATCAGCAAACGTATCAGTCTGAGTTTCGCCGCCAGGTATATGCCGGTTACCTGTCCGGTACTTTTTCATTATTCAAATTCCTACAGGTGATTGCCGGCGCGCGGTACGAGCATACGGTGAATAATGCGAATTACAGCAATGCTCATAATGTGGTTATTCCCGATTATAACAATTTTGTGCCTTCCCTGGCGCTGTCGCATACTTTTGAGAATGATCAATCGGTTCGGTTTACGTATACTTATCGGCTGGAGCGCCCTGAATACCGTGATCTGAATCCATTTGTAAACCTGACCGATCCGCATAATATCAATACCGGCAATCCTCTCATCAAACCGGAGATCGGCAGAAATTTTCAGTTGGGATATAACTGGTCCTTTGGTAAAGACAATAATCTGGATGTTGTATTGCTGTATACGCACAATAGCCCGGATATAAAAGCCTACACAACTTTTTATCCTGAGTACAAAGTAGGCGACTCGGTATATACCAATGTGAATGTTACCACGCGGGCTAATATTGCTTCTGAATACAGGTATGGTACCAATATTTCGGGGTCTTTTAATCCGTTCTCTACGCTCACTATAAGAACCAATATTCAATTGTACGAAAGAAGAACAAAAAACATTTATTCCATTCCGCAGAATCAAGGTGGTTTTGAATACCGGTTAAACGCAAATATCGGTTACCGGTTCTCGCACGGACTGATGGCGGAAGCGTTTGGTAATTATAATTCCGGTTTGCACTGGCAGGGTTTAAGAGCGGCATTTGGTTCCTATACGGTTGCGGTGCGTAAACAACTGTTTAAAGGGAAGGGAAGTCTGGGATTAACAGCGGTAAATGTGATTGATAAATATCTTACGCAGAAGTCAACACAAATAGGCTCAGGCTTTACGGCTACTACCTGGCAGCACATACCGTATCGCTCCATAGGAATTAACTTCATATACAAGTTTGGTAAAATAACAATCAGCAAGCCGAAAGAGGAAGATAATTATTTGACGAAACCGCCGGTGGAGTAGGGCAGAGACTTTGTCGGCAAATGAAGCGGTGCCACAGTTTCAAACTGTGACACCGTTCAAAAAACGTTACATCACTTTATAGATCAGGATCTCAAAACTGCCGGGTATGATCTTCCTGGTATCGCCTTCGAATTTTGCAGCAGGCAGATAAAGCTTTCCTGTTGTATTATCCATAGCCATCGTTTTGCTGCCTTTTTGTGTAGAAAGCGTTTGAACCACCTTATACGAATCGGGGCTCAGTTGTTTAATGATCGTAGCGTTGCCTTCCCCGTTAGAACTGATGATCAGTTTTTCTTTTGCATCAAATACTACTGCATCAGGTTTTGTACCAATAGGCAAAGATGCTGTCACCTTACCTTTAGCAACATCAAACACAACCAGTGTTTTATTAGAACAAACAGCAAACAGCAGGTTGTTTTTTGCGTCGATGGCCAGCCCTGAAGGTTCATCACCGGGTGTTACGGGCCAGGTATTAAGTACACACAAATTGATGGCATCAATTTGTACCAGCGCGCTTTTATCTTCAATATTCACATAAATCTTTCCATTGCCATCAGTTACTGCAAACTCAGGTTTGCCCGGTAAAGCAATGGTCTGTAGTACCTCCAGGGTAGCAGGATCAATAACTGTAGCGTTATTGCTTTTGCCGTTAAATACAAATACTTTCTTACTGTAATCGTCGTACATAATCGCATCAGGATTAGAACCCGTTACTGCTATCGTATCTTTCACTTTAAATGTCTGCAGATCAAATACGGTTACACTGTTGGCTTTTCCGTTGCTGATAAAACCTTTATTCAGTGCATGGTCAAAGGCAATGCCATGTACGCCGATGGTTTTGGGAATTTCGGCAATTACGGCATCTTTATCCGCCGCAACTACCAGTACACTGGTGCCATGTGAAAAATAAACATTGCGGTTGGTTTCATCTACCGCGGCATAATCCCAGCCAAATGCATCGCCTACCTGTATGGTTTTGTAATAGCTGTATTCTTTCTCTTGTGCGTTTACATGCGAAGCAATCATAATAGCCGCTCCGAAAAGGATCTTCTTCATTTCTTGTTTAATGGATGGTTTATTTTGTAATAGTAATTGAATCCAGCGTTGATCCGTCGGCGCCAACCTGACTAAGCGTAAGGGTTTTGCCGTTAATGTCAACCAGCGTAAGGGAGTGGATGGTAGATATAAATTTATCAGTAAACCGTTGCCACGAATCCGGATCGTTTTGTTGTTCGGGATTATACAGTTCCTGACCACCGGCGCCTGTTACCACATAGATCACGCCTTCGGGTGTGGTATCGGTTTTACCATTGAAAGATTTATCGAGTGTCCATCGGCCGGTAACCACTCTTCCGCGAATGGTTTTGTTGTCTTTGCCTCCAACCAGCATGGTGCCTTTACTATCAGGCGCAAACTTCATTGGGAACGATCGCTGATAATTGTGTACGTGTCCGCTGAAAACAAGATCTACTTTGCCGGCTTCAAATATGGGCGACAGCAGTCGTGTATGCTGTTGCTCATAATGTTCTCTCGAAGAATTAAAACCAGGATGATGAAATACTACAAAACGCCATGCCGCATCTTTTGCTTCGGACAAATCTTTCGTTATCCAGTCACTCAATTCTTTACTGGTAAAATCAACATATGGGTTGGCGTCAAGGAACAGCCAGTGTGCATTGCCATAATTAAAAGAGAAGTTCGCCATGCGCGGATAAGCGTCACCTGCCGCTTTTACAAATGAGTTTCGTCTTGCTTCAGATGCTTTTAATGCAGGCGCGAGCGGTCCGCCTTCCGCAGCTTTAGGCCCATTCAATGGCTGATCCCAGAACAGGTAATAGGCAAGTGCATCAGGGAATTGCTCCAGATCGCGCGTTTCGGTATCGTGATTACCAGGTGCTGCCACAAAAGGAACCGAACACATGATGGGAGCACCGGCGCTGTCTGCTTTTGCTGCATTATAAACAGGCCAGAAATTGGCATCATATTCCGACATCAAACCGCGTTCGTATACAATATCGCCCGGAATAACCACCATATCAGGATTTGATAAAAATGCCCTGCCTGCCAGTTGTTTTGCTTCGGTAGTGCCTGCGCCGATATCGCCAAACACTACACAACGAAAAGGCTGTGCGGCTGATTTGGGCGCCTGTGCCTTTGCCGTGAAAACCATTTTATAGTTCTTAAGCACGCGGTATTCAAAGGTGCTGCCGGGAACCAGTTCGCCAATGGTTGTTTTATATAAACGACGGGGGGCAATACCAGTTACAGCAACGGGAGTTACCACTGGTGCCGTGGTTTTCTTCCAGGCGCTTTTCTCGTTTAGTCTTGCTTCCACCTGCCAGTCGTTTTGTTTATCTGTATCCTGCCAAAGCAGATCGAGTGATGAAGGACCCGGGGCAGCACCGATCTGCAGATAAGGCCGTACAATAAATGCCTCGTCGGTTTTTTTATCCTGAGCCCATCCGGTGTTCAATGCCAGTGCCAGTAAGGAAAAAGGGAACCAGAATTTCATTTTATGCTTTTGTTTTAACTGTATTTTCCTTCGACATTTTACATTCTTCATTCATTATTCTACATTTCCATTAATGCTGATTACCAGTTCCATTGCTCTGAAAAGCCCCTATATCTTTTCCGGGAGGCGTAATTTCGGTTGCACCGTAAACAGGATCAACCGGTACATCTCTTCTTGCGGTAAAACCGGTATAACCTTTACCGATACAGGGCGATGTTGGTTTTAAACCGAAATTGTAATTACCCACTGTGGCTATATCACGTAAGTTATAACCGGCGGGCATGGGCACCGGTCCGTTGATGAATTGCGGATTGTTGGCGCCGAGTAAAGAAGCCGGCGCGGTATAAGTATCGCCTGGTTTCCATCCCGCGGGTAAAAATGATGGATTAGGAATATCTGTGGGCATAGCCTTTGTAATACACACGCTTACCTTCATGGAAGGATAGATATTATCCGCCACCGATTGTGAATCGGCATACGTATAATTATACCCGTAAAACAAATTGCTGGTGTCTGCAATGGGGTTTTGCACTACACGCAATCCGAACTTACAGTTTACAATTAAATTATTATAGGCCATACCACCGGCATCCTGTTCAAAATTAATGGAGCCGCCACGACCCGATGCGGCTCTTCTGTAACCACAGTTAACAATGGTGTTATTGTACATTCTCACATTGGATCCGGGTACACCGGCAATTGCGCCTGAGTTGGAGAGCTTGGGGCCATTGGTAGCCATTCCCACACATAAGTTATAGGCAAAATCACCGATGGTTCCGGCTTTGGAATTCATAGCTTCACCGCCCGTATAACCACACTTTTCAAATGTATTACGCATAACGGCGATCTTTCCACCCAGCGTTCGCATGGGATCATCGGTGCTGCCATAGATCCATGAGTCTTCCAATACAAAAATACCGGCAGGATTCTGGAAAAAAACAGGGTATGGAGAACCATTGATTTGTTTCATGCCACTTGAAGAAGGCATGGCTACGCCACCAAATTCAATATGCGTCCATTTAATGATCATCATCGGGCAGGTAGTAGCGGCCATGATGCCAATCCATTTGCCGCTGAAGGCGGGATCTTTTGAAGGATCGGCGCCTACCGCATCTGTTTTGGCAACACCGGGATAAGTAAACCAGTTCGGATGTTCTTTCGTGCCCAGGCATATTAAAACGCCTTTTACGCCCATGCCATACGGACCAGTAAAGTTGATCGTTACACCTTCCTGGATCTTCAACGTGTCGCCTTCATTAACATATACATCGCATCCTATGGTGTAGGTTTTACCGGCGAGCATAGTGCCTTTGATTGTTCCGCATAAGGGCGCTGCATCACTTACCGGCGAAGCCGGCGTAACAACAGCATGCCACAGATCTTTTGTATCGGCCACTTTTTTACACGAAGTACCAATGCACAGGGAAATACAAAAAGTAAAAATGATATTACTATATCTTCTCATAATGAGTTATTAGACTGTTTTAAAATTTAAATCGCAGACCGAACAGGAAAGATGTTCTTACATAATCTTTTTGTACTATGATCTGTTTATCCGCTTCTGTTTGCAACGACAGTGGTCTTGAACCACTGGATGCGATATACGTATTATAAGGAATATGCAAACTTCCCGTAGTGGGTGAATTAGTAAGGTTATTGAGCTTGCCGTATACCGTAACTCTTTTTGCCAACCGTTGCTCAAATGAAAAGTCAAGTCCTTTATATGGTTGTTGCCAGTAATGTAAACCGGCATAGGGGCTTACCAGCGATATTCTTTCACCCGTATATACAAATGCCAGCTGTGCATCAAAGCCCATGCGATGGCTTTTAAAGATCAATGATACATTTGCTACGTGGTTCGCCTGACCCTGTAAAGGACGCGTTTCTGAAATATATCCCGAGGTTCTTACACCGGCATCGTTGCGATAGGAATACAACATACTGTCGTTGGTAACGCGTGATTGGGTATACGTGTAATTAGCTGAAATACCGAACGGACCAAAGTATTTCGTGAACACCGCTTCAAAGCCATAGTTGGTTGCAGTGCCTATGTTGGTAGGTATTAAATTCTGACTGGTAACACCTGTTTTAACCGCAGTATATTCAATAGGGTCTTTTATTCTTTTATAGAATACGCCTAACAATATCTGGTCGGAGTTTCCATGTGCCATTTCATAACGCAGATCGAAGTTATCTGCCAGGGAATGGTTAAGGGTAGTGGGGTTACCTTTTTCTTTAAAGGTTTCATAGTTGTCGGGACCATCGGGAATTAATTCAGCAAACTGCGGTCTGGCCAGCGCTTTGTAATAAGAGAGGCGCAGTGCCTGAAATTTGTTTATCGTGTATTTCACCTGTGCACTTGGCAATACATCGGTATAGGTTATTTTACCCGATCTGGCATCCACTTCAGGGCCCAGTTCGGTATTGTATTTCTGATGTGTGTTTTCAACCCGAACGCCACCGAGCGCTTCTACTCTCGAAAACAATTGCCATTTGCCCTGCACATAACCGGCCGCTATATCTTCATTGAACGTATAATTATTTCCATTCAATGCAGCTGTAGCATTGGCGCCCTTGAAGGTATATTGAGCATCTTCTATATCTGTATACGTTTGTACTGAACTGCCCGCGGGTAACTGCGGATTTAATGACCAGGAGTTATAGAAATTATCTCTTTTCTTATCTCTTATTAAACCGCCGAACTTCAGTTCAAACGGTCTGTTCAGCAGTTGCAATTGTTTGGTAAGATTGATATAAGCCGACAGATCTTTATCGCTGTTATGCAGCCACAAGCGCGACATGCCGCTAAGAATGTCGGGTGTTCCGCGTGTTACTTTTCCATCACCGGCAGAAATCAATACAGGAAATTCATGCGTGTACTGTGCCTGATCGGGCATATGATTGTTGGCAATAGAATAACCTGCCGACCAGTCAAGCACCCATGATGGCGCAAGCTGGTGTAAACCCTGAAGGGTTGAGTTGTAAATAGACTGATATTGCCATGTACTTCTGAAAGATTCATCTACCAGAGAATTCAGTGCAACGGTATCAGACTGTTGTCTTGTCTGATACATATTCAACAACACATAGGTATTGAACCATGAGATCTTATTATGCTCATTCACTCTGTAATCGAACTTGCTGTTTAAACCCAGCCGTTGATTTTGTGTAGAGTACTGGCGCGAATACAGATCGATAAACTGTGGTATGTTGTCCAGTCCGGGTTGTGCATTGGGTAAAAAGAAAGTTGATTGTGTACCGCTGAAGATGTTCTGATAGCTTCCTGAAAATAATATTCCGAGCTTTTTATCTTTTCCAAAGCGATTGCCAACAGTTAATCCTACAGCTGTATTAACAGGATTGTTTATTGAAGAATACATCAGATTGCTTACAGGAAAATCGCCGGAAGATGCAGCATAGTCTCTGCCATTGATCTCTGCAGGTGATTTTTTATTGATGCCCGTATGAGCGAATCGTGAAAAGGGTTGTTGCTGAAAGATATTATTATATCCCATTGAAACATTGGCCTGAATCAGTTTGGTGGCCGGTGCATCTTTCATTACCAGGTTAATGGTGCCGCCAATAGCGTCTCCTTCCATGGAAGGAGTAAGGCTTTTGCTTACTTCAAGCCGTTCGAGCAATTCTGTAGGGAAAAGATCAAGGGGAATGAAACGGCTTTTGTTATCGGGGCTTGGAATTTTAATACCGTTCACGAGCGTATTAATGTATCTTTTTTCCATACCGCGAATGATAGGGTAGCGGGCTTCGCCGGCGCTGTTTTTTTCAACCGTAACACCGCTTACACGCTGCATTACATTGGCTACTGTGATGTCGGGCAGCAGTTCAATATTTTTGGCCGAAACAACATTCACCAGCTGGTTCGAATTTCTTTCCAGGGCTCTGATGTTCCTGTCGCCACCTGAACCGCCAACAACTAATATGCTATATAGCTCGGTTATTTTGGGTTCGAGCTTCACTTTTATATGTGATGTTGCGTCACCGTTAACAATCACCGTTTCTGTACTGGTTTTATAGTCTATATAGCTTATCTCTAATTCATATTTACCGGGTGGAATGTTCCTAAAATAAAAACTGCCATCGAGCGGAACAAGCTGTTTTTTGCCTGATCCTTTTAGTATTACAGTGGCGCCGGAAAGGGGATCGCCGGTGTTGACGTCTGTTACTGTACCCCTGATGCCTTGCGCATGCAGCAGCACGCTAATAAGTAAAGTGCATACCACCAGCATGGCGGGTTTGATACAGTTAGATTTTGGTAGATACATTGATAAACTGTTTTGAACATCAAAAATTTTGTTTTTTTTGATTCAAAATCAGGATGGCATTGAATTTAGCCATTTCATAAAATTTTGGTAACCTATGCGTAACCTCAAATTCAGGAAGATTTCAGAATTTGGTTTTCCGACTTCTGATTTCAGAATTTAAATTCTTTCTGACCTCCGACTTCAGACTTCACATATGTGCTACATTATGCAGGCAGTTGTACAAATTGTCGTGTGCTTAATATTTTCACAAAATACCGCTAACTATTCCTTAACACCCTTCGGATAATTTCGCTGCCGTTTAATTCTCCCTTATTGCTAACCTAAAAAAACTGTTTATGAGGTTACACCTTGTAAAAAAGGCAATGCCTTTTTTGTTATTGCTCATGTTACCCTTTCTAGTTAATGCTCAAAGATCTCTTTCCGGAAAAATAATTTCGGCAAAGGATCAATTGCCTGTGGCAGGCATTACCGTTATTATTAAAGGAACTAAAAACGGAACATCCACCAATTCAGAAGGCGCTTTTGTTATACACGCCAAAGAAGGCGACGTACTGGTATTCAGCGGCATCGGATTTGAATCAAAAGAACAAACTGTGGATGGTGGCGATAATATTACTGTATCGCTTAATGAACTGTCAAAGGGAATGAGTGAGGTAGTAGTAACCGCATTAGGTGTAAAGAAAGAAGTCAAAAAGATCGGTTATGCAGTGCAGGAAGTGAAAGGTGAAGACCTCGTCAAAGCCCGTGATCAGAACCCTATTTCAGGCTTAACAGGTAAAGTAGCCGGTTTATCGGTAGGGCCTTCTGCTGAATTATTGCGCAAACCCACCGTGTTGTTACGTGGTAATGAAATTACTTTATTTGTGGTAGATGGTATTCCCATCAGCACCGATACCTGGAATATCAGTCCGGATGATATAGATACCTATACCGTGCTTAAAGGCCCCACAGCAGCCGCACTATATGGCAGCCGCGCTCAGTACGGCGCTATTCTGATCACGACCAAAAAAGGTAATAAGATCAGAAAAGGATTTACCGTTGAATTCAATTCTACCAATTCTATTGATAAAGGTTTCCTGGCTTTTCCGCGTGTGCAGGATGAATACGGACCCGGCGAAAACGCCTTATATGCTTTCGGCGATGGTAAAGGCGGCGGAAAAAATGACAATGACTACGACGTATGGGGACCTCGTTTCGACGGACAATTAATACCTCAGTACGATGGTGCATACGATCCCAATCAAACATATGTAACTACCTATCCCGGTGGTCATGATCAGGACTGGACGGGCCACATTAAACCAACTCCCTGGGTAGCCCGCGGTAAGAATAACCTGAAACGCTTTCTGCGTGCAGGTTTTCAAACAACCAACAATATAGCGCTGAGTGCAATGGGCGATAATTATAACATGCGTTTCTCTTTATCGCATTCATACCAGCAAAGCATTATACCTAATATGGAGTTGAACATCACCAACTTCAATATGTATGGTGCATACAACCCTACATCGCGGTTAAAGATCGAAGCCAATCTGAATTACAACAGACAGTATACACCCAATTTTCCTGATGTGGATTATGGCCCGAACAGCTTATTATACAACATAGCCGTTTGGACGGGAGCCGACTGGGATATTAAATCTCCCGATATCAGAGGCATCTGGAAACCCGGTAAAGTGGGCACTGAATCGATCTTTGCAGAATACCAGCGTTACCATAACCCATATTTCATGGTGTACGAATGGCTGCGCGGTCATTATAAAAACGATCTGTACGGATATGTTTCTGCCAACTACAAGATCAATAATAATTTAAACGCTACCTTCCGTACACAGGCTACTACTTATAATTTATTAAGAACAGAAAAGATGCCTTTCTCGGCACACCCTTATGGTCGTGAAAGCGCTTTTGGTGATTACCGTGAAGATCATCGCAATCTTTTCGAAAACAATACAGAAGTTCAACTGGCCTATAATTATAATGTGCGCAGGTTTCTTAACCTGTCGGGCATGGTGGGTGGTAACATCCGTTCCTTTACCTATAATTCTACTTTTACCTCTACCGATTACCTGAACGTACCGAACGTGTACAGCTTCAGCAATTCACGCAATCCGGTACAGGCAAACAGCTTTGCCAGCGATATGCGTGTATACAGCGCTTATTATTCACTGGATGCTTCGTTTGACAGATATGCAACACTTGCATTGGGCGGAAGATTGGATAAATCATCTGCTTTACCAAAACAGCATAACAGCTATTTTTATCCTACCGTTTCTGTGTCGACTGTGATCTCTGATTATGTGCAGCTGCCGACTGCCATATCTTTCCTTAAAGCCAGAGGTTCTTTTGCTACTGTGCATGGCGATGCTACATCTCCAACCGTGGGGCTAGCCCCTTTTTCAACGATTACGGCTTTTGGCAATTCGCCCTCAGGAAGTTCACTTACTGACTATCCGCTGAACTATGGCAATAACTATTTATCACCTTATGGCGGTCCTGATTATTCACTGGCTGCGGTATATTCTACCAGCAAACCTTACAATAATCAAACGGCTGCTGTATATACAGATAACCTCTACGATCCGGCGATAAAGACCTTTAACCGCGTAAACTTTGAAGAAGGTGTTGATATCCGCTTCCTGCAAAACAGATTGGGATTGAGTGCCACCGCTTTTCAGTATGTTGACGGACCAAGAATTCTGGCCAATCCTGTGTCAACTGCAACCGGTTACAGCTATTATTATCTGAATGCGCTCAAAACAGAGAAAAAAGGATATGAAGTATCACTTACCGGAACGCCGATCAAAATGAGCAATGGATTGAGTTGGGATGTAATGGTTAACTGGTCAACCTTCCAGGATAAATACAAGGAGCTACCGCCCGGGCAAACTACTTATAATACTTTCTTTAAAGCCGGCGATCGTGTAGATAAATTATATACCAGTGCCTTTGTAAGAACAATTGACGGACAAATCATCAATGACGCCGCCGGTAAACCACTTGCCAATCCCGTAAAGCAGTTCCTCGGTTACCTGAATGCTGATTACCAATGGAGCATTTATAATAAAATTGGTTACAAAGGCTTATGGCTTGGCTTTCAGTTCGACGGAAGCGTTGGCGGTGTAACCACTGACTATATGCATAATAAAACCATGCGTGGCGGCCGCAACATCGAAACAGCTCAGGGGGCTCTGGGCGCATCACGCAAAGACGATAATGATCATGCAGGTGACAACCATTTTGCAGGCACTTATGTAGGGCAGGGGGTAGTAGTATCCAACGGTGTACCTATCAACTACGATAACAACGGCGCCATCATCAATTACAAAGATCTGCAGTTCAGCGATAATAAAACACCCACACACGTGCAGGATTATGTAAGTAAATTTTATGGTGTTGATGAAGCCAACCTGATGAGTAAAACTTTTGCCAAGCTGCGGGAAGTTACGCTCACTTATGATCTGCCTGCTGCATGGTTAAATAAATCTTTCATCAACCGCGCCAGCATATCGCTCATTGGCCGTAACCTGATCTACTTCTATAAAGACAAACGCTTTAAAGATGTAGACCTCGATCAATACAACTATTCGCTTGGCGCAACTGCATTGCAGTCGCCCACTACAAGGCGGTATGGCGTGAATCTGAATGTGACTTTCTAAAGGCAGAAGCGTGTCACGACTAAAAAGCCGTGGCACGCCTAAAGTGAAGTAATCAAAAAATACTAAAAATGAAATCATCTAAATATATTATTCCTGTGTTAGCTGTTATACTGGCAGCTACGGCCTGTAAAAAATCGTTCAACGATCTGAACGTAAATGAAAACAAGCCTACTTCGGTACCGGCTTCGCTGCTGCTGAACGGCATATTATACAAAATGTACGATGCGCCTTACTCCATGAATGAGCGCTGGTGCCAGTACTATTGCTGTAACTACGATTACTATGGCAATAATCGGTACGACCTGGGATCGGGCGATAATTACTACGCCACCCTGAAGAACGTTATCAAAATGAGAGATGAAGCGGTTAAAGGCGGCGCGGCCGACCTGAATCCATATTCAGCACTCGCCAATTTCTTCAACGCTTATTTCTTTGCCAAGATGAGTCTTGAAATGGGTGATGTTCCCTTAACAGAAGCTTTACAGGGATCAGGCAATCTTACACCTACATACGACAGCCAGAAAAAAGTATTTCAGCAGGCTTTATTATGGCTCGATAGCGCCAATACCAAACTGGGGCAATTGATCGCAGGAAATGACGCGTCACTGGCCGGTGACTTTTATTATGGAAATAACCTGGCCAAATGGCAAAAGCTCGTAAATACTTTCCGTTTGCGTTTGTTGATCCATTTAAGCAAAAGGGCCGATGATGCAGATCTGAATGTGAAACAACAGTTCGCGTCGATCGTTTCCAATAAATCGAAGTATCCGATAATGGAAGATGCAACCGATAACCTGCAGTTTACGTATGTGTATCCTACCAATGAGTATCCCATGAATCCTGATAACTTTGGTTTTGATGCACTACGCTATAATACGAGCGCTACTTATGTGGGATTGCTTACTCAGTTAAAGGACCCGCGTGTATTTGTTACAACTGAACCGGCGTCGGCACTGGTAACAGCAGGAAAAAGTCCCACCAGCTTCGACGCCTTTGTAGGCGCGAACCCCGGTGAAGACCTTGGCGCTATGTATATAAAGGCAAATGGCGGACAATACTCTCTCATCAACCGAAAACATTATTACGAAACCTATACTGCCGAGCCTTCTGTACAAATAGGTTTTGCTGAAATGTGCTTCAATATTGCAGAAGGTATTAACCGCGGATGGGTGAACAGCGGTCCGTTGGGAACTGCAGAAGATTATTATAAAGCAGGTATCAAAGCTTCTTTTGCTTCATACAATATTCCTGTCAGCGGTTCATTCGATGCTTACTTTTTAAAATCGGGTAGTCCCGGTAAGGCGAATGTAGTGTATGATAAATATACTATACCGGTAGATTTCAACACCTATTATAGTCAGACCGGTGTACAATATGCAGGTAATAACGCAACAGGTTTAACAGAGATCCTGAACCAGCGCTATCTGGCGTTGTTCCGTCATTCAGGTCTGGAATCGTGGTTTACTTTCCGCAGAACAGGTGTGCCTGCTTTCACAACAGGACCCGGCACCGGCAACAGCGGACGTATAGCTATGCGTTTTCAGTATCCGGCATCTGAAAGAACAGCCAATACAACCAATTATACACGGGCCCTGCAATCGCAGTTCAGCGGTAATGACGATATCAATGGTTTAATGTGGATTGCGAAATAATTTGAAAATGTGCAAATTTGAAAATGTGCAAATGCAAATACAAGTGTTCCGGATTAGCCTTGCATAAAATAGTTTGTTACATTTAGTGAAGCATTGTAATTCCTTTGCGGCCCCATTTTCAAATTTGCACATTTTCATATTTTCAAATTAATAATTATGGATACTACACAGGCCACAAAAATTGCCGATGATATTATTCTGCTTTATGAACAATACGGCGGTCACGAATATGCGGGTGAAAAAGTAACGCAACTGGAACATATGGTGCAGGCCGCTATGCTGGCCGAAGAACAGGGATATGATGAAGAAGTGATCCTGGCCGCCTTTCTGCACGATATCGGTCATATTTGTGTTACGGCAAAAGCAGATAACCACATGGATGGATGGGGTATAAAAGATCATGAAGAAGTAGGCGCTGACTTTTTACTCGAAAAAGGTTTTTCAAAAAGATTGTCGCGGTTGGTTGAATCGCATGTGGAAGCAAAACGGTATCTTACGTATAAGCATCCTGCATATTATGCGCAATTGTCGGATGCCAGCAAAAAAACGCTTGAATACCAGGGTGGACCCATGGAAGCCGATGAAGCCAATGCATTTGAACAACACCCCCTCTTCGCCCTCATCATTAAAATGCGTACCTGGGATGATGAAGCCAAAGTTGAGCATATGGCCATAGCAGATCTGCAGAAATACAGAACGATGATGATAAAACATTTAACCGACCACTAATTGTATTTTAAATGAGTAACATTCAACTGGCGGTATTTGATATAGCTGGCACAACGGTAAAAGACAAAGGAAATGTATCTGTAGCTTTTATGAAAGCCTTCAAAGAATATGATCTTGACGTAGCAATAGAAGCCGTAGTTAAAGTAATGGGATTTCGAAAAAAAGACGCGATCCGTATGCTGCTGGAAAAATCAACCACAACCTCGCCCGGGAATAACGATGAGCTGATCGAAAAAATTCACGACGCATTTACCCGTAACATCATCAGCGCCTATGAAACTGATCCCGAATTAAAACCCATGCCGCAGGCAGAAGAAATTTTTGCCACACTGAAACAAAGAGGAATAAAGATCGCCCTGAACACCGGTTTTACAAGGGCCATTACCAATACCATTTTACAACGCCTGCAATGGGAACAATTACCGGCTATTGATATGGTCATTTGCAGCGATGAAGTTCCACAGGGCAGACCGTTCCCTTATATGATCCACAGCATTATGCTGCAAATGGATGTAACCGACAGCAGGGCGGTAGTAAAGATCGGCGATACAAAAGTAGATATTGAAGAAGGCCGCAATGCCGGCTGTGGCATGGTAGTAAGCGTGACTACCGGCGCTTATACACGTAATGAACTGGAAGTGTACAGGCCAGATCACATAATAGATTCGCTGGAAGAGCTTCCTGCACTACTCTAATTAAATATCCAATGTCGAATGATGAATGTCGAATATCTAAGTGAATTCAACCTGGATATTCAAAATTGAACATTCGATATTATAAACTTTATGTCGACAACCATAACAGTCGCACCCGCTTATTCAAAAAAGCAGATCGGCGTAGCTATTGCTTCGGCAGCCATTGCTTTTTTGGCCTACACATCGGTATACGCCTACCGTAAACCTTTTACGGTTGTAACCTTTAATAATCTTTCGGTTGCCGGTATTAAATATCAAACCCTGCTTATCATTAGCCAGGGGCTGGGTTATATGATCAGTAAGTTCTGCGGCATAAAATTCATTGCAGAATTAAAACGCCTGCACCGCTGGAAGATCAGCGCCATATTAGTGGGCACAGCCTGGTTTTGTTTGTTGCTGCTGGCTATTGTGCCGGCGCCATGGGGTATGCTGTGTATGTTTGTAAACGGGTTTATGCTCGGTTTTATGTGGGGTATTGTTTTTAGTTATGTGGAAGGAAGAAGGGCTACGGATTTTATCGGTTCTGCACTGGCTGTTAGTTTTATTTTTGCCGGTGGCTTTACCCGTTCAGTTGCCCTGTGGCTGCGCGATGGCTGGCATATTCCCGAAAATTGGGTAGCGTTTGTAACCGGACTAGTGTTTGCGCTTCCCCTGATATTGTTTATTTATCTGCTCGAAAAATTACCGCCACCCGATGAGAAAGATATACAACAAAGAACCGCACGCCAACCAATGAGCAAAACAGAACGAAGAAAATTTATACAACAATTCGGACTGGGCGCTATAGCCGTAACGGTTGCTTATCTTTTTTTGACCATCATGCGCGACGTGCGTGACAACTTCATGGCTAATATCTTTAATGAATTAGGATATGGCGCCAAACCTGAGATCTTCACGGCTACCGAAACCAATACATCTATCGTATTGCTCGTGTTAATGAGCTTACTGGTATTCGTACGAAATAATATGCGTGCCTTTCGACTGGCGCATGTAGTGGTGATAACAGGATTTTTACTCGCCGGTATTTCCTCTGCCTTGTTTTTAATGGGCCTGATGAGCGGACTGCTGTGGATGCAACTGGTAGGACTGGGATTATATATGGGCTATATTCCTTTCAACTGTATTTTCTTCGAGCGGCTGATAGCTTCGTTTAAAATTGCCGGTAATGTGGGCTTTCTTATTTATATGGTTGATGCCTGGGGCTACATGGGCAGCTCGGCCGTAATGTTATCGAAAGAAATATTTCAAATAAAATTAACCTGGTCACAGTTTTATCCTGCCTGCACAGTAATATTTTCGGTAACAGGATTGGTGGGAACGATGTTCTCATTAATGTATTTTAATAAGAAGTATACTGTTACATAGAATCGTTTAAGTGCTTTGCGTCCTTTGCGATTCTTAGCGTTCTTTGCGTTCCTCAAATCGTGGAAATGAGGAACGCAAAGAACGCAGAGTAGACGCAAAGAACGCAAAGTGACCAGCCTTTTTTGGATGTTGTTTTTTGGATCTTGTAATTTAAAACATGAAACCTACTGCAATAGTAATTGGTGCCGGTATTGCCGGCCTTGCCATGGCCCGCGCGTTGGCCGAAAAAGGATACTCCGTAAAAGTATTTGATCGTACGCATCAGCCAACTGGTGCTTCTGTTCGCAATTTTGGCATGGTATGGCCCATTGGTCAGCCGCAGGGAAACTTATACGATTGCGCCATTCGTACCCGCGACATCTGGAAAGAGATCAGCGCAACGGGCGCTTTTGATTATAATCCGAGTGGCAGCTTACATCTTGCCTACAATACCGACGAATGGAATGTGCTGCAGGAATTATATCAGCAATTCCGTACTGAAAGAAAGGTTGTTTTATTAAATCCACAGCAGATCACCGCTGCCACAGAGGCCGTTGTGCCCGACAATCTGCTGGGTGGTTTATATAGCGAAGATGAAGGTATTGTTGATCCGCGTGCAGCCATAGCAGCACTGCCTGCCTGGTTAAAAGAAAAATATGATATTACCTTTTACCCCGGCAAATGCGTTAGTTATGTGGCTGATAATACGGTGTACGTGGGGCAGCAGGAAGATCATCAGGCCGACCTGATCTTTATTTGCAGTGGCGCCGATTTTGAAACTTTATATCCTGAAACATTCAACCAGTTAAAGATCACCAAATGCAAACTGCAGATGATGCGCTTTGCAGCCCAACCCAATAACTGGCAAATAGGCCCCGCATTGTGTGGAGGTCTGTCACTGATCCATTATAAAAGTTTTACGGTGGCGGACTCTTTGCTGTTATTAAGAAGACGGTATGAGCAGGAGTTGCCTGATTATTTACGCTGGGGCATTCATGTAATGGTATCGCAAAACAGCAACTATGAGCTTACGGTGGGCGACTCGCATGAATATGGATTAACACACGATCCCTTCGATAAAGCAATGATCAATGACATGATCTGTACTTATCTGAAATCATTTGCCCGTTTCAAAGACTGGACGGTTACCTCCAGCTGGAATGGCACCTATGCAAAGCTTACCAATGGCGACAGCCACCTGTTTACATCGCCTGAACCTGGTGTATATATGTTCAACGGTTTGGGCGGGGCCGGTATGACCTTATCGTTTGGTTTGGCGGAACAAATAGCGGCTGCATTATGATTCAGCCGCTACCGCTTTTTCTGCCTTCGCTGGTTTTTTAGAGCGGCGGGCTTTTTTGCGGCGGGTAGTTGTGTGTGCTGGTTTGTCGTGCGCTTGTCCGTCTTTTTGAGGGTGTTCTTTTTTAAGGACTTTGGCAATATCAGCTGCCAGTAATTTGCTTACTTTTTCCAGGCGCTTTTTTTGTTTCTTTTCTTTCAGATGATATTCTGATATGCTGCCCGACAATTTTTCAAATACTGTTTTAGAAAGCTCTTTTTTGGACAGCTTTTCAGCTCGTGGTTCTTTTTTTGCCTTAGCCATAGAAATTGAGTTTTTAAGAATTAATATAAAAATAATGATTGCTTAACATTTGCAATGTTAAGTTTTTCAAGGAGTTTGGTAACAATCACTTAATCCTGGCATTGCCTTCTTATGCCTACCTTGTTCGCGGTTTAGGCCGATTAATTTTTACTGCATGAAATGGATCCTGGTAAG
>Ga0068855_100002397_pt1 | contig 23129 bp, 26 predicted proteins | sample KBSCornC52_FD_66592 | JGI IMG/M metagenome (GOLD analysis project Ga0068855, IMG submission 66592) | Corn rhizosphere microbial communities from Kellogg Biological Station, Michigan, USA - KBS Corn C5-2 | ecosystem: Host-associated > Plants > Roots > Rhizosphere > Soil ...
CTGCGCGGCGCGGCGTGTACGGCGGCAGCATCTTCTACGCGGACTTCAGCGGCAACCTGGACTCGTGCATTGCGATTCGCACTCTGTACATGAACGGCGAGCAGGGGCACATTCAGGCCGGAGCCGGCATCGTCGCCGACTCGGTCCCGGAGAACGAGTTCGTCGAGTGCGAGAACAAGGCCCAGGCGGTGGTTCGCGCCATTGAGCGGGCGCGTTCCGCGTCATAAGCCCCATACCTGGAAGTCCTCAGTGTCCGGTGGGCGACGGTACTTTCTATCAAAATCGCCGGTCGGAGGGTTAGAATACCTTCTCCCCGCATTGTGCAGGCATCCAACTGAGATGTACCGGAGCCGTTAATAACGTTCGCCGAGCTCTGGAGTCTATCCGAAGTTGGGAACGGATAATCTCTCTTAAGGGAGTGTTCGCTATGAGCCATCAGGAGATGAACGAAGTCACCGATGAGCTGACCACCGCTGTGCAGTCTGTCGTGGAGTCTTTTGAGCCGTATCGCGCGGAGCATCGTCCGGACCTCGCCGAGACCGAGCGATGGCTGATCTGGAACAACAAGACCTGCGAGCGGCTGGGCGTCATCCAACTGGTGGATAAGGAGCAGTCCCTCTCCATGCTGGAGAAAAAGGTGCTGCTGCGGACGCGCGCCATGGACATGCTGCGCAATGTCGCCTGAGCTGCGCAACGCACGCCAACATCGGACGCATCTTCCATAGAGCAGCTTCATTCGCGTAAACTTCTTGCGGAAGCAGAAGCGCCAGGAAAGGGACCTCCACGTGAAATTAAATTCGACCCGCATTCTTTTGCTGTGCCTGGCCACCGGCATCAGCCTCAGTGCAGCCGCCCAGGACAACTCCGGCGCCGACACCTTCAAGAATAAGTGCGAGCTGTGCCACGGCGCGGACGGCCTGAGCCAGACGCCCGCCGGCAAGGCATTCAAAGCCGCGTCCCTGAAGGATCCGGCGGTTGTCAAGCTGACGGATGCCGAGCTGCATGCGGTGATCAAGAACGGCAAGAATCAGATGCCGGCGTTCAAGTCCCAGCTGACGGACGACCAGATCGATGCGGTGATCAAATACGTTCGCAGTCTGCAGGGCTCGGGGGCGGCCGCCGCTCAGTGACGGGGTACCCCCATACTCTAAGTCTAGCAGATTGTGTAACTTACATGTAAATATAAGAATTCAGGTGGGTTGCACGTAAAAATAACAAACGCAAGGACTTAGTCGGAACATGAGAGAAGCCGCCCAATCGGGCGGCTTCTTTTGCTCTCTATCTTTATTATAGCTTTCGGCACATAACTCGTGTCACATTTGGGGCGAAACGTATGTTGCTGACCGTGGAGCGGTTACAAGATTCTCGAGCCTGCAGGGACTTGACACGCGGATTTGGGCGGAAAGTGATGTCTGTGAACCAGGTCGCAAGGATTCCGGGGAGCGCATATCTTGAGACAAATCCATATGTCGCCGCACAAACGATTCGCCCGCACCCGGGCGCTCACCGGAGTGCTTGGAACTGCGGTTGCTCTCCTGCTCACCTTTCGCGCGCAAGCGCAGACCGGGCGTGATGCAGCGCCCGCTACCGCCTCCGCAGGCGCTCACGCTGCCGGGCTGAGGTTCGATATTGCGACGGTGAAGCCAAGCGACCCGGTGAAACAGCACCTGGCGCTGTACTGGCGGCAGCCGGATGGGCTGAAGTGGGACGGCGTGACCGTAACCGGAATGATCGCCAACGCGTACGGGGTAAGCAGCCGCGTCAAGGGCCAGATCGAGGGTGGACCCGAGTGGATGAGCTCGCGGGCATTCGACATCAACGCAAAGGTGGATGACCAGACCGCCGCGCGCTGGAGCAAGATGACGCAGCAACAGACGGACGAGGAGCGGGGCAGTATGTTGCGGTCGCTGCTTGCCGATCGGTTTCACCTGACGTTCCATCATGAGACGCGTGAGATGCCGTCGCTGGTCCTGCGCGTGGCGAAGAACGGCTCGAAGCTGCAGCCCCCGCGCGCCGAGCACGACTTGCCGGCAGGGGTTCCACTCAGCCGCATCAATTTCCCTGGTCGCGGCCGCATGGACGGTCACTCCGCGCTTATGAGCAACCTGGCAAGGTCGCTCGCGGCGGAACCCGAGATCGCCGGACGCCCGGTGATCGACAAAACGGGCCTTGCGGGCGGATACGACTTCACCCTGCGCTGGACGCCCGTTGATCCGAATCCCGGTGCGGCTCCGGCCGATTCCAACTCGCAAGGGCCGTCACTGTTCACGGCACTGGAGGAGCAACTGGGGCTGAAGCTTGTGCCGGAGAAGCAGCCGGTCGATATCATCGTCGTCGATTCGGTCGAGGTGCCGAGCGACAACTAACGTCCGCCATCCCCGCATGCACCCATGGGCCGAGGCATCCGTCCCGCTAAATCATTGCATCGCTAAGACTTGCTAAAGCATGAACATTTCATGTTTGAATGCGGCGGCGTCCATTGTCTCCAGCCTGCCAGCGTGGGATGTTGGTTTCCTCAGAAAACGATTCGACCTACCTGCCGGCAGACGGTTCGGAGGAGGCTTTGCCATGAGGTCACAACTGCTGCGCCGTCCCTGCCAGCCATCGATCGGAATCGCTCTTTGCTTGGCCTTGCCTTTGTTGACCGCCTGTGGCGACGTTTCGACGAAGCTGCCGTCTTCCTTGTCCAGCTCGGCATCCTCGGCTAACTCGAGCCAATCCTCGCCCTCTCTTGCCATCTCTCCGTCGAACGCGATGGTGACGCAGGGTGACTCGCTCAATTTCTCCGCGACTGTTCCGGGATCGGCCAATGCCTCCGTCAATTGGTCCATTCAGGAGGGCGCAGCAGGCGGATCGATCACGAATGCAGGGGTATACACCGCGCCGGCTGCATCCATTGGAAAGTTCCACGTGGTAGCTACGAGCGTCGCGAATGCGACTGTGACTGCCGTCGCAGGTGTTGACGTGCAGCCGCGTGGAACCACAGCGAAAGGCGCCGGGATCTTCACGGCTGTTGGCAATATGGCCACACAGCGGGCCAATCATACGGCAACGCTGCTTGGTAACGGCAAGGTCTTGATCGCAGGAGGCTGGGATGGGCTCGAACCGCTTGCCAGCGCTGAACTCTACGATCCTGCCACGCGCACGTTCACGCCGACGGGCAGCATGATCACGGCTCGCTATAACCATTTGGCAGTGTTGTTGGCCGATGGCCAGGTGCTCATCGCCGGCGGCCGATCCGGTGATCAGGACTCTGCCGCCAACTATGCCCTCTTTTCCGCCGAGATCTACGATCCTTCCACGGGAGTTTTCACTCGGACAGGGGATATGTCCCCGCTCTCTGGAAACCTGCCCATCTTCCTTTCCAGAAACGTGTCGGCGTTACTTCCGGATGGGAGGGTGTTCGTTGTTGGGACTAAGAATGCGGAAACCTATGATCCGAAGAGCGGCACGTTTGCCCCCACCGATCCCTATGTGCAGCTTGACGGCTGGTTTACCGCCACAGCCACTCTGCTCCTGAACGGCAAGGTCCTGGTGAGCGGCTCCGACCAGGGAGTGGCGGAGCTGTTCGATCCGCAGAACGGTACGTTCAGCATGACCAGGCCCATGACGTACAAGTACTTTCCGGACTATGGGTATGCCGCGACGTTGCTCGCGGATGGGAGAGTCCTGTTTGTGGGGACGGACGAGTTCGCCGGCGCCAACGCCGAGATCTATGACCCGGCAACCGGAACGTTTGTATCGGGCGGGAACGGCCTGTGGGCGGAGGATTTGTTCCCGGCGGCAGCGCGGCTCAGCGACGGCCGCGTGTTGTTTGCGGGAGGCCAGTTGTTCGGGGGAGATGGCAGCGCCAGCACCCGGCTTTATGCGCCTGCCAGTGGAACCTTCGAGTTTGGGGGGTCTATGACGGTGGGGCGTCATTCCCAAATCGTGACCGCGCTTGCGGATGACACGGCTCTGGTCACCGGCGGCTACAGTCTTTGGACGTGGCCACATCCGCAACCGACGGCAACAGCGGAAGTCTATAAGCCGCAATGAGCTGTCATTCGGGTGCGCCCGCGAAGCTGCGACCGCCCACGCTCAGTACGGTGAGGCCGAGCGGCCCTGCGAAGGCCTTGAATCTGGCGAGCCTCAAAGGCCATTACGATTTCCATTTGAACTGGGTGCAAGACCCCGATTCCAAGCTACCTCCTGGGCTGGTAGCTCCCCACGACCCCGACCAGCTCTCTCACTTCGATTTCGGCGCTCTTGGGCTCCGCCGCATTCCCATCCAGTTGGCCGCCGAAACGCTGGTGATCGACCACATCGAGAAGCCGTCCGAAAACTAGCTGGCGGGTCGGCCAAGCTCGGTCCGGTCCTTTCCGGGTGGATGACGAGGAGGACTAGCGGTTACAACCCTCTTCGTGGTCAAATTCTCTCTACAATGTCGCGCACTAAATCAGTGCCTGCTTGGGAGGTTTCATGTTTCGGACGTCGTCGCTCACCCTGCTAGCTGTGCTTACGCTGGCCAGCCTTTCTATGACTGCTCAAGGACCAGCGCCCGGTGCGGCGCCTGGTGCGGGGCGAGGGCCCGGGGCGCCTCCGCCTCCGACTGCAGGCGCGAAGCTTGAGATCGGAGAGGGGTCTTCTGCGACCTATCGGGTCACGGAACAGTTTGTCGGTGTAACGTTCACGAACGAAGCGGTAGGTACTACGAACCTGGTGAGCGGCAGCTTAACGATCAACGCGGATGGGAGTGTTGCGCCTGGTTCGAAGCTGACTGTGGACCTTCGCGGCCTAAAGAGCGACCAGGACCAGCGGGATGGTTTCATCCAGAACCGAACGCTGGAAACAGCGAAGTTCCCGTATGCAGAGTTTGTCCCCACCAAGGTGACCGGTCTCGACAAGATGATTCCCATGGCCGGGCAGGCCGGCGTTTCTCTCACCGGGAACCTTACCATCCATGGGGTCACAAAGGAGGTTACGTTCCAAGGGATCGCAACCTTCAATCCACGAGACAGCTCGGTCGCAGGCCGTGCGAAGACTACTTTGACCTTCGACGAGTTTGGTATCGCACCACCCAAGATCGGCCGTCTGGCGAGCGTTGATAACAAGATCGATCTTGAGCTTGTCTACCGGTTCAAGCGCAGCATGCCTTAATTCGGGCACAGAGAGCCCGGAGCGTTCCCGCTGGTCGGCCCTGACAGCGGGGCGCGAGGCGCGGTATGCTTTCTGCCAAGCGCGACCCATCTCCGCACCGGAGGCTGAATTGCCATGGTCAACAAGTCTCGCCGCGACTTCCTGAAGACATCTCTTGCTGCTGGAGCGCTTGCCACCTCCGGCACTCTCCCTGCCGCAGCCGCCGGCAAGGCGACTGACTTCGTGACGCTGGGCAAGACCAAGGTAAGGGTGACGCGGCTGGCCTTCGGCACCGGCACCAACAATGGGCATGTGCAGCGCTCGCTGGGGCAGGATGCCTTCACCAACCTGGTGCACCATGCCTGGGACCGCGGCATTCGTTTCTACGAGTGCGCGGACTCGTATCCCGGCATGCACGAGATGCTAGGGATCGCGCTCAAGGGCTATCCACGCGAGAGCTATCAGCTGATGACCAAGATCACGACCGACTCGGGCGACCCGCAGCAGCGCTGGGACAAGTTGCGCAAGCAGGCGAACACGGACTATTTCGACGTGATGCTGTTGCATGTGCAGCAGGGCACGGACTGGCCGCAGCACACCAGGCGCTGGCAGGACGCCATTGCCGAGGCCCAGCACAAGCAGATGGTGCGCGCCCGCGGAGCCAGCGTGCATGGACTGGATGCGTTGCGCCAGGTTCCGCAGACGGGATGGCTGGAGGTGGCGATGATCCGCATGAACCACCGCGGCACACGCATGGACAACAACGGGAATGAGTGGAACTCGACCGGCGACGTGCAGGAGGTGGTGCAGCATGTGCACCAGGCACGTCAGGCGGGGCTCGGCGTCATCAGCATGAAGCTGGCGGGCGAAGGCGCGTTCAACCAGGACGACCGCCGCAAGGCGATGCGGTTCGCGTTCCAGAATGCGGGCGTGGACTGCGTGACCGTGGGGTACAAGGCGAGGTGGACGAGGCGATCGATAATCTGAACGCCGCGCTGGCGTAGCAGGCGCCGGCTGCTGTGTACATCCAGTTCCGCAGCACCTGCTCAGATGCCCGGGAGAAAGTCCTCGTGATATAGCCTGCACGCCCGGATACTCAGCTAGCAGTTCCCGGTTAGCCGACAACGCGGGAATTCGCCGCCGGTAACCTTGTCAGGCTAGTTCGCCTGCGGTATCTGCGCGCTTTCGACGGCAATTGCGTCGGCATCGGTCTTGCGCTGTTCCAGCTTCAGGCCGAGCTGTTGCTGAAGGGAGACAAAGATGGAGGGGCCCAGATCGCTGGGCGCGTCAGCTCCGCCTTCGTAACGGTCTGTTCGACGGTCCCACGTCAATTGCAGATCAAATTTGCCGGTTAGGGACGTCGCATTCGTTACCGGCCGGTGCAATACCCCTTGCGATAGCGCGTCGGCAAACTGATCCATAGTGATTGCGGTGGCGCGCAGCTTTTCATCATCGATCACCATGCCAGGCTTGTCGCTGTCGTCTTTCTGCATGCCTTTCGGGCCCGTCTTGATGGCCGTGAGAAGATAGCCCGGAATAGCCTTGGTTTCGTGCCGAATCTTCAGCTGGAATCGCTCTCCCAGCAGTCGCTGCATCATCTCCTTTTGGATCTGCCGCGCCACAACGGGTGATAGCTTGGGATCGACGGGCGTATCTGCTTTCGCGGTTATGTCGAAACGTCGTGAGGTAATCCAGGAGGGCCCTCCAGAGAGTTGATCCTCACTCAGCCCATAGGCAAGGCTGATAAGCCTTGCGAGCGTTACATTCCTCGCCGTCAGGCGCTGGCTGTCGAGGCTCACTGACGAGGCATTTCCCGCATCAGGATTGCTGGTTCGAACGGTGGACACATCGAATCGGCGTTGAGCGGCCACTGTCTGAGCGCGAGTGCAGCATGGGACGCAGATGGTCAGAATCGCGGTACACACAGCGACTCGCACATTTCCGGGAGGTGAGTTCATTATGGTTCTCCGGATATGAATCAGAGAAGCACTCTTAGCTACGCGGATGTCAGGTCAACGGTTCCATAAAACCTGGACGCGGCTCGGCTAACCGGCTAAACCGAGTTGGAGAGCTTCGCGGAAGCGCGGAGACTCATCCCGAGTGAGCCCAGTCCGCCCAGCCTGGCAGGGCCCTCTTCTGCGCCGCACCGACCTGCTGTGGACGATCACCTCGGAAGCCATAGAGACGTTCGAAAGCACGTACGAAACGCAACCTGCCGGTGTCGCGTAACGCGCAGCCGGCGGGCGAAGGAGGCTTATGCCCAGTAGCTGCGGTCGAGGGTGCGGTACTGGATGGCTTCGGCGATGTGCTGCACGGAGATGTGCGGCTCGGCGGCCAAGTCGGCGATGGTGCGGGCGACCTTGAGGATGCGGTCGTGGGCGCGGGCGGAGAGGCCCTGCTGCTGCATCGCGCGCTCGAGGATGCGCTCGGCGTCGGGCGAGAGCTCGCAGTGCTGGCGGATCTGCTGGGTCGACATCTGCGCGTTGGAGAAGATGGTGCGGCGAGCGCGCGACGCGGCGCTCTGCTGGCTGTCTGCTCCGGAGGCATTTCCGTTGGTGTGAGCCGCTGAGCCGTTAGCACTGGCGGCGACGCCAAAGCGCTGGTGCTGGATGGCGCGGGCGGCGAGCACGCGGCCGCGAATCTCCGCCGAGCCCTCGGAAGACGCTCCGCCGCGCAGCTCCTTGTATTGCACGGCCGGCACCTCGATGTGGATGTCGATGCGGTCGAGCAGCGGGCCGGAGACGCGCGAGACGTAGCGCTGGATCATCGGCGGAGTGCACATGCAATCGCGCGACTTGTCATTGAAGTAGCCGCAGGGCCGCGGCTTATCTCATCATGACGCATCGCAGAGTCTACGTCCCGCTCCGCCCAGGGACTCTCGAAACCTGCACAATCAAAGCGCGTTTGATCGCTCGCACGCGATCAGCCAGGGGCGGGCGAAGATGATTGAACAGTTCACGGACGGCCTGGACATTGTCCGCAACTTCATTCCCCCTGCTGACGTTCGCGATCATGCTTGAGAATATTGCGCACGGCCTTCATAGCCGGTTTTGACAGAAGTGCCGCAGTATCAACCGGATACGTAGCTCAAAATCTCATTTCTCAATTCGCCGGATCTCCAGGGGTACGAGGTTTCAGGTCAACGCTAAAGTGTTATTGCTGTTGGAACGATAGCGAGAGAATTTAGTGATGAGTTCTGAGAGGTTGTGAGATGTTGCGGAATGTCTTCGCCAAGCGACGGAATTATTGATAGAAATCCGTGGACCCAGTCGGGTCATGAACAGCAGATCAGCCGCAGGTTGATACGAACCAGAGAACCGACTTTCTGAACAGGGGAAATTCGCATCCGCAGAGCATTCAAATGAGAGTCGGTAAAAGCCAATCAGAATCCCAAATCCGTCGGGCCCTTTGCGATGGACAAATCGTTCCGTATTTCCAGCCATTGGTAGAGATCGGCAATGGAAACGTGTGCGGATTTGAGGTGCTTGCGCGCTGGCTACACCCTTTGCGGGGGCTTGTAAATCCGGACGAGTTTATCAAACTCGCAGAACAGTGTGGCGTAATCCATACGCTTACCGAGAGAGTTCTGCTGCAAGCGTTCGAATCGGTCGCTCCATGGGAAGGCATCCAACTTGCGGTAAACGTGTCACCCCTTGAGTTACGAGACCGCAGTCTTCCTGAGCGGATTCGCGCGGTTGCCGAGCAGGGCTCTTTTTCTCTCCACCGCCTCACGGTGGAGATCACCGAGAGCGCGCTGGTCGACAATCTTGAAATAGCCGCAAGCATCGCCTGCGAATTGAAGGACCTTGGCATTAAGCTCGCCTTGGATGATTTCGGAACGGGCTACTCGAGCCTTCGAAACCTTCAGGCCCTCCCGTTCGATGAGCTTAAGGTTGATAGAAGCTTCGTAGGTTCGATGGTGCAGGATCGCGATAGCCGTAAGATTGTCTCTGCCGTCGTCGGGCTTGGGCAAAGTCTCGGGTTGACCACCGTCGCTGAGGGTATCGAAGATCGATCCCAGGCCGAGATGCTGCAGTGGCTCGGATGCGATCTAGGTCAAGGCTGGCTCTATGGACCTCCGGTTCCGGCGCCGCTTATCGCTAGCGTGCTTGACACCCTGATGCCGATCTCAGGCGCATCATCCGCAGCTCCGTCGTCGGTTGTGTCGAACTCGGTTGAAGTATCGCCTGGTGTTCACAAAGCAGACTCCCAGGCCATTTATGAAGGCGCACCTGTAGGCCTCTGTTTTCTCGATCGCAACTTGCGATACGTGACCGTCAACGATCGATTGGTTGAGATGCATGGTGTTCCGATCAATCAGCGTCTGGGGCGCAGGTTTGGGGATGTGTTTCCCGATCTCGCCGCCACTTGTGAACCGTTTCTTCGCCGTGCACTCGCAGGCGAATCTGTCAATGGCCTTGAGCTTTGCCGACCAAATCCAAAGCGGCCGGGTCAGTGTTCAACGCTCTCATTCCATTATCATCCTGCGAAGGATGAGGCTGGCGAGGTCATCGGGATTTCCGTAGTCGGAATTGATATTACGGAACATCGGCAAATCGAGAAACAACTCCGGCAACTGGAGGAGCGACATCGCCGAATACTCGATTCAAAGACTATTCTTCTTTGGACGATCGACAAGGCTGGAATTGCGCTTGAGACGGATCCTGACTGTGGAACCATTCGCGTGATGTCCACAGAGCAGATCTGTAACAACGAGTGGCTTGCGGCATTCCACGTCGATGATGTAGCTCGAACCGTGTCTGCCATCCTGCAGTCGCTCGTCACAGGAAAGGCGATTGATATCGAGCATCGTATACGGCAGTGTTCCGGGGAATGGCGCTGGTTCCGTTCCCGCGGGCAAGCTAAACGGGATCTAGCAGGCGCCGTGGTGGGCTGGTGTGGCATCAGCGAGGATATACACGAATATAAAGCTTTTGAACTAGATCTCAATAATGCAAGAGAGAACAAGAAGGCGAAAGTGGAATGCAGGGAGCAGTGAACAATTGCAAGATCAGAGCCGGGTTGAGCGCGGATGGAATCGTAGACCAGTTCAAAGGACGCCAGCTCACTATTTCCTTTCTCATATTTATCCTTCTGGATACTGTCATCGTTTCCAGTTCTCGGGTTCTGTCAGTCCTTCGCTCGGCTCTCCCAGATACTGGGATGTACGGTGCCCTCGTTTCGATTAGCGCAATCCTTGCGTGGTCGGTTATTCCGTTCGGGCTAATGTGGAGACTGGCGAAGCCTCCTAGCGGTGATCGTTGCGTAATGTTGACCCGCTATCTTCTTTGTTCCTTTGCCCTTCTATTTTGGGTGGAAGGTATAATCGACCGCGCAATCGGTCCGCTTCCAACGCATCAAGTGGAGCATCTGCACCCATGGATTCAGATGCTCAGTGCGATTAGCGTCACGCTAGTGGTCTCCTTCCTCCTGCCACATTGGCCTAGGATTTGGCAGGGCTCCACCATCGAGCCCACGGAGCACGCGAGGTTCCTAGCAGCGGCGGAAACCACCTTGGACGACTTTTACATTTTTGACGGTATCCCTGACGATACGGGCCAAATAGTGGATTTTCGTTTCAGTTATATCAACCCCAACGCCGAACGGCGGCTGAACGTCGCGCGCGAAACCCTGCTCGGAAGAGTCCTTACGGAAGTGCGCCCCTTTATGGTCTCTTCCGGGCTGATTGAGGACTATCGGGAAGTTGTACGCACTGGCGTTCCGTTCACGACCGAAATCTTTCTCGACGATGACATGATTAAGGGCACTTGGCTGAATGTCCAAGTCATCAAGCTCGGCGACGGAGTCGCTATCACAAGTCGGGATGTGACCGAGCCGCGACGCTTGGCTGATCGGATCAACTATCTCGCTCACCACGATCAGCTAACCGGATTGGCAAATCGCGTTCTTCTCCACGACCGTTTGGAACAGGCGCTCCTTCGCGCTCAGCGCCATAACAAAAAGGTTGCGATCTTCACACTGGATATTGATCACTTTAAGCGAATCAATGATTCGCTGGGTCATGTTGATGGTGATGCACTGCTTGCAACGTTTGGACAGAGACTACTTGCGTCGGTACGCGAGACCGATACCGTAGCCCGAATCGGTGGTGACGAATTTGTTGTGGTAATGCCGGAATTCAAGAGCGTGGAAGACGTTAGACATGCTGGCGCAAAGATCATCGAGAGCGTTTCAAAGCCAGCTCGCATCGGCGGCCGTGAAGTCGCCATTACCGTCAGCATTGGCGCGTGTGTCTATCCAGATTGTGGACACGGATTGGACGAATTGTTGAGGAACGCGGACGCTGCAATGTATATGGTCAAGAACTCCGGACGGAATGGATTGAATCTGATCGACCACGGCAGTGTGAGTTCAGCGCCCAGACCCTTAGGGGCTGCGGTCGTTTGCTGAGCCTATCTCGCTTTCTAAGCGAAGCGGTGTGTGCTTTTCGATTTCTGGTGCAGATTACTTACCAACTGCCGCAGGTCGGAGCTCCGCAGAAGTGCGCCGCGCGTCGTTTCTCACCGATGTTCCGGTACATTCCGCCAGCGGTAGAAGCGATGGTTACAGATATTGCAACGGTACGGAACCAAACCGATTGCCTTCGAAATACGGTCGAAGAAGTTTCGGCTGTGAGACCTACGCACATTTTCCTGCCGACACTTCGGGCACTTAATAGCCACAGCAGGAGTATCCTCTGATCGCGCTAAGCTTCTCTGTCGGCAACAATCTTAGGCTGCTGGGGCCGCCACGCTTTGCGCGCATACATCTCACTTCAGGCCGGGGTTCTGAAGGATATCTTATCGCCTGACTGTGATAGGCCTCAGCAGGTCCTCACCGCCCTTATCTCAGCCAGTAGCTGCTTATGGAACTGAAGTAGCTCTGCGAGCGCCTCAACAGTGGATCTTTAATATAAGCACCAAGAATCTACAGGTCGGCAATACGTATGTCTACCAGATCCAACTGAACGACGGATCGAACATCCAGTTCCAGTACGGACTGCCGAAATAGCAGTACGGCTGGGCAATCCGCGGTGGAGTGCCGGGATAGAACCAGTATTAGGCTCAGTTCTCGATGCCAAGTTGTCCAAGCTCCGTCTCTATTTGACGCGAACGTATGCATCGAAGAATGCGTCTCCTCGCTGGTGGCGATAGCGACTGAACGCCGCAGCGAAATCAGGTGACTGGAGGAACCAATTCAGTATGTCGAACGACTGGAGGTAAAGGCGTTGGCAGGGCTCCTCGGTAGTCGATTTGCAGTGTGCAACGATTACTACGGTCGGCTGATGTATAAGGAGATCCTGGGTGACGTTGGAACGTAGGAGTTGTTCCAGATAGTGGAGGCGAGCTGCTGGGATGGTATGGCGGGCCGGAATCCCTGTTGCCTGGGCGCGCTCGTTAAGCACGATCGCGGGGAGCATCCAGAGGTGGTGATATCGAGAGCCGAAAACCAGCCCGTCATTCAGGATGTGGTTAAATCCCATCAGGTTCGTAGCAAGAATGGTGACAGGCGTTCCGGGTGGATAGGCCGCGAGCGTGCTATCAAGGAACTGGCCGTCGGGGGTTTGTGAGACGGCGCGGTTGTGATTATAGCCAAAGCGGTAGACTGCAGGAACTGTGACCACCGCAATGATTCGCCGAACGCCCAGTAGCAGTCTCTGAGGAGAGGGACAATTTGACTGTAGTAGAGCGGAGCGAAGAGCTTGACGGATACTGCGTAGGTGACACCAGTGACGATGACCGCGAAGATTTGTGGGCGGATCAGTCGGCGTAGGTTTTGAGTGTAGACGAGCAAGAGCAACTCGAAACAGACGAGAATGGCTCCGTCGTGCGGCTTGAGAGAGACGCTTAGACCCGCACAGATGCCAAGACATACCCGCTCAGTAAGGAGCAGATGCACGTCGTGGGAAACCGCCTCGAAAAAGAGAAGCGGAAGGAGCAGGAGGACGAGGATGTGGTCCTTCTGGCCGAAATCATTGCCGTGCTGCGAAACCTCAATTGCGAGAAGGGCAAGTGCCCAGAGACTGGTTAGAACGAGGTCGCGAGCGAGTCGCGCAAGACGCAGGATGCGGAGACACCAGAGGGTGCTTAGGAGGATGGCGACCGAGATGAAAATGCGCAGGCATTCGAGGGCGTTGATATGCAGCCATGCTGCCACGGCAATGGGAATTGCTGACAGCCAAACGATGAGCGGAGGGTTTGTCTCATAAAGTTGCGAACCGTAGAGAGCTGTTCCGTGGAGCATGCGTCCGGCGGCGTAAAGGAGCCAGCTTTGGTCTTTTCCAGGATGGGCGAAGTAGAGCCGGAACCATGTGATATCCAGCAGACCGGCGAGAACGAGACTTATCGCAGCGAGGATCGCGATGTCCAGCGTACGCGTGGAGAGCTTTGGCATCGTTGTATATAGCTAGAGCCCCGTTGGGGAGGAATCAACCCAACCACTACTCAGCTCAATCACATCATTTGATCTTGGGTGGGGCGTTCGCAGCGTCAGCCCATTTCGCTAGTCTGATATGCCTTCAATTTGCGATACAACGTTGTCCTGCCAATGCCCAGCGCTCGTGCTGCCATGAGCTTATCTCCGTTCATTTGGCGCAGAGTCTCAAGGATAGTCTGTTTGGTTACCTCACGAAGCGGAACAAGGCTGCGGTATTCCCCAGTACGATGATTATCATAGCCGTTTTCTTCTCGTTGTTTACGAAGCTCGTCTGCATGCTCTTGGCTACGGCAAAACCGCAATTTTGAAGGCAAATCGTTTTCAGTGATTAGCGGGCCCGTGGAGACCTGGGCCGCGAGCTGAATCACATTGCGAAGCTCCCTGACGTTATCTGGCCACTCGTAGGCCAGCAGTTCATCCAGCGCGCCCTTGGAAATATGGCGTTCTCCCACGACCTTGCTCAGTTCGGCCAGGAATTGATCGGCCAATAAGGAAATATCCTCCTTTCGGTTGCGTAGCGGTGGCACTGACAGGACCATCATCTTCAAACTGATGGACAGATCTCGGCGAAACTGGCCGCGATCAACCAGGAGATCTAGATCAGATTTTGTTGCAGCCAGCACTCTGACAGGAAAGTAACTGTCGGCCTTCAATTCTCTCGGGTTAAGTGCACGCATTAGACGTATCTGCAGGTCTGGGGCGAGAGCATCGATATCGTCGAAAAAGATGGTTCCTCCCCTGCTTGCGGCAAAGATCCCAGGTCTAAAGGGACAGAATTCGGAGAGGTAAGGCTTTGAAGATTGCCAGAAGATACTCTCTAGTAGATAATGCTCCATCGAGCCGCAGTGCAGCGATAGGAATGCTTTACCAGCATTAGCTTCTGATTCGTGGATCGCCTCCGCGACAAGGCTTTTGCCCGTGCCAGATTCTCCGACGATCAATACGGGATGGTCTGAACTTGAAACCCGCGTGACTAAACGATACAGCTGATGCATCGCCGGGGACTTGCAGATCAATCTGCTTATACCCATGGAAGGGTGTAACGTCTCAGGAATCCGGCTACCTGCAACAGTGTTTCGATAATGAAAGGAATCGGCCAGCAGCAGCTTCAATTCGTTTGTTGCGAAGGGCGTGACCAGGAACTCGCACGCGCGAGGAGGCATCACTTCCAGAAACGAGCGAACTGCATCGGCTGTGGTTATCACTATGATTCTGCAGTCCGAATACGCTTTGCCGAATTCACAAAGAACTTTCTGATCGACGTCGTAAGTGCCAGCGGCGTTAATCAACAGGATTTCGGTTCCTTCATCCTGCAGAATCGAATACGCCTCAGACATACTTGCGGCAGAACGTGTGATAAATCCCATCGAGGCTGCAGCGGCACGGAGCTCCCCGTTTGTTGAGACATCGCTGTCCACGATCAAAATTGGGATGTGCAACTTCTCCTGAATCGCTGATACGCCTGCTCTCCGCGCAACCAAACCACGTCCCAAGGGGCTTCGCTCGAGCTGCTCGGAGGTATCCGGGGTTCGTCGTCCTGTGCACTGTTCCTCGGGAGTCAATCGCGTGTTCATCCTCTGTGCAACTTCAAGACGCGAGAAGAAGAATGACTGTCTGCAGTTTGCACCGTTTCGGCGCCAAGAAGGCGATTTTCTGTTCGAAGCAGAAGCTCTACGATCTCATTCGTTTCGTCAAGCGTTTGTACATAGAAGTAGGCGGTTCGGGCGAGCTCACGCCGGTCTAGCTTGTTTGCAGCGTTGCAAAGATGCGTGTGTGCATCCCCGGGTAGCAGATTCAGAACTGTTTCTCCATTTTCCATGACTATCCTCGACATTCTGGTCACGCCCGCGACGATTCGGTGCACAATTCAGCGGCACCATGCATGCACTTGGTCCGCAGTAAACCTGCAGTCCAGGCCGTGTGAGTCGCGGCTCAGTGCTCGAATATTCGGGAAGGACAATATTTTAGGAGGTCGGCGGACAGACTGTTGTTGGCCGTCGACAATGGCTACCATGCTCTCGAACGACGGGCGGCCTCGAGCAGGAGCTAGACCCGGATCGTCCGACAACACCGAGCTGGTCCTGCTTAAACCAGGAGTTGCCGATCCATTAGCGGCCGTCAATGCAAGGGAAAAAAGCTTAGCTACTTGAACGCAGCTGTACGTTTGCGCGGTGGAGCTCTTGAATAGCCGCACGATAGTCTACTCCGCTTTTTGATAGTTTTATGGTGGTTACCGCTGCAGCATGCCGCCCGACAGGATTGCAGATTCCGCCTTTCTGCCCGGAATTTGATGTGAATGCATCGTGTTGCGATCCTTTTGGGAACAAGAGATGCCCCCTAGAAAAGAAGTGTAGCAGCGAAATGACAGAACTTCTAAGGGATTTTTAACGTGCCGTTCCATTTTGGAACTAGGAGCTGGTGAATTGCTGCAATGATGCTTTGGGCTTGAACCCCGACCGAGGATAAAGGAAACAGTTCTTTCTCGGGAGGTTGGAAAATGTCCACCAGATCGCGCCGTCTACAGAGTTCATCAGGTTTCGGACTCGCTTCCATTGTTCTAGTTTCCGTGCTTTGTACGCCCTCGCTGTTCGCTGACGCGATCCCATATGGCGGGGGTGCAATCGCCCCCCAAGTTGCGATCTACGCCCCAGAATCGGGAGGGGTGAATGTCTACTTCTACGGTAGAGGAGGCGCCATTTACACCGATTACGTGCGCATCTATGACGTGAACACCGGCTTCAATAGCGGTGACTTTTTCAATAATCAATTAACGGCTGTCGGAGCCACGCTAACCGTTGGTAATGCTCCGGGACAAATCAACTCTGGTGACCAGTTGATCTTTTATATCGATTCGCCCGCTGGCTTGTTCGCGTCGGCCGCGAGCTATAGCGCTGACGGAATAAACCATGGCTACATCACATCGTATTCCGGCGGACCCATCGGCGGAATCAACGTGCCGCCTGGAACTTTTGTGGCGATGGAGGACCTGCTTAACGGAGGTGACGAGAGTTACTCCGACGACGAACTCGTATTTACCAGGACTAGCGACTCTCCAATCGGCGCGATGCCTGGTGCCACTCCTGAGCCCAATTCGCTTTGGCTGTTCGGCACGGGTATTTTCCCGCTGGCTGGAATAATTCGAAGGAAGCTGCACGTGATCACCACCTAAGTCGTTTTGGCGTGACGGGTCTCTCGTACCCCTCGCGCCGATTCGCACCTCTCGCGCCACGCCGCAGATAAGTGCATGTTCGAAAAGGGGGTCCCGGGAATATCCGGTTCAAAATTGATGGCCAATGCAGCCTTGCCAATCTCTGGCAAACAACCACCTCGTAGGAAAGCAGTGAGAGAGGAAGGTCATAAGATGAGGTGCTTGCCGACGAAAGTGCGTCTGCCATGAATTCGCTTTCCATTCAAAAAGCTAAAAAGATTCTGAGCACCTTCGGGCTCGTACTGGCCGCGGAAATGTGGAGCGCTTGGACGCAACCGCTGATCGCTGACTTGCCCTGTCCGAGTCTCGCCAGATCCTGGATGGAGGTATAGGTGATTGCTCATATCTTCACTTGGCAACGAAAGATTCAACTTCAGATCTCAGCGCCGTTGCTTCGAGAACGAGAGGGATATCTAGACTACCTGCTTGAGAATGGCGTCAGCCGGCAACGGGTCAGAACCGCGGCCGGTATGCTCCTTCACATCGTTCGTCTGTTGTCTATGGAGAAAATGCGTCCTGTACGAGCATCGGAGATCGATGAAGCTTGCAGTCACTGGTTACGTGATCCCTCGGCCCACTATACCCGTGTGGTGGGGCCTACCTCAGCCGAGTCGTTCAATGGTTTGGCATTACGATGGCTTCGGTTTCACGAATCGCTGGCCACCCCTGAGCCGTTAGATGAATTGGATGCAGCACTCCACGAATTCCTCAGCTCTCAACGTTCTAAAGGATTAGCCGGCGAAACGATACGGGGGCATAAATGTTATCTCGCCGCGTTTCTCACTTGGGTACGAGCTCATTCATTATCGCTCCAATCAATCAAGTTGATTGACATCGAGAACTATATAGCCTCAAAAGGCGTGGAAGGCTGGAAGCCGAGGAGTATCGCGACCCTCACCAGATCACTCCGCTGCTTCTTCCGGTATGCGAATGAGCGCGGCTGGACAAGATCTAGATTTACCTCCGATATCAAAAGTCCTCGTGTGGCGAGATATGCCGCACTTCCACAGGGCCCGAAGTGGTCGGATGTGCGGCGAATGCTTGATACGAAGGACCTGCCGCAATCCCCGCTGCGGGCAAAAGCAATACTAACGCTGCTCTCCATTTATGGACTGCGAGTCAGCGAGCTTACCGCGATTCTGCTAAATGATTTTGATTGGCAAAATGGAAGCTTCTTCGTGCGCCGCGCCAAGCGGGGGCTGATTCAGAAATACCCGATTACTGTGGAGCTTGAAGAAGCGATCCTAAGGTATCAGCAGCGAGAACGCCCTTCCTGTACCTGTAGACAGCTCTTTGTTACCGTGCGCCCTCCGCACCGGAGGATTGGGACACAGACGGTGCAAAATCTGGTGACAAAGCGGATGAGGGCCTTGGGCATTCAGACAGAAAGGTCCGGTCCACATGCATTGCGCCACGCCTGCGCAACCCAGCTCCTTAAGATGGGCGCATCTCTCCGCGATATAGCAGACTTCCTTGGGCATCGCGATCTTAGGTCGGTCAGCATCTACGCCAAGCTAGACAGGGACCTTCTCAAGAAAGTGGCTGATTTCAAGATGGGCTTCATTTGAGACTGTCAGACGCAATCGCGCTACGTAGAGAGGATGAATGGTTGGGGATATACCTTCATCAGCCAAACCTATACGTTATTGGCCTTCTGCAGAACAGCCGGGAACCCAGAACTGGCCACCGTTACAGGCGAAGACCTGAATCGTTACCTTAGTGCTACTTCGATCGGCGCCGCCACCTCACGATACAGGCACTCTACATTGGCAAGGTTCTTCGAGTTTTGGCACTTCCGAGAAGAGATGCCACATCTAGCCTTTCCGTCACCTAGACGTAAAAGCCGGCAATTGTTCATGCCCTATGTATACAGCGAACAAGAGATAAAACGGTTGATTATGGCAGTGGAGGCCTGCCAGGCAGATATCAATTGCTCAATTAGCAGTTCAACGCTTAAAAGCCTGCTTCTTACCCTCTACGCAACCGGAGCGCGGCTAGGGGAGATCTTGGGCCTACAAGTGTGCGACCTAACTGATAATCTCACTACCCTAACCCTCAGGGAAACCCCCAGAGGCGTTCGGCGTCAACTACCTGTCAACGGAGACCTTCGACGCATACTAGTCTCTTACATCGCAAATCGACACCAGGACTCCGCAGCTTCAGATCCCCTCTTCTCAACCATAAGAGGGCGCTCTATACCTGAGACAACTCTGGGGCATACCTACCGCAGGCTTTGCAATGTTGCTGGAGTAGTTAGGAGCGATGGAACTAAGTTCCGGCCGCGACTAAATGACTTCAGGGCGACGTTTGCGGTTAGCAGAATCACGAATTGGATCCGAGACGGATCTGATTTGAACTGTATGTTGCCGGCATTGGCGGTGTACATGGGACATGGAAGCCTCACGGCTACGGAACACTACCTTCAAAAAGCGCCGGAACGGTTCCGGCAGCAGCTCCATCTGTTAGACAGCAATTGAATGCAGGTCCGTGACTTGCCATCCCGATGAGCCGGGAAGAGCCGTCCGCGACATCGGGTTGGGGATAGGTTGACACCATCTATACGAGCACGAACACGGAGCTGGTGAAGTTCAGAATCCGCTCGACAAGAGAGCTGCAGAGGAGCGTCTGGTTCCTGCAAAAAAAGGCGAGCATGGATGTAAGATGTTTCCAATGTTTCGGGAACGGTATTCCCGTGGCAGCCGCTCAGTAGAGAAGGTGAGCACAGCATGAAAAGTCCGCTGGCGAGCGTAGTTGCGTATTGGAAGAAGTGGAATCAGGTATACCGAAGCCAAGTCTTCCACGGTGAAGAAGATCAGTATCTTGCCGAACACGTCGAGGCCACGCCTCTTCCGGTAAACGATCCTCTCAGTTCACAACAGATACCGGTGATCCTCAAAGATCGTGGGCTTGTCCCTCTTTCCCACGGCTCGCGATCGTCTGCGCGAGGCTCCTAGATCCATTTTGCGACGGTCACAAGGCCCGCTCTCTCGCGCGTACCATGGCCATTCCTTGGGAATCAAATGACGAGGATGCTCAAGGACACGAGGGTTCCTACAAATCACGCTTTAGTCGAGAGCGTAAGGATAGACGCGACAATTTAGGCGATGCCGTAACAAGGGAGAAATACATGCAGGTGCTGGTGGCCGAGCAAGATCGAGACCTTGGAATTCGTTTAAGGGAGACTCTTCAGAATGGGGGGCACGCCGTCGATCTTACCTTCGATGCTGATTGCATCGTGGAACACGTCAGAAGCAAATACCCGGATCTGCTTGTGCTCGATTCGGAAGCTCATGAGACGGGGGCTCATCCCATTCTGAAACAGATCCGGGCGGAGGGGTGCGACGCGGCCGCACTCGTCCTGACGGCGTGGGTTGACCCGATAAAACGGGCCGAAATCCTCGACGCGGGTGCAGACGATTGCCTCCTGAAGCCCTTCAGCTTAATCGAGTTTGCGGCTCGTTGCCGAGCGCTCCTCAGGCGGCGAGCTCAGGGGCATAGCCCAGTGCTGAGGCACGGCGATCTCGAAGTGCATCGGCTTCATCGACAAGTGTTCCGCGCCGGTCGGGAAATCGTTCTAACGCCAAAGGAATTCGCACTTTTGGAATACCTCATGCTGCGACGCGGCGAAAACGTCTCCCGAAGGGAGCTTCTAGAAGAGGTCTGGAAGATGGAACTGGATACGGGAAGTGGAATAGTGGACGTATTTGTCCGCTATTTGCGTCTCAAGCTAGAGCCAGCGCATAGCCCTGCTGAGAGCTGGCTGATTCAGGCGGTACGCGGAACTGGATACCGGATTGGCGGACCACCGGGTAAGAGCAATCGTCCTCTTCGTCCGCGCCTTCTTGGGGCCGCGCAACGAGATCCCGCCGAAATGGACTCAGCTTCAAACGAAGCGTAGCGCGGGCTTACGAGAACGAGCTTTTCGACCGAAGCTGTGGAATAGGTGGGGTGGAGAGGTTTATCCCACTACCGTTCTATGATCTTTCACTGGCCTGTGACGTTTTTCTCCGGTTAGGAACAACCCAGCTTTGGAGGTTCATGTCTGTTCGTTTACAGAATTACAGCCATGGGCTGACGCTACGGTGAGGTGAGGAAGCTCGTTGGGCGCTAGCTCGAGCAGGTACCCCATTGGACGACCTCGTGGGAGAATGCACAACATTGACGCTGCTGATCGTGTAATGGTGATTGTTGCCTAGGGTCATCGTTCTGGCCTGACAGTTTGCCGATGCCAGGGAGGAATGTGTCCTCTGCTGCTGTGCAGTCGAAGATAGCGCAGGAGCTGCCTTAACCCGCATCCAAGCGGTGCTGGGTGTGGGTCCGAGAGCAGGGCGCAACCGTAAACACTCTCAGAGTGAGCACGCGTTCGCGAGCGGAGAAAACATAGGGCAGGTCAAGCTACCTCTTCAGCCGCTAGGCGTTCCTGAAGTGTTTGAGTATCGTCCACCTCTGGTCCAGCTATGACAGAGAACCTCTTCTCGCCGAAAGCTATTGCTCCGAAAAGGGTCTTGATCGCTTCTAAATTGCGATCTTCCTCACCCCTGAACGCCGTGGAATCATCCCGGTCCACAGAAATTGAGAACGTCATGTCGTCCCCGGTCAAGATCGCATGGATCGATACCCTATCGGGATCTTTTACGATCGAGCAGACGATTCGATACAACAAGTGACAGGCCAAGTACTCCGGCTCAGGTGTTGCTCTCATCAGGCTCTTCCTCCTGCTCCAACCCCGCCAATGAGAAAGCTCTTCTCCTGGTGAGAATCTCGAGATCTTTTGCTGCCTGAGATTTGTCCAGAGAAGAACTCTGATCCGATTCCAGAATGCCGCGAAGTCGATGCTCCTCGGGTTCTAAGAAGCGCCTTTGCGGCAATGATCCGACTGCTCGGCTGAGTCATCTGAGCGGGACCGGATCTGGAAAACACGGCTGTTGAGGTAGAGCTTTCCGGCCGGGTGCAGGTGCGGTATCTCCTGGTTCCCGGGGAGCAACAGCCTGAAAGATGGCGTCCTGTTCATTCAACTTCTCACCCCAGAGTTGGATCCGAACGTAGATCTTATGTCCGTACCAACCCAACAACACTGCTGGGGGGAGAAGGAGGGTTACGATTATTAGCGCGATCACTGCTCTACCTCGCTTGACTTTGAAAGTATAGGCGGCTTCGCCTGCGGTAAAGCAAGCATGTTGTCGGATCCCACTGACACTTAAGTGTTACTTGAACCCTCACCTGCAGCTTGTATGCTTTCTTCCGCGTAAGCATCGATGAGACCTTTGTTCCTGGACCGCGGTACAGCATCGGGCGGTGAGGCGCACTTCGCCTCAGCTGTCCGTTTTCTCCGCTGCGGCGCTCACGCCGCAACTCTATTCGGGGCAAGTTGGCTCATAGCCATCGCTGGGCTCGCCGATGCGCAATCATCAACTCAACGAGTGAACTCCGAGGCCACATTGGCTGGATTGAGTGATCACGCACAACTGAAGCAGGATGAGGTCCGTCTTTGGGCTGTGCTTGCGAAAGATCCTGGTGACGCTGGCGCACTTGCGGGAATGGCTTGGATCCGTTCACGGCAAGGCAATTACCTCGCAGCCATCAGTTTTCTGGAACATGCGAAGCTCAGGCGTCCCCATGACTCCTCCCTTGATGCCGCCTTGAGACTTGATCGTTATGGCTTTTTCATGGGCGAAGCCGTGTCTGCGCTTGCCAAGGGCGATATCGCCACCGCCCATTCGCGGTACGGCTCTGCTTTGCAAATCTTTCCACGCGACGGCGCTGCCTATAGAGGCTTCCAGAACACGCGGGGCAAACCTCTGGCCACGAGATAACGTCTCCGGCGCACCGCCCAATTTACCCCCCCCCACTTTGTTTTCAGGGCCCCGGGGTGGTCCCGAATACCGCAGCGTACGATGATGTGGCGCGCGGGGGGGCCGCGTGTATGCCGAGGTACCCATCAGCTTGCGGGAACCGCCGGCTTTGCCGGGGCTTCGGCCGGGGCTTCGGCGCAGACGTACCAGGTGAGCGCAATGGCCCAGCCGAGTACGGTCCAGCCGAGCAGGATGATGCCGGTTGGGTTCTTCGCGGCCCGGCTCGAGGCGACGAAACCGGGACAAAGTAAACCGTCACTGCACCCAACGAGAGAAACACGGAACCGTCGGCGGGGCACCAAGCTGGCTGGCCATGTTCCTTCTGGGACATTCATTGGGCGTCCTGATTCTGGTGGTCATCGGACCCGGATTCGGACTTAAATTGAGCTAGTCAGCTCCGTGAAACCGGCCATTTGGCATGGAGCTCCTAATACTAGGGCGGGGCTGAAACCGGGATTTGGGTGCGGAATTGCAACGTAACTATCAGTTGATTTGTTAAAAGTGGCGTTTTCGCC
>Ga0068855_100002398_pt1 | contig 23127 bp, 25 predicted proteins | sample KBSCornC52_FD_66592 | JGI IMG/M metagenome (GOLD analysis project Ga0068855, IMG submission 66592) | Corn rhizosphere microbial communities from Kellogg Biological Station, Michigan, USA - KBS Corn C5-2 | ecosystem: Host-associated > Plants > Roots > Rhizosphere > Soil ...
GGCTATAAGATGAGCGGTTATGGGCGCGAGAAAGGCGTCGAGGCAATGCATTGCTACACGCAGGTAAAGTGCGTCACGGTGAAACTTTGAGCTATGACCACATTCGAGAAACTCAATCTTAAAGAGCAAAAGCACATTCTGGTACTGAATGCGCCAGAGAGCTTTGAGCCGGATCTGAAGACACTGCGCGGGGTTACGGTTCAGCGCGATCTGAAAAATATCGATAAGATCGAGTTTTCCCTTGCCTTCATTACCAAGCAGAAGGAAGTCGACACGCTCGGCAAAGCGATCGCCAAAAAAGTCGAAGCCGACGCCGTGATCTGGTTCGCATACCCGAAAGGCAGTTCCAAGAAGTACAAGTCCGAGATCAACCGGGATTCGGGATGGAAAGTTCTCGGCGAGGCGGGTTTCGAACCGGTCCGAATGGTCGCGATTGACGAGGACTGGTCCGCAGTGCGATTTCGCCGAGTAGAGTTTATTAAGACGCTGACCCGCGGCAAGGAACACCGTATGTCCGCCGGGGGCAAGGCGCGCGCAGCCCGGAAATAGATTGCTGGAATCAACCCCCGGCGGCGGAATCGTGCGCAACCTGGAAGCTTGGTACGCTGCTCAATCCGACGTGCCAGGCATGGAAGTTCATCGCGATCCCGACATCACCTGGATGTTGAGCAATGGTGCGACCTCAGCTAACAGCGGAGTATCTTTGCGATTCAGTTCGGCGAACGCCGGGCGTCGGATCGATCAAATCCTTAAATACTACGCCGAGTATGGACGCGCGGCGGGATTCTGGGTCGATCATGAGGCAACACCTGCAGACATCGAAGAGCTTCTGAAACAGCGGGGGCTTCGGTGCCGTAAGCGTTTTCCCGGTATGTGGTACGACCTCGCCAGGCTGTCCAAGATCGCCATTCCCCAAGGCATCCGGATCCTCCAGACGCCGCATCATTCCATCTATCTGCGTTATCCGCACCCCTACTTCGGGCCGATCACGACCGCCATCCGCCGTCACGAACTAAACCGGCTGGCGCATCTCGCCGCGCAGTGGCCCAAACGATTTTTCGACTTCGTCGCTCTAGCGACAGACAATCGTCCGCTAGGCGCGTGCAGCATGTTCCTGGACGATGGCATCGCCGGATTCTACGATGTGGGCGTGCTCAAGCCCGAGCGCAACCAGGGCATCGGCAGCGCGATGATGGCCCACGCTCTGCGTTTCGCTCACGAACATGGCGCGACGCAGGCTGTGCTGCTGGTTTCAGGAATGGGTTGCGGGATGTACCGGCGCGTCGGATTCCGTGAAGTGTGCCAGATCGCGTACTGGTATCGAGCGCGGAAACGTTGACATATACTAAACGGATGGTGGCACTCCGTTGGTCAGCCATTGCGTTGATTCTGGCCTCTGCTTTGGCCGGTCAGACTAAGCAAGACCAGGCCAAGCAGGGACCTTCCGGGGCCTATCAACAGGCCGCCCGGCTTCCGGCACGGATTCTCGAATTCAAGGCGACTCCCGCGTCCATTCAACCCGGGCAGGCAGCAATACTGGTCTGGTCCACTGAGAATCCGAACTCTGTTAGCATCGACCCCGACCTCGGCAGCGTGATCGCTCGCGGCAGTAAGCAGGTGAAACCGTCGGCAACGACTACCTACACGCTTACGGTGCGCGGGCCGAACGGAGAGGAGAAGCGGACGGTGAAGGTTACCGTGGCAGGAACCACGGAACGGGCAGCTGCATCGCCGAAGGCCGCGGCGCCCAAGCCTACGCCGCGCATGGCGGACGGGAAGCCCGATCTCTCCGGAGTCTACAATTCCAGCTCATTCAATTTTGGCGGCGTCGCCGTCCGTGGCCAGAACGAACCCATCACGGCGGCGCTCAAGCCGGGAGCTGAACAGTTCAAGGTCGTCCGCGGTCCCGAGGATCCCGGCCAATACTCCACGTGCGCCCCTACGGGCGTGCCGGGAGCTTACTTCGTCCCGTATCAATGGGAAATCGTGCAGGGCCGCGATCGCGTGGTCATCATGTACGAATATCCGCATCTGTTTCGCGTGATTCCCACCGACGGGACGCCCCATCCCGCCGATCCCGATCCCACCTGGATGGGCGATTCGATCGGGCGTTGGGAAGGCGACACGCTAGTAGTCGACACCATCGGGTTCAACGACAAGACCGAGCTCCCTGGCGGATTCAAGCACACCGAAGCGCTGCATGTGGTCGAGCGTTTTCACCGCACCGACTTCAACAACCTGGATTACGAAGCGACCGTCGAGGACCCCAACGTGTTCGTGAAGCCATGGACCATCGTGCGCGGCTTTCCCTTGCGTCCGGACCTCACCAAAGTGGACGAATTTGTCTGCGAGAACAATCACGATTACAGCAAGTTCTTTGAGAAAAAGTGAGAGCCAAGAAATAGGAATTTACAATGCGACTTACGCTGATCAGCTTGATATCGGCCTCCTTCGTAGTAGCGCAAACGCCGCCTCCAGCCGCGCCGCCGAAACCACAACGCGTACAGCCCCCGGCACGGATCACCGAATTTCGCACGCAGCCGGAGAGCATTAAGCCCGGCCAATCCGCCACCCTTATTTGGGCGACCGAGAATCCCAACGCTGTGTCCATCAGCCCCGAAGTTGGCAAGGTAACGCCGCGCGGCAGCCGTCCGGTGTCTCCGAGAGCCACGACTATCTACACGCTGACAGTGACCGGGCCCAATAACACCATGCTGACGAAGGAAGTGACCGTGACCGTTCCCGGGACCACGCCGGTGAACGCCAGCGCAGCTCCCGCTGTCGATTCCAAGAAAGAGGTGCCGAGGCTGGCGAACGGCAAGCCCGATCTTACCGGCGTCTACAGCTTCGGCGGCGGAGGTGGTGGCCGAGGTGCTGCTCCAGGAGGCAGGGCCGCCGCTCCCGCTGGACCCGAGCTCAAACCCGGCATGGAAAAATATCGCGTTGTGCGCGGACCCAACGACGCCGGCGCGCTCTCGGATTGCATGCCGATCGCTGGGCCGGCAGCCTTCACCGTTCCATATCAATTTCAGATTCTGCAAACTCCCAGCTACGCGATCATCCTGCATGAGTATCCGGGAGTCTTCCGCATCGTCCCAACCAACGGCGCGGCACACCCCGTGGATCCCGATCCGACGTGGATGGGGGATTCGATCGGCAAGTGGGATGGCGACACCCTAGTGGTGGATACCGTCGGTTTCAACACGAAAACCGAACTGAGCGGCTACAAGCACAGCGAGGCGTTGCACATTGTCGAACGCTTCAGCCGGCCTAATTTCGATACGCTCCAGTACGATGCGACGCTCGAAGATCCCAATGTTTTCGTACGGCCCTGGACAGTCAGCCGGACCTTCCCGCTCCGCCCTGACTTGAACAAAGTCGACGAGTTCGTTTGCGAGAACAATAAGGACTACAGCAAGCTGTTCGTCAAGCAATAACCGGTCCCTTGCCACATACGATCGAAGTCCCCGTCCTCGTCGTCGGTGGCAGCCTGGTCGGCATGTCCAGCGCAATGCTCCTCGGCCACTACGGCGTGCGCTCCTTGGTCGTCGAACATCACCGCGGAACGGCTATCCATCCTCGCGCTGCGCAGATCTCCCAGCGCACCATGGAAATCTTCCGTACAGTGGGCGTCGAGCAGATCGTGCGCCGGAAATCGGCCGATCAGTTCGTCCAGGACGGCGCGATTATGGGCGTGGAATCCCTGGCCGGCAAAGAAGTGGCGTATTACATCGCCAATCTCAACGAAGGCATTCGCGACCTGAGCCCCTGCGAACGCGTCTTCATTTCCCAGAGTCTGCTGGAACCCCTGCTCAAACACCGCGCCGAAGAACTGGAAGCCGAACTGCGTTTCGCCACCGAGATGACCTCCTTCGAGCAGGACGCAACAGGAGTCACCGCGCAGATCCGGCATCGCGATTCAGGCGAGACGGCCACCGTGCGGGCACGTTATATGATCGCAGCCGACGGCGCCCACAGCCGCATTCGAGAGCGCCTTCGCATCCGCATGCTGGGGCGGGGAGTATTTTCGAACAGCATCACCATCTACTTCCGCGCGAACCTCGGGCCACTTTTGCGGGGCCGGAATCTCAGCGTGATCTACGTGATCAATCCGGTGCTGCGAGGATTCTTTCGCATCGAGATCCCGTTCGACTCGGGGTTTCTCGCCGTAACTGCGGTAGGCGATCCCGAGCATCCCAATACCGACGTATCGACGGGACTCACGGAGCAGCGCTGCCTCAATCTGCTCCATGCGGCTCTGGGCGTCGACGATATCCCGATCACAATTGAAGACGTGATGTATTGGCAATCCGCCGCGGATACCGCCGAGCGCTTTCGCGCAGGAAATATCTTCCTGGCGGGCGATTCAGTCCACGTGATGCCGCCCCACGGAGGTTTCGGCGGTAACACCGGCGTGCAGGATGCCCAGAATCTCGCATGGAAGCTCTCTTGGGTGCTCAACGGCAAGGCTTCGCCCGATTTGCTCGACACCTACGAGCAGGAACGTAAAGCGGTGTGCGAATTTACGGTTGAGCAGGCGTACTCGCGCTACGTGACGCGCACGGCTCCGTACCTGGCGTCCAAGGGATTTCAGCCGGTGGCGCACGATATGGACGTCGAACTCGGATACTGCTACGACGGCAAGCTGCACGAACATCCTAATGAATCGAAAGGCCGTCCGGGTACGCGCGCGCCGCATATGTGGCTTGAGGACGGATGCTCCACACTGGATCTTTTAGGCCGGGAATACGTGATTCTCGCCGGTCCGGACTGGATGGGTGAAGAAAGATTTCGGGTCCACCGGATCACGCATCCAGAATTTCCCGCGGCCTACGGGATTTCACCGTCGGGAGCGGTCCTGGTACGGCCCGATGGATTTGTCGTGTGGCGTGGCGAGACATCCGCCTCCCCAAAGGGATGACATGGACCTAGGGAAATGGTCACTGCCCGTCGTCGGCATCGCGATTCTCTCCGGGATTCCTCTTCCGATTCGTGCCCAGTCCACGTTCGATGTGGCGACGATAAAGCAATCGCCGCCTCCGGATGGCGATCTCTTCAGCATCAATCTCGGGACCATTCGCAACGGCAAAGTTACGTTGACGAATACCACCCTAAGCGACTGCATAAGATTTGCGTATGGGCTCGTCTCCGAGGATCAAATTTCAGGACCGGACTGGATCAAATTCAAGGAGGTCCGTTTCGATATCGTCGCGCAAGCTCCGCCGGATACTCCCAGGGAGCAACTTCTACGAATGCTTCAGGCGCTTTTGGCCGATCGCCTCAAGCTTGTGCTCCATCACGAGCAACGGGAGCGCTCGTTCTTGGCGCTCGTGGTTGGGAAGGGCGGTTCCAAGCTACGCCCCGCCAGCAGCGACTTGGGCGTTGCTCCAGGGCCGATGATATTGGGCCGCATTGTCAGCACTCAGATGTCGATGCTCACTGGCGGCCTTACTATCGCGCTTCGAGCGGCAGACAGTCATAGATATGACGGGTCTCCCGGGTCTATTCGATGTAGATCTGCAGTGGACTTCGGAGAGAGGCGGCGCACCGACGACCAGCGACAAGCCATCCATTTACACAGCCGTTCAAGAACAACTCGGCCTGAAGCTTGAGGCTCGCAAAAGCCCGCTCGACATGCTGGTGGTCGACTCCGCACAAAAAGTTCCTGACGACAACTAAATGCCCCTCGAAAACTCCTGGATTTTCCCGGTCTTCGAATCGATTCACGTTATCGGACTAGCAGCGCTGGTGGGAACCATCGTTCTCGAGGACCTGCGCACGCTGGGCCTCAAGATCGCGGATACAAGCCGCCTGAAAATATGGACTCACACCGGTCTCGCCCTGATGCTCATCACCGGAGCCGTGATGTTTCTCTCCGATACCACGCGCTACCTGCACAATCCGGCATTTGATGTGAAAATCACGCTGCTGGTTCTCGCATTGATCGCGCATTTTACGTTGCACCGGCGCGGGACGCGATTTGCGGCTAGCCTTTCCCTGGCGCTATGGACGTGCGTGGTCCTCGCGGCTCGTGCGATCGCTGACTTCGATGCTTAATCCCCTGCTGGCGCTCGCGCGCGGGCTTCAGGACACATCCCTGCGTCTGGATCTCAGCCAGTCCACCTGGGGTGTTCCTATCATTGGAGCGATTCACGTACTGGCCATCGCGTGGTTCGGAGGTGCAGCGCTGGTACAAGATAGCCAACTTCGACGCTTCCGCTGGATCGGGCTTTCAATACTCACATTCACGGGAGCGCTACTGTTTTGGTCGCAGCCGCTGCGCTTGTACTACAGCCAGTTTTTTCGCGTAAAAATGTTTTTTCTGGTCCTGATCGGTATAACTGCCCTGCTGCCGGCCCGTCACGCACGCCTGGCGATGGTGGTCTCATTGGTACTCTGGGCCGGAGTGATTCTGGCGTCACGAGGGATTGCATACAGGTAGCGGCTGTGTTACTATTTCCGCCATGAAATCCAGACTGCTCAACGTCTTAGCCTTCGCCGCGCTGCTGGCGATTCCAGTCCTGGCGCACCACTCGTTCACCATGTTCGACACCACGAAACAAATCACGATTACCGGCACGGTGACCGAGTTTCAATGGACCAATCCCCATTCCTACATCGAGATTGACGTCCCGGACGAAGGTGGGGCCATCAAGCACTGGGCCATCGAAATGGGCAGCCCCAGCATCCTCCAGCAAAGTGGCTGGAAGTTCAACAACCTGAAGAAAGGAGATAAGACCACTTTGGTCATCAACCCTCTAAAGGATGGACGGCCGGGCGGATTTCTGAACTCAGCCACTTTGCCCGACGGCAGAGTATTGGGAAATGGACCCGGGCGCGGACCCCAGAAATAGGCTGCTCATGAAGACGATTTTGTATGCTGCCCTCGCTGGGGCCACGTTGCTTCCGGCGCAGCCGACCAAGACTCCGGACTTCACTGGGGTGTGGGGACCGTTCACGGCTGGCCGCGGCGGCGGCGACCCCAAGCTTGCGCCACCTCCGGCCGGACAGCTCGTGCTGAAACCCGAGTACGCCAAGCCCTATGAAGCGCGGCGCGCAGCCGAAGCCGAGGCCAACAAGCGCGGCGAGCAACTAGCCTCCAGCGGCGCCCAATGCATCCCGTACGGCGTGCCGACAATGATGTCGGTGGCGGTTTATCCGGTGGAGATCATTCAGACAGCCAAGCAGATGACGATTATCTCGGAAGCCTTCAGCGAAGTGCGCCGTGTTTATCTGGATCGGCCCCAGGCGCCGCTCGAGGATGTCGCACCCGGGTATTATGGCCGCTCGGTAGGAAAGTGGGATGGCGACACGCTCGTCGTCGATACCATCGGTATCAAAACCTCGGCAAGTGGTTATCGGGGCATGCCGCACAGTGAAAAGATGCGCATCACGGAGCGATTCAAGATGATCACGCCCGACGTGATGCACGACCAAATTACCATCGACGATCCGGTCGTGCTGGAAAAACCGATGGTCTACACGTTGGCATATAAGCGCCTGCCAAACTACGAGATGGTCGAGTTCGTCTGCGATAATAATCGCGAATATGTGGATGAAAAGGGCGTGGTCCGCATGAGGGTGAAATGACGATGCGCAGACGATTCCAGGTCCTGCTTTTTGCAGCGATGGCGCTGGGTGCCGCGGCTCAGACGCCGCCTCCGCCGCAGCTAGGCGCGTTGGCTCCCTCGAATATCGCGAAGAGCCGGCCTAAGCCGCCGTTCGACCTGACCGGAACCTGGCAGCATGGCGGCGGGCAGAACAATGGATTCAGATTTTCTCCACCCCCCGGATTTAAGCTTACTCCGGCGGCCCAGGCCAAATACGACGCGTCTCTCAAAGCCGCCGCTGCTGGAAAAGTTTATCAGGACGATATCGGCGATTGCTGGCCCGCCGGACTGCCCGTCATCATGACGCGCGTGTGGCCCATCGCCATGGTCCAGGTGCCCACCGCAATTTATATGATCAGCGGCTTCATGAACAGTGTGCGCATCATCTACCTGGATGGGCGGCCGCACACCGATCCCGATGTCGTGGTGCCCAGCTTCAATGGCGAATCCATCGGACATTGGGAAGGCGATGCTTTAGTGGTGGATACGCGCTACTTCGTGGAAGATCACCACTGGCTGGATGGAGGAATCCCCCTCACGGACGCATTTCAGATGATCGAGCGTATCCGGCTGATCGACAAAGGAGCCACCATGGAAGTCGAGTATACGGCCACCGATCCCAAGAGTTGGGTGGGCGAGTGGAAGTGGACCAAGCGTTTCCGGCGGATGGACGATACGGATATCACGGAGGCATCTTGCTTGCCCGATCTCAATGCGCACATGCCTAGCATAAAGGCAGAGCACAGCGGCCGCTAAGGGGAGGACACATGAGAACTTTATTAGCCACTTTTCTGATCGGCCTCGGACTGGCCACCTCAGCCGTCGCGCATCATTCGATGAATGGGTTCGATCGAGCAAAAACGATCACAGTGACCGGGACCGTCAAGCAATTCAAGTGGGCCAATCCCCATTCCTGGATCGAAGTGGAGGTCGTCAACGCCAAAGGCGTTCCCGAACTGTGGAACCTGGAGATGACAGCTCCCGGCATTCTCGCCCGTGCAGGGTGGAAATCAACCATGCTGAAGGCTGGCGACAAGGCGACTTTTGGGGTTCACCCGATGGTCAATGGCGACATCGGGGGCCAATTTGTCTCAGTCACTTTCGCGGACGGACTTACCATGACGGAGCGTGGCCAGCAGACTGCGACGCCAGGGCCTGCGAAGCAGTGAACGGCCTGATACTATATATCTGAAGAAGCAAGGGAGGATGGACTAATGAAATCTCGACTTCTGGTTATGCTAGTCGGGCTCGGTGTGCTGATGAGCACCACTCCGCTCTCCGCGCACCACTCAACCACCATGTACAACATGGCCAATCCCTCTACCGTTACCGGAACGGTGAAACGCTTCGAGTGGACCAATCCGCATGCCTACATCTATCTCGAGGTCAAAGGCGATGATGGCAAGATGGTCGAGTGGGAAGTTGAAATGATGAGCCTCAACCACCTGAAGTCTTATGGTTGGTCTCGCGATACCGTGAAGGAAGGCGACGTGATTACCTGCACCGGCGGAGCAGCCAAGAGCGGCGCGCCAGCCATGCTCAGTTCGCTGGTCAAACTGAACGACGGCCGGATGATCAAGTCCTAGACGATTTAATTGCCCCCATCTAAACCTCTGCTTCCCACCACCTTGGTGGGGTCCTACGCACAACCTGACTGGCTGATTAACCGCGACATGCTCAGCAAACGGATGCCCCCGCGCGTCCGCGCATCGGAGCTCTGGCGCGTGCCGCTCGAATGGCTGGAACAGGCCCAGGATGACGCCACGCGGCTCGCGATCCGCGACCAGGAGCGCGCCGGCCTGGACATTCTCACCGATGGCGAAATGCGCCGCGAGAGCTATTCCAACCGCTTCGCCACAGCGCTCGAGGGTCTCGACCTGGATAACCCGGGGAAGGTCATCAGCCGCAGCGGTCACGAAGTCCTGGTCCCGCGCATCACCGGCAAGATCCGGCGGAAGCACGCCGTGCAGGTGCGCGATATCCAGTTCCTGCGGGCCAACACCGACCGAAAGATCAAGATCACCGTGCCCGGTCCCTTCACCATGACCCAGCAGGCGGTAGACCAGTTCTACAAGGACGAGCGAGCCGTCGCTCTGGACTACGCGGCTGCGGTCAACGAAGAAATCAAGGACCTGTTCGCCGCCGGCGCCGATGTCGTGCAGATCGACGAGCCCTGGATGCAATCCTCGCCCGACAAGGCCCGCGACTACGGTGTTGACGCGCTAAATCGTGCGCTCGATGGAGTCCAGGGAACGACCGTTGTGCACATCTGTTTCGGTTATGCCGCGCTGGTGGCCGGGCGTCCCGAGGGATATTCGTTTCTTCCGGAGCTGGCACAGACTACCGTGAATCAGGTCTCGATCGAAACCGGGCAATCTAAGCTCGATTGTTCCGTGCTCACGAAACTTCCAGGCAAAACCATCCTCTTGGGAGTGCTGGATTTATCGACGCACGATGTCGAAACGCCCGAGACGGTCGCCGAGCGCATCCGCCGCGCGCTGCCGTTTGTCAGCCCCGACCGCCTCATCATTGCTCCTGACTGCGGCCTGAAATACCTGCCTCGCCAAGTCGCTTACGGCAAGATGAAGGCCATGGTCGACGGGGCGAAGATCGTCCGCGCCGAATTGCAGCGCGGATAGTCCCCGAAACAGAAATTCTCTCGGCCGGATCTAACCGGCATGAGTAAGGAACTACAAGGCCTCCGAGTTGCCATTCTGGTCACAGATGGCTTCGAACAAGTCGAAATGACTAAGCCTCGCGAAGCGCTGCAGCAAGCGGGCGCGGAAACGCACCTGATCTCGCCGACATCCGGCGAAGTCCAGGGCATGAATCATGACAAACCGGGCGACAAATTCCCCGTGGATAAGACTTTGGATTCGGTTAGCGCAAAGAACTACGACGCGTATCTGCAACCTGGCGGCGTGGCGAATCCGGATCGCCTCCGGATGATTCCAAAGGCCGTCCAATTCGTGAAGGACTTCCACGAGCAGAACAAGCCCATGGCCGTCATCTGCCATGGACCCTGGATGCTGGTGGAAGCCGGCGTGATCGACGGCAAGAATCTAACTTCCTGGCCTTCGCTCAAGACTGATATTCGCAATGCGGGCGGCAAATGGATGGATCAGGAAGTCGTGGTCGACGGAAATTTGGTCACCAGCCGGAAACCCGACGACCTACCCGCGTTCAATCGCGAGATGATCAAGCTCTTTAGTCATTCCGTCTCGGAAGCCGAGCCTGCCGGCGCGGCACGCAAGCATCGTTAAGCCGGACGCACCATCTCGAAGCGATCCTTGGTGCGCACGTACACCGGCCCCGCCATGCGACCGACGGCATTGAGCTGATCCGCGTCGATCTCGCAAATCTGGTTGATCATAGAATCCTGGACGTGAAATCGCAGAACCTCGCCCATCACCAGGCTTCCGCCCAGAATGTTCGGGCTCACATGCACAATCTGGTGCAGCTTGCACTCCATGTTCACGCGCGATTCCTTCACGCGCGCCGGTTTCACCAGGTCGCTGGACACGGGGGTCAGCCCGGAGAGCTCAAATTCATCGACGTCTGGAGGGTACTCGCCCGAGCAAAGGTTCATTTTAGCGGCGAAATCCTCACTGACAATGTTAACCACGAATTCCCGGGTGGCTTCGATGTTCATCAGCGTGTCTTTCTTCGGCCGCTCACCGCCGCGGATCATGGGAGAAAAGCAGATCACCGGCGGATTCGCGCTGATGACCGTGAAGAAGCTGAAGGGGGCCAGATTGCGCACGCCCTGGGGGCTCAGCGTGGAAACGAACGCAATCGGACGGGGAAGAATAGAGCCCGACAGCAGGCGGTACACGTCGAACGGATCTTTGGTGGCCGGATCGATGATCATGGATTTCGCTATTATAGCGGCTGGACGTAAACAATCCTGTGCCGGCTGAAGAACCCACCCTCTGGACACGATGGCTCCGCCGCCCGCAAAACGTGTGGCTGCGGCGCGCCCTGTTCCAGATCCATCTGTGGACGGGCATCGGGTTCGGCCTCTACGTCGTCTTGATCAGCGTAACCGGTAGCGCAATCGTTTTCCGCAACGAAATCTATCAGTCCGCCGGTTCGGGAGCAAGGATCGTCCAGGCGCGTGGGGCGAAACTTCCAGTCGATGAACTGAAGAGGATCGTCCGGAAGAAGTATCCGGACAACAACCTCAGCTTCATCTTCGAAGGCAAGCAGCCGACCACTGCCACGGAAGTTTGGATGGAACACGGCAAGGAACGCGTACAGCGCCTTTTTGATCCGTATACCGGCGCCGATCTGGGCGATTCGGTGCCCCAAGCCATTCGCGTGGCAGCGTGGCTCGCCAGGTTACACACGGATCTGCTGTACGGCGAAACCGGCCGGAAAGTCAACGGCATTGGAGCCATCTTTCTCACGCTGCTCTGCATCACTGGTTTCATCGTCTGGTGGCCGGGCGCAATGAGCTGGCGTCGCAACCTTGCGATCGATTTTCGATCCAATTGGAAACGCCTCAACTGGGATCTGCATAGCGCGATCGGCTTCTGGTCCTTCGCTCTGATTTTCATGTGGGCCATCACCGGCGTATATCTCGGATTCCCGTTGCCGTTTCAGAAGATCATCAATCACTATTCGACGCTGATCCAATACGCGCTGCCCGAGGAGGTAACCCTAGCGCCGGGGCCGACGACTTACTTGCTGGCGGACGATCCGAAGGCCCCCCCTCCCCAGGCTAAGTCCTCCACATACGGAAAAGGCCGCCGCCAACCCATCCGCCGCAGCGCGGGCGACAATTTCATCCGCTGGATCTACTACTTGCACTTCGGGAATTTCGCAGGCCCCAAGACTAAATCCCTATGGGTGGTGCTGGGACTGCTACCCGTTGTTTTGTTCGTGACTGGGGCCATTATGTGGTGGAATCGTGTGCTTAGTCCCGCTGCACGCCGTGCCCGCGAGGCCCGCATGGTGGCGGCGACTATCGGCGCTGCCGCGGACACCTCTGCATAAGTCATGCCTCACGAAATCGCATTTGAAATGGCGGTTTCAAGCATCCGGTTCGGCCCGGGCGTGACGCGCGAAGCCGCCATGGATCTGGCCGATCTTGGCGCGCGCAACGTGCTGGTGCTCACCGATCCAGTTCTGCGTAACATGCCGCCGGTTGCGACCGTGCTCGAATCGCTGGAGACGAACAGGATTAAGGCTACGCTCTACGATCGCGTGCGCGTGGAGCCTACAGACGAGTCCTTTCTCGACGCAATCGCATTTGCGCGTCAAGGAAACTACGATGCGATTGTCGCCGTCGGCGGCGGGTCGACGATTGACACCGCTAAAGCTGTGAACTTGTATGTCACCTATCCTCCGGCTGATTTTCTTGATTATGTGAACCCGCCGATCGGCAAAGGCCTGCCCGTTCCCGGTCCCCTCAAGCCCCTGATCGCGATCCCTACTACAGCCGGCACCGGCAGCGAAACCACCGGCGTCAGCATCTTCGATTTAATCCAGATGCACGCCAAAACGGGCATCGCCAGCCGACGCTTGAAACCTACTTTAGGACTGCTCGATCCCGAGAACACGCGCACGATGCCTTCTCAGGTAGCTGCATCGAGTGGCCTCGATATTCTCAGCCACGCCGTGGAATCATTCACCGCACTTCCCTTCTCCGAACGTCCGCTACCGAATCGCCCTTTACTGCGTCCGGCATATCAGGGCTCGAACCCCATCAGCGACGTGTGGTCGCTGCAGGCCCTCCGCATGGTCGCGAATTATCTGGTCCGCGCAGTGGAAGATCCTGGCGACGATGAGGCTCGCGCGAACATGCTGCTGGCTGCGTCTTACGCGGGGGTCGGATTCGGGAATGCGGGCGTGCATCTGCCGCACGGAATGTCGTATCCGGTCTCCGGCAACGTGAAGAGTTACCGGGCTCCCGGTTACGTTAGCGATCATCCTCTCGTGCCCCACGGGTTCTCGGTGATCCTGAACGCGCCTGCGGTCTTTCGCTACACGGCTTCAGCGAATCCCGAGCGGCACCTGGAAGCCGCGCACGCCCTAGGCGTGGACGTTTCGCGTTGCCAAGCCGCCGATTCCGGCCGCATTCTATCCGACCGCATCACCTGGTTTATGCAACGCCTGAAAACACCCAATGGGCTGCGCGAGATCGGGTACACATCCGCGGATATTCCAGCGTTGGTGGAAGGAACGCTACCACAGCATCGCGTGACGAAGCTGTCGCCGCGCCCCGCCGGTCCCGGCGAGTTGGGGAAACTTTTCGAAGAGTCCCTTAGCGCTTGGTAGCCACTATCTCCGCGACCGCACGATGATGCTCCGAATCGGTCGACTTGCCTTCGTAGGAGTGCAGGATCTCCCAGTCATCGAAGTATCGCACGAGCTCCCCCCGCTGCACTCTAAAAAGCGACCGTTCATGCCCCGGCTCCATCAGGAGCGCAATCACGATCGCGACCCCTCCAGGCTTTAGGCCACGCTTGATGGGCTCGAACAGATCGCGCTGGAGGTAGAGGCACACTACGATCAGGTCCCAGCTAGCTTCGACGATCGGGAACTCGTGCTTTTCCAAATCCGCGACGCGGGCGTCGATCGCAGGGTGGCTCTTCTGAAGACTTTCGATCGCCGCCGCCGACCTATCCACCGCCGTCACTCGCCAGCCATGCTCGGCGAGCCACACCGCGTTGCGACCGCTGCCGCACGCCAGATCCAGCGCACGGCCGGGCTGGAGCGCCTGGGCTGTTTCCACCAACAGGGTCGTTGGAACCATCGCGCTATCTGCGTGCCAGCAATTTCTCGACGTGTTTTGCCAGCACATCCACCTCGACGTTGAGGCGAGTGCCGACATGAGCCTGGCCGATGGTCGTGTTCGCGAATGTGTGTGGAATGATGGTGACGCCGGCCACGTCCCCATCCATCGCGGCGATGGTCAAGCTGATCCCGTCGAGCGTCACCGAACCCTTCTCGACCAGATACCGGTCGAGCGATTTCGGCACGCGCACCTTCAGCCACCAGTTGCCGTCCCCAAGTTCGTCGAGCGCCACGACTTCCCCCGTCGCATCCACGTGCCCCTGCACAATGTGTCCGGATAGTCTGGTCGCCGGCGTCACGGGCCTCTCGAGATTCACGCGCGAGCCCGCCGCCAGATCGCCCAAATTACTTCGAGAAAGCGTCTCAGGGGCAAGATCCGCCGCGAAACTCTCCCCGGTGACCGTCACGGCAGTGAGACATACACCGTTCACTGCTATGCTCGCGCCGATCGAAAGATCAGAAAGCACAGTCGAGCAGCGAACTTGCAGCTTTGTACCGGCCGCCACAACTGTGCCCAACTCCTCGATGATGCCGGTAAACATCAGTCGCCGCGCTCCACCCAGGCTTCGACGGCAAACTCGTCCCTGGCAATCGAATGGAGCTTCAAGTCGCGAAACCGGATCGCATCCTTGCGGCGGCGGCGTCCCGCACCTCCCGCTACCGGCAGGGACTGCGTGCCACCTAGAATCTTCGGCGCGTAATAGAAATAAATCTTGTCGGCGATGCCCGATTCGAGCGCACTCCAATTCACCCGGCTGCCCGCTTCGATCATCAGTGACAAATATTTTTCACGTGCCAGCAGTTCCACCACACCCTGCAGGCTGGCCCTGCCATCGGAGCGCTCCAGGACTTCGACGCGCAAACCCATGCTCTCAAGACGCCTCCGCCGGTCGGCCGACGCCGCTGACGTAGTAACCACTAATACATCGCTGTTACAGGAAGTCGCCAAGTGCGATTCGGACGGGATACGCAGCTGCGAATCGAGTACGATCCGCAAAAGAGGCCGGCTACGCTCTAATCCCGAGCGATCCGTGAGCCGGCAATCGTCGGCCAGCACCGTGCCGATGCCGGTGAGAATCGCATCCGACCTGTGACGCATGGTTTGCACATGACGGCGCGCTGTCTCGCTGGTGATCCATCCTGGTGTATATCCAGGAGAGCCATCCTCCGGCGCCGCGATTTTTCCATCCAGCGTCACCGCCGATTTCAGTGTCACCAGCGGACGCCCGGTGCGCATGAAATGAATAAACGGTTCGTTGATCTCCGTGGCCCGCGCCGCGAAGTCCCCTGCCAGCTCCACTTCGATGCCCGCGTCCCGCAGACGCATAAATCCGCGGCCCCGCGTCTGCGGATTCGGATCTTCCATGGGGGCGACTACCTTGCGTACCCCCGCTGCCAGAATCGCGTCGATGCACGGCGGCGTCCGGCCATGGCTCGCGCAGGGTTCAAGCGTCACATACAGAGTGCCTCCCCGCGCGCGCTCCTGAGCTTCCTCCAGCGCCAGCACCTCGGCGTGCTTCAATCCGGCCCAGGTATGGAAACCGCGGCCCACCACCTCGCCGTCGCGCACCACCACCGCGCCGACCGCAGGGTTGGGTGAAGTCGCTCCCCACCCGCGAGCCGCGAGGTCCAAAGCCTCTTCCAGATGATTCATAGTAGGACCGGCGAGGCCGGTCAATCAAACAAGGATGCCACGAAGTTGGCGGGCTCGAAGGGCAGTAGGTCGTCCAACTGTTCGCCCACGCCGACGTAGCGGATCGGCAAGCCCAGCTCGCGCGAGATTGCCACCACCACGCCGCCCTTGGCCGTTCCGTCGAGCTTGGTGAGAATAATGCCGGTGACCTCGGACGATTCGGTGAACTTACGCGCCTGCTCCAACCCATTCTGACCGGTGGTCGCTTCGATCACCAGCAAAACCTCGTGCGGAGCTCCGGGAATCACACGCGCAGCCGTACGGCGCATTTTCTGCAACTCCGCCATCAGGTTCTCTTTCGTGTGCAACCGTCCAGCCGTATCGACAATCACGTAATCGATCTTGCGGGCTTTGCCGGCCTGCAGGGCATCGAACATCACTGCGCTCGGGTCAGATCCGGGTTGCTGCCGGATCAGATCTACGCCGGTGCGCTGCGCCCATACTTCCAGCTGTTCGATAGCGGCGGCGCGAAACGTGTCGGCGGCGCAAAGTAATACGCTGCGTCCTTCCGATTGCAGGCGGCGGGTCAGCTTGCCGATTGAAGTGGTCTTGCCGGCGCCATTCACGCCCACCACCATGATGACGGCAGGCGGTTCCGCCACCTGGGGCAGCGGCCGTTCCGTCGCCTCCAGCACTTCCAGCAGGTATTGGCGGATCAAGCCTTTGAGTTCGGCGGCGTCGCCCACCAAGTGGCGCGCGACGCGCTCGCGGATTCGCTCCAGGATTTCAGCCGTCGTTTTCGAGCCGATGTCGGCGGTAATCAGCGCGTATTCCAGCTCCTCCAGAACCTCGGCGTTGATCTCCTTCCGGCCGCTGACGGCGTCTTCGAGCTTCTCCATCAGTCCGGCGCGCGTTTTCTGGACGCCGGCTTTCAGACGCTCTAGTAGGCTAGGTTCTTTAGTTGCGCTCGGTTCTTGAGAAGGCGAAGACCCGAAGAGGGTTTTGAACATGCGGCAGCTGAAACGGCTATGGTAGCCTGAACTCCACCCTTCGGTCGCGATTAATTTGTTCGCTGAACCGCACGTCCACGCTAGATAGCGGGGCCGTTTTTTCCTCGTGCTCACGAGTGGTGTAGTGAAGCTGATCGCCATCGACCGTATAGGAAAGCGCGGCCCGGATGGTGTGGTCATTAAACGCGATCAGGTAATAGTCCGCGGCACGATAGAAGGATCCTGACGACGTTCCGGCGCTGGGCGATCCGATGTTCTGATTGATCACGGTCGGGGGGGCTGATTGTGCCTGTTGAGCTTGCGTCGGGTATCCTACGTAGTTCCCATAATACCCGTTGTCGTAATAGCTGCCGTCATAATAAGGCGCGCCATAGTACGCGTCGTAATAATACGGATCATACGAATACGGATAGTAGGCAGGATAGTAATAGGGGTAACCGCCGTAGCCGAAACTCAGATAATAGTTAGAGTAGGAGCGGCCGCCGAAGAATCGAGTGTTCCCGAAGCGCCCGCCGATGAAGTTATTTCCGCGAAACCCACCGCCTCCGCCGCGAAACGATCCACCGCCTCCGCCGCGAAACGCTCCTCCGCCTCCACTACGAAAAGCGCCTCCGCCGAAGGAGCCTCCGCCACGTGAAACCGAACCGCCTCCCATGCGCGCTCCTCCGCCGGAGCGAGCACCGCCGCCACCGCCACGGGCTCCGCCGCCTCCTCCGCCACGAGCGAAGGCTAGCGCGGGAATCACCGAGATCAAGATTACGGCTCGCAGGAGTTTAGGCATACTAGCTCTCCTGCTCTCAGTGTACCGCCAATCTATTGGCCGGCTGCGGCTTGCTGGCCCTCATCGGCCGACGGTCCGTACAGTCCCGGAACCGGAATGCCATTGAGCCGGAAATACACCGTCAACTGTGCCCGATGATGAATCACGTGGTTCATGATCATGCTCCGGTATACCGCGATCCGCGGCATGCTGAACATCGCGTTGCCACCAAACTTAAGCGACCATTCCTGCATGAGCGCCTGATCCCCCGCCGCTGCGAGCGCAGCCCGCGATCCGGCCACGTTCTTGTCAAACGTATCGAGGAGTTCCTTGCGGGAGGTTGCGAGAAAGGGCTTGAAATCCGGCGGAATGTCGAGTTCGAGAGCTTGCATCATAGAGGGCAGCCAGCCGACCATTTCGGCAATGTGGCTCGCCAATACCCCCATCGACATCGACTTTGGATCGGGTTTGTAATCCAACTTGTCCTCGGGGACCCGTTCCAGGGTTTTCCGGGTGTTCGCCATCTCGTGATCCAACTCCGGCAATAAAGATTGCGCGATGCTCATGAATGTATCCTCCAGGAAGATTGTACCCGACCAGCACGAAGATTGTGGCTGGCGCCTGAGCTAAAATCGAAACAAGTGCAACAAGTCGGGCGATACCAGATCGTATCCGAATTGGGTCGCGGCGCCATGGGGATTGTTTACAAAGCCCTGGACCCCGCCATTGGACGCACTATCGCGATCAAAAGCATCCGGCTTCAGGATCTGACGGATGAGACCGAGCGGTCCCGGCTTCGGGAACGGCTATTTCGCGAGGCACAGTCCGCCGGGATCCTCTCCCACCCCAACATCGTCACCATTTACGACATTGCCGAGGAGAACGGCATGGCGTACATCTTCATGGAGTTTGTCAACGGGCCGCCGCTTGAAAGAATGCTCAAGGTGGACCAGACGCCGGATAAGGAAACTCTCCTCAGCATCTTCCGCCAGACGGCCGCCGCGCTCGATTACGCCCACAAAAAAGGCATCGTTCACCGCGACATTAAGCCTGCCAACATCATGATCCATGAAGACGGCACCGCTAAGATCACCGACTTCGGTGTGGCCAAAATCATGTCCCAGCAGATGACTCTCTCCGGCACCATGATGGGAACGCCCAGTTACATGTCGCCCGAGCAGGTGCAAAGTACCGCCATCACCGGCGCCGCCGATCAGTTCTCGCTGGCCGTGATCGTGTATGAAGCTCTGACGGGCGAGAAACCCTTCGCGGCGGAGTATATGCCGACGTTGCTGTACAAGATCGTCCGCGAAGACCCACTGCCCCCGCAGCGCTTGAATAATACGCTGAGTCCGCAGGTGGAGCTGGTTCTGAGTAAGGCGCTGGCGAAACTTCCGGGAGACCGCTTCGAGAATTGCACCGAGTTCATCAACGCGCTGACCACCGCCTGCAACGCCAATCCCGACTGGACTCCTTTGCCGCGCGGCCAGAGTCCCAATATGCCGACTGCGGGTTCGCGCGATGACCTCACGGAGACGCTCGCCGACACTCGCCCGCTGCCCCCAGACGCTGCAGATGACGATGCGACGCGAGTCGCTCCTGTGCCGCCCCCCATTCCGGATTCTGCTCCGGTAGCGGCTTCGGTTGCGCCGCCGGTTATGGCTCGCGTTCCTGCGATCGAGCCCGAGGGGAGTCACACACTGCGCAATGTCCTGCTGAGTGTTGCCACCGTCGCAGTGATGGCATTGGTAGTGATTGTCGCCACGCAAAAGCCAGGCGCACAGCCTGAGACCCCTGCAGCTACTGTACCGGTTCCTGATTCACAACCTGCCCCGGTAGATCCCGCACCGGCGCCTGCGCCGGAGGCGACCTCCGCGGAACCGGATCTGCAAACACAGCAGGTCCAGAAGGTGGCAGCGGCGCTACCCCCGAAGCCATCTGTTCCGAAAGAGGGTACGTTCCAACTGACTACATCGCCTAGTGGCGCTACCGCAACGTTCGATACATCGGGAATCGAATGCACCACTCCTTGCAATCTCACATTGCCTGCCGGACGTCACGTTTTCATTTTGCGCCACGCAGGATTCCGCGAGACACAAAAGATCATCAATATTCCGAATGACACTGGTCTGATCGTGGAACTGATTCCGATGACCGGTACCCTCAACCTGGTCACCGATCCCCCCGGATTGACGATTCTCATCGATGGTCGCGAGCACCCGCAGAAGACGCCCGTGAGCTTGACGCTTCCCATCGGCGCCCACAAGATCCAGGTAATCAAAGGGAGTGAGCGGCAGGAGTTGCAGATCGACCTCGCCGACGGCCAATTCCTCTCCAAGACCATTTCCTGGCAGTGAGCGCTTCAGTCCTCGATGGGTCGGGCAAGCAGTAGAATCCGCAGCCAGCCGGAAGGCTGGGTAGCCGAGATCCCGGCAATACCCGGGTGCCATGCGCTCATGCTCACGTTCCAACTGATTTCGGAGGAATACCTGGAGAGAAAACAGTCGCTCCCGGTCGACACCACCGAGATCGTTCATGCCTAGCGCCCGTTCGGGCGAATTCCAGCGAGCGACCAGCAAACTCGGTTTCCGAAGAACCAGGCAAACAGGCAGTCACGAGCGATGGATTCACGCGGATAGCCGCGCTAACTACATTCGATCCAAGGCGGTCGCCAAATCGGGCCGCCACTCTTCTATCGGATATGAAAGCAACTTGGGCTCACGGAAAGAGAGTTCGAGCAGCTGCGGTAGTGCCGTTAATCCCGCAGCGACGTTTCCAAGAACGCCCGCAAACGATGGCTCCGGCTGGGGTGCCGCAGCTTGCGCAGCGCCTTCGCCTCGATCTGCCGGATGCGCTCACGCGTCACCGCAAAGTGCTGGCCGACCTCTTCCAAAGTATGCTCGCTGCCGTCCTGCAATCCGAAGCGCATCTTGATGATCTTCTCTTCGCGCGGGCTCAGCGTCTTGAGGACTTCTGCCGTCTGCTCGCGCAAATTCAGATTGATCACCGCTTCGGATGGCGACACCACGCGCCGGTCCACGATGAAGTCTCCCAGATGCGACTCTTCTTCTTCGCCCACCGGTGTTTCGAGGGAAATCGGTTCCTGCGCGATGCGCAGCACCTTACGCACCTTGCCGACCGGCAGTTCCATCTTGACGGATAGCTCTTCCGTGGTAGGCTCGCGACCCAGGTCCTGTTGCAACTGGCGCTGAATGCGCACCAGCTTGTTGATGGTCTCGATCATGTGCACCGGAATGCGAATCGTCCGGGCTTGATCCGCAATCGCGCGGGTGATAGCCTGCCGCACCCACCACGTCGCATACGTGGAAAACTTGTAGCCGCGCAGATAATCGAACTTATCGACAGCCTTCATCAGGCCGATGTTGCCTTCCTGGATCAGGTCAAGGAACTGCAGTCCACGGTTGGTGTAACGTTTGGCGATAGAAACCACGAGCCGCAGATTCGCCTCGATCAATTGCTTCTTGGCGACCTCGGCTTCCATCTCGCCGCGCTCGACGATGTGCAGCGTGCGCCGCAACTCTGTCGCGCTGGCGCCCGATTCCTCTTCGTGATGCTGGATGCGCTGGCTGTGCGATCTCAGTTCCTTGCGTAGCGTAGCCGTGCCACCGGAAGCTCCATTGGGAGTAGACGCTTCCAGTTTCCGTTGAATGCGCGCGATCTCTTTTTCCAGCGGCCGAAGATCTTCTACAGCTTTCCGAAGGCTACCCGCCAACGAGCGCCGTGATGTCGAGGCGAAAGGAATCCCGCGGATCAGCCTGGAGGTAAGCACCATGGTACGCGCCAGGCCCCAACGCAACGACCGGTGCGCCTTGGGCTTCATCCCCCGGGAAATTGCCTGCAATTTCTGGCGGAATTGCTGAGCTTTCTTGTAATGTTTTTCGATTTCCGCGATGATTTTCAGCAGCTCGTCCGCTTGCTCGGTGACGTTCTCATCGGTGACCACCAAGTCGGGCATCACCAGAATGTCGCGCACCGTGGACGGATCGTGGGTAACCGTTTCGGCCAAGGCCAGAATTTCACGGATTACCAGCGGCGAACGGGAGAGCGACTTACGCACGGCGGCCTGTCCGCGTTCGATGCGTTTGGCCAGCTCAATTTCACCTTCGCGCGTGAGCAGCGGTACGGTGCCCATCTCGCGCAAATACATGCGTACTGGATCGTTAGTCTTGTCGCTGAAATCCTGGACCAGGTCCAGGTCGGTGGGCTCCTCGCCCTCCTCAAGCTTCTTGTCGAACTCGACTTTGGGTTCTTCCAGAATTTCGACGCCGGCGGTGTCGAGTTCACTGAGCAGGTCGTCCAGCTCGCGTCCGCCCGTCGCGAATTCGTCCGTCAGCAGCTCGTTGACTTCGTCGTAAAGGACGTAGCCCTTTTCCTTGCCCGAGTCCATCAGCTGTTTTAGCCGGCCGACTTTTTCTTCGCTTGCCACACTTCCCCGATTCGTTCTTCGCTATGGCCCGATTCAGTTTCGCTTGCGGATCACCCGGCCAGTCGATCCGCCGGATGGATCATCTCCGAATGCATTTCAGTGTACAACAATCATCCGCCGGAGGTCGCCCGGCTTTCTCGCTCCAAACGACTCAACTCCGCCATCCAAGATAGCGCTTCTTCCACTCGTCCTTCGCGCTCGGCGGACTTCACTCGCGCGCGCAATTCGGCGACCTGGCGTTTCCGAAAATCGCTCTCCAAACGGCGAAGGCAAGCCTGCGCCTGTTCCCATGACACAGCTTCCCCTGAAGATTCATCGGCAGTAACCGCGTCACGCAATAGTTCCTTCCCCGGCGCCTCTAAACGGCCCTCCAGCGCGGAATAGGAAAACTTTGCATCTGCCCCGGCCACCTGCCGCAAAGCTTCGAAAATCTCACGGGTTACGAAGCTCTCGGTCAGCTCCGGAAGCAGCGTAGGCAGCATTTCGGCGCGCGCGCGATCGCTTGAAAGCAACGCATTCAGCAGGATCCGCTCCATGTGCGGTATGCCGCTGGCTGGCGCCGCTTGCGGAACCGGCGCGCGGCGGGCGGCCGCCGATTTCTTGAATTGGTCCAGCACCAACCCGGGATCTACACCCAGATACGAAGCCAAATCGTTGACGGTGGCCGCCTGTTCGAGTTTGTCGCTGATTTTCTGCACTGCCGGCAATAGAAACTTGAACGCCGCCACCTTCCCATCCGACGTCTTCATATCGAAACGCGTTCGCGCCCGATCGGCCAGCCAATGGAAATAGGTCGAGGCGCCGTCCAATTTCGCGCGATAGGCCTCCGCTCCGTTTCGCTTACAGTATTCGTCCGGGTCGAGGCC
>Ga0068855_100002403_pt1 | contig 23094 bp, 13 predicted proteins | sample KBSCornC52_FD_66592 | JGI IMG/M metagenome (GOLD analysis project Ga0068855, IMG submission 66592) | Corn rhizosphere microbial communities from Kellogg Biological Station, Michigan, USA - KBS Corn C5-2 | ecosystem: Host-associated > Plants > Roots > Rhizosphere > Soil ...
TCCACCGACTTCCCGTTCTGGAAGAAGTAGGCGTCCTTGCTGTAGGGACCGGTGGCATACAGAGCGCTGGCCTGACCAAAAATCTTTCCGGCCTTCAACACGTCATCGTGTACCTTCACCATCAAGGCCTGGTAATGCGGGTCATTCTGTGAGAAGCCGGAGAACGAAGAGAGGTCGTTGTTGCCGATGATGACGACGTCGACGCCGGGAACGGAGGCGATGTCGTACGCGTTCGCCACTCCGGTAGGTGTTTCAATCATCACCACAACCAGCATGTTGTCGTTGATGCTCTGGCGGTAGGTATTGCCCCAGAGCGCCCTGTACTGACCGGACCCGGCGCTTCGCCGCCCTATGGGTGGGTACCGCGCCCACTTGGCAGCTTCGCGGGCCCTGTCCACATCGTCGACCGTGGGAACGATTACGCCGAGCGCACCAATGTCAGTGGCATGTTGGATGTGCCATTCCTGGGCGTCGGGCAGCCGAATCATGGGGGTCGCCCTCACGTGCGGGCAGGCGGCGATCATCTTCTCCACGTCCGCAAACTCCAGCGTGCTGTGTTGCATCTCGAACCAGGTGAAGTCGTAGTGCTTGGCCTTCTCGCAGTAATCCTCGATGTCCATCTTGGACTGCGTGAAGCTGAAGATCTGCTGGCCGCTGAGGAGCTTCGCTTTTGCGGTGTTATAGAGCGCAGCCTTGCTGGCAGGCGGCAGCGGGTTCTGCGCGACTGCCGGGATTCCCAGGTATGCAATCGCCGCAGCGGAACAGGTGAGCACAGCGATCGCTACAGATTTCTTCATGTGGTGCGCCTCTCTTTACGAAGTACTTTGCTGAGGTGTTTGGTGGCGTAACCGGATCGCAGGGAAGTATACACATCGAAATCGGGAACAAGGAACGCTGCCGCGAGCACCCAGTCTTTCGCTTTCGATACCCTGTGTTGGCTGACCCGGAGAAGTGCTGATGCCGAGTCGATCCATAGCTTGGAGAAGAGGGACTGAGTCGCCTCTCTGCGGCGACCCGCTTGTCCTCGTCGGGGTCGGTGAAATGAGGTGCACCCCCCGGGAGGGTGTGTCTCCTGGCGATTTGTTGCAACGTATGGCAGTTAGTAGGGCAATAATAGATTTGACTAACCCACGCCAAATCGGGTATTGTTCTTTGCATGGACAAGTTCCCCAAGACGCTACTCGAAGCCATTCAATACTTTAGCGATGAGCAGGTCTGCATTGATACGGCTGTGGAAATGCTGTTTCCTAACGGGGTACATTGCCCAGAATGCAAGGCCGAGCAGCCGTACTATCTCAAATCGCAGAAGCGGTGGAAGTGCCGGGATTGCCGGATCCAGTTCTCTATCAAACGCGGCACTATCTTCGAGGACTCTCCCATCTCGCTTTGCAAGTGGCTCCCGGCCATGTGGCTCCTCGTAAATTGCAAGAATGGGGTCAGCTCCCATGAATTGCATCGGTCACTCGGCGTTTCGCAAAAGACGGCATGGTTCATGCTTCATCGCTTGCGGCTGGCTCTCAATGTCACGTCACCGTTCATGGGTAGCTTCGGTGGCGGAGCCGTGGAAGTGGATGAGGCCTTTATCGGCGGCAAGACGAAGAACATGCATAAGAGCCGCAAGCTGAAACTTGCCCGGATAAGCGGCGAAGTGAATGCCTCGCAATCAACGGGCTATGCGGGAAAAACACCAGTCATGGGGATGTTTGATCGCGCTACTCGCAAGGTTCGCGCCAAGGTTGTGCCGAACGTCCGGCGTGAAACTTTACAGAATGAAATCATGGACAACGTCTGCTTCGGATCAACGATCTATTCAGACCAGGCAGTCGCATACGACACGCTAGCGAAGCAATATGCCCACGACACGGTGAACCACATCAGCTCTTATGTGCGCGGACAGGTGCACACGAATTGCTTAGAAAACTTCTGGTCACTCACAAAGCGCAACCTTGCCGGAACCTACGTCTGCGTCGAACCATTCCATCTTGACCGTTATCTTGATGAACAGATGTTCCGGTTCAACAACCGCGCCACGAAGGATAACCCGCTGGACGATTCAGACCGCTTTTTGTTTGCACTGTCCCAAGTGGCAAACAAGCGGTTGACCTACACGAACCTCACCGGAAAGACCGAAAGACCGGAAAACTAATCCTTATCGCGGGAAGCGTGGGCCGAAGCCGAAGTTCTAGGCTTGGGGCCGCGCTTTGGCTTACCTGCGTTCGCACGCTTTTCGGCGGCCAGCATTCTTTCAAGGTCAGACTTTGAGACGGCGAGAACCTTCCCCAGTCCCACCTTGAACCGTGAGAACGCTACATCAGGCGAACAATCAATTTGCTGGTCAGCTTTGATCTTCATCTGGTCCGGGGAAATTTTCAGAACATAGGTACGGGTTTTCCACAAATAAAGCTGGTGTCCCCACATCCGAACGCCCCTACAATTCAGACATGCACCATTCACACTGCAGAAGACGCAGAAGGGTGTGCACAGGGACGATGTGCACATCCGTGAGGGTACAGACCGAGTAGCGTTTTCGCAGAACACTACCCGGCCTAGTCCAAGTACCCGCTTCAACCCCCGGTCACAGATTGCTCTGTGGCCGGGTTTCTCTTTTGTGAGGGGACACTGTGTCCGGTCAAAAACCGCTAGTCATTCAGAATATGTAACTTGCGCTCCGCGACCGGACACAGTGTCACCTCACGTTGATTCAAAGTGTACACATGGCAGCAATGTGCAAGGGGGATTTTTTTGCACATCAGACTAATGTGTACAAATGCCATTCGAAACACAGCACCCCATGCCCCCGATAATAGCGGGTTTGAGCATCGGCGCACTCTCTATTTTGGGTTAGCCAAATATATTATTGCCGTTAGTAGAGGGGAGTCCCTTTCTAGTACATAGTGTGGTGTTGCAAGGATTCAGGTTAGGTTGGGGGAGTCACTTCCGGGTTAATAGAGGAAGGCCCGGCTGGTCGCCGGGCCTTTTTCTTTCGTCCTTAATTTAAGGATATCAGTTGTGCCATAACTCGTGTCACATCGTTCGTGCGCGCGGAAGATGCGTGGATTGTGGTAGCTGGCTTGGTTTCCACAGGTGTGAGGGCTTGACAGGTTTTCGCGCGAGGTCGATGGTGGTGAGGATTTTGTGGACACGGTTTGTGGTGGTACATCCCACCCACAACAGATCAGCGGTTGCGGGAGAGCCGAGCCGGCGCATTACGTTCCTTCAACCCTGGCGGTTTGCCAGCTGCAGCGAGGAATTATGAACAGCCCCCAATCCTCTCGGCCTTTGCATCGACTCATCCGTATCGCGGTGGGGATGAGTCTCTCGTTGTGTCTTTTTCCGGGTCTCGCGCAGGTTCCTCAGAACCCCTTCGGCCCCAATGTGCTCCTGCTCGATCCGCACAGTTCTTCCACCGAGATGCAGGCGGCAATCGATCGCATTTACTCGGTCCAGGAGCACAACCAGTTTGGTCCGAGCCGGAATGCGATTCTGCTGCTGCCTGGCGAATACAAACTGGATATCCCGGTGGGTTACTACACGCAAGTCCTCGGGCTTGGCGCGACACCGGACACCGTGCGTGTTTCCGGCAATGTCCATGCCGATGCCTCGCTTCCTCGTAACAATGCCACCTGTACTTTCTGGCGCTCGGCGGAAGGCTTCTCGGTTCAGCCTTCCGGTGGCACGATGCAATGGGCGGTTTCGCAGGCCGTCGCACTGCGGCGCATGCACATTGGCGGGAATTTAGTGCTGCACCAGAATCATGGATGGGCTTCCGGCGGCTGGCTCGCCGACAGTGTTGTGGATGGAACTGTCGATTCCGGAACACAGCAACAGTGGATCTCTCGCAACGTGGAATGGAACCAATGGACCGGCTCCAACTGGAACATGGTCTTTGTGGGTGTGAATCGCCCTCCCGCGGGGGAATGGCCCACTCCTCCTTTTACGAAGATTGCGACCGCACCCATTACTCGCGAGAAGCCCTTTCTCACATTCAGGAATGGCGCATGGAGTGTTGTGGTTCCGTCGCTGCAACATAATACGGTGGGGGTTACGTGGCACGCGGGTTCTACGCCGGGCCGGCGTCTTTTGCTCTCCACGTTCTACATCGCGCAATCTGGCAAAGATACCGCGGGCACGCTGAACGCCGCACTGAAAAAGGGCAAGAATCTTATCTTCGCACCGGGTATTTATGATCTCGACGATACGCTGCGCGTTGAACGCAAGGACACGGTTGTATACGGTCTAGGCTTTGCCACCCTGCGGCCCATGACCGGAAAGACGGCGATGCACATCGATGATGTGGATGGTGTGGACGTCTCCGGAGTGCTCTTTGACGCAGGTCTGCAACTCTCGCCGTCGCTGCTGGAAGTCGGGACACAAGGTCATCACCGGCGGCATGAGGCGGACCCAATTTCTTTGCACGACGTGTTCTTCCGGGTAGGAGGGGCAGGCGCCGGGAACGTTGTGGCCGACCTTGTGGTCCACGCAGATGACACGCTGATTGACCATACCTGGATCTGGCGTGCCGACCATGGCAGTGGGGTGGGATGGACCGTCAACCGCTCCGACAATGGGATTGTCGTCAGCGGCAATGACGTCATCATTTATGGCCTGTTCGTGGAGCATCACCAGAAATATCAGGTGCTGTGGAATGGCGAGCGCGGGCGCGTGTACTTCTACCAATCGGAGATTCCGTACGATCCGCCGGCGCAGAACGCGTGGAGGAGCGCTCCCGATACCAAAGGATGGGCGAGTTACAAAGTCGGCGCCAACGTTCGCGAGCATGAGGCATGGGGACTTGGAATTTACAGCGTCTTTCTTAAGCCTGATGTTGAACTCACCCGTGCGATTGAGACCCCTGATACGGCTGGCGTCCGGTTCCACCACGTCCTCACCACTGCACTCTCGCGACTCGGCGCCATCGACCACGTCATTAATGACACCGGCGAACGTGCTCACACGGATCCGCAGCGCAATACGCCCAAAGTCGACGAGTACCCGGCCAGCAGGTAAACGAGTGCCTGTGGTTCTGCTGTTGTCATAAGCAACATCGGAAACCTATGATTACCCGCACAGTTGCACACTCGATTCCAAAGGATCACTTTTTGCTGAACAGTAGACCTGCTGCAGGCATAGCTCTCGCCGTTTTCTTGATCGTTGCTCCTACATCCAAGGCAGCGCCGCCAAACACTGAGAGTTGGATTGGTTCCTGGGCCAGTTCGCCGCAGCTGGTTGAACCGCAGAATCGACCACCGCAACCAGGTCTGGCTGGGAACACATTGCGGCAAGTTGTTCACCTCACCCTTGGCGGCTCTAGAATTCGGCTCCGGCTTTCCAATGAGTTCGGCGGACAGCCCATGACGCTGGACACGGTTCACGTTGCGTTGCCGGTCGCGTCCACTGCGCCTATGGTCAAAGGTGTCCCGGGAAGCGGGGCGGAAGGCGTGATTCCAACGACCGGCGCAATCCGTTCGGAGACGGATCACGCAGTCACCTTTGGAGGCCATGAGTCCGTGACCATTCAACCGGGCGCCATTGTGGTCAGCGATCCGATCGAGCTTCCGGTTGCGCCGTTCTCTGACCTCGCCATTAGCTTCCTCGCAAGCAAAGTACCGGATGGGATCACCGGCCATCCAGGCTCGCGTGCGACAAGCTTCCTGATGACGGGCAATTCGGTCTCCTCTACCACGCTGACGGATGCCGTCACCGCGGACCACTGGTACGTCCTCGACGGAGTGGATGTTGCCGACAAGAGTGGCGGTTCCGTGGTCGTATTGGGCGATTCCATCACCGATGGACGGGGTTCCGTCACGAATGGCAATACGCGCTGGGCAGATTATCTGGCGAAGAGGTTGGGCGCGAATAAGCACACCGCAAACATCGGGGTTCTGAATGAAGGCATAGGCGGCAACTGCATTCTGCGGGGAGGTCTGGGGCCGACTGCGCTCTCGCGTTTCGACCGGGATGTCATCAGCCAGAGTGGGGTCAAGTGGCTTTTGATCTTCGAAGGCGTGAACGATATCGGCGGCAGCCGGAGAATGCCGGCGGGTGGACAACCCACCGTCGCCGACGGGATCATATTTGCCCTGCAGCAGTTCATCCTTCGAGCGCATGCGCACGGGATCAAAGTCTACGTAGCCACGATTACGCCGTTCGGAGGGGGATCGTACAGCAGCCCCGTAACCGAAGCAGCGCGAACCGAGGTAAACGATTGGATTCGGACCAGCGGAAAATTCGATGCGGTGGCGGATTTCGATAAAGCTGCTCGCGATCCTGAAAAACCTGGACAACTGGCTGCCGACGCAGACAGTGGAGATCACCTTCACCTGAGCAGTGCGGGATATAAGCGACTGGCCGAATCGATCGACCTCAAATTATTTGCGCAGTAGGCTACTGGTACGCGCCTGCTTTCTTGAAGTCCCCGCCTTTGACGATCGAGACAACGGAGGAATCAACATGGCGACGGAAGGCGTCGTTCACCTGTTGCGGGGTGAGTGCAGCAACGGCAGCCTCCAGCTTAGCGTCCCACTCAAGCGTGCGGCCCCAGCGCTCGCGTGACTCAAGCAGATTTGCAACAGAGGTCTCTTCGGTACGGGATACGGCACGGGCGTCGAGCCATGATGTTCTGGCCTTCTCCACCTCGTCGGCAGTAAAGCCGTCCTTCAGCGCGCGGGCGAGTTCTTCCTTGAAGTCAGCTTCGACCCTGGGCATATTCTGCGGGGCGGCAATGGCCGATCCGGAGAAGCGGCCGCCGTCGTCTTTAGTGGGCATGGAGAAGCCGCCGTTTGCGCCGTAGCTGAGGCCGTCTTTGATACGGATGCGCGTGAAAAGACGCGAATTGGTATTGCCGCCGAAGATTTCACCCGCGATGAGCAGCGCCGCATAGTCGGGGTCTTCATCGTTCACCTTCATCGGCATGCCGAAAAGAAAGATCGCATTCTGCTTATCCGGCGTTTCCACCTTGTTATTGATCGCGTCGAGTTTGGCGTAGCTATTGGACAGGCGCTCGTAGTGCACCTTGCTCTTCCAGTCTCCGAAAAGTTCGGTGACCAGCTTCCGGACCTGGCCGGGATCGAATTGACCAGCCACGACGATTTCGCCTTCGCCTGCGCCATAGAACTGCTGATAAAACTGACGCACTTCGTCGAGGGTCATCTTTCGGGCATCCTCGATGCGCTGATCGGGGGTCTCGGTGTATCGCGGATCGCCGAGCCGATAACGGGTGTTATTGAAATGCGCGCTCATCTCGTCCGACGCGAGGCTGCCAGGATCCGTTTTGGAACTTTCCGCGCTGGCGATCTTCTGCTGGCGGATGCTTTCGAAATCCGTCTCCGGGAACGCGGGTTCGCGCAGCAACTCGCGCGCGAGGCGCAAGCTGTCGGCGAGGTTCTGCTCATACGTGCGGATGTTGGCGGAAGCATAGCCGGTGCCGCCGCTGACGTTCATCTGCGCCTTCAGTCGGTCCATCTCGTCCTGAATCTGCTGGCGGTTTTTATGCACCGTGCCGCGCATCAGCAATGGACCGGCTGTGGTAGCGACGGTGGATTTTCCGAACAGCGACTTCTCATCGCCGAAGCGGACATCCAGCGTTGCGACCACCGTGCCTCCACGGGTCTTCTTGGGGAACATGACTAGCTTCAGGCCATTGGGCAGCGTCGTGCGGATCACGCGTGTCTCGATGTTCTTCGGCGTCGGATCGAATACCTCGCCTTGCTGCACGGCGGGACCGCCTTTGTAATCCTTGAAGAGCGTGGCCGGATTGGGTGTTGCGGGAATCTCCGCACGGTCGGGAGCGGTCGTGGCTGGGATAAATTCGCCGAGGCTGCGGTTGGATGGTTTCAGGTAGGCTTTGGCGACGCGCTCCACGTCGGCCGGTGTTACCTTGGCGACTTCGTCGCGGGAGAGAAAGAAGGCGCGCCAGTCGCCGCTGCCTGCGCTTCCGCCCAGATTCATCGCGATGGATTGCGAGTTCGTGAGCATGAGTTCGACGTTCTTCAGGATTCGCGCCTTGGCACGGTCAACCTCTTCCTGCGTGGGCGGATCGGCGGCGAAGCCTTCCACGACTTTCAGCAGAGTTTGCCGGGCGTCGTCGATGGATTGATCGGGCTTGAGCTGCGCGAAGGCGAGGGCAAAGCCGGGATCGTGCATGCCGTTTGCGCCCATGCTGACAGAGACGGCTTTTTTGCTGTCGATCAGCGCCTTGTAGAGGCGGCCTGTCTGCGGAGCGCCGAGGATCTGGCCTAAAACCTGCAGCGTTGCGTGGTCGGGATGCAGCTCGGCAGGAACATGGTAAACGGCCATGATGGCCTGGACGCTGCCGATACGGCGCAGAATGACCTCGCGCTCCCCTTCCTGAGTAGGCTCGCTGGTGTAAGGCTGAGTGAGCACACGGCTGGGCCGAGGGATGACACCGAAGGTGTCGGCGATCATGGTGAGGACTTTCGACTCGTCGAACTGGCCGGCGACGATGAGGTCGGCGTTGTCCGGCTGGTAGTACTTTTTGTAGAAGGCCGCGAGGTTTTCGATGGGAACGCGTTCTACGTCGGTGCGGTTCCCGATGACCGTCTTGCCGTAGTTGTGGAAGTTATAGGCCGCCGCCAGCGTTCGCTCTTCCAGTACGTTGAGCGGGCTGTTTTCGCCGGACTCCATCTCGTTGCGCACCACGGTCATCTCGCTGTCGAGATCTTTCTTCAGCATGCTCATGTTCACCATGCGATCCGCTTCGAGGCCGAGGGCCCAGCCCAGATTCTCGTCGCCGGCCTTGACGGTCTCGTAGTACATGGTCTGGTCGTAGGAGGTGGTCCCGTTCCATCCGGTCGCCTTGTCGGTGAGTTCCTTCACGATCTCCCTGCCGGAGGTGGTGGACTTGAAGTTCATGTGCTCCAGCAGGTGGGCCATGCCGGTTTCGCCATAGCCCTCATTCCGCGAGCCGACCAGGTAAACGACGTTCACCGTGACCTTGGGCTTGGAGTTGTCCGGAAAGAGCAGGACGTGCAGGCCGTTGGGAAAGGCGTACTCGGTGACGCCTTCGACGGATGTAACCCTCTGCACGCCGGGTGGCAGGGTTTGCGCGAAGGTGGCGGCGGTGAGGGTAAGGACAGCGAACAGACTTGCGAGAGATCGGTTCAGGGACATGGTTTCTCGTTCCTTCGTCAAGGCAGAACTCTAGTGGTGTGCGCAACAGAGGTTGGACGCCCCAGGCTAGAAACGATATCCGGTTGCACCGATTCAGTACAGAAAAAAGATGCTGAGGGTAGCGCCGGCGAGGATTATGAGTTTCGCCGGGGATCGAGGTTCAGGTTGCGCGCGGAGCCGAGATCGGCTAACGGGCCCGGTGGGCGTACATTGCCGGCTTGCCTGCCGAAGAAGTCGCTGTCGATGGCATTCACCGCGCTCACCTTGGGGAATGGTTTGCTGCTTGCAATCGTGAGTTGCAGCGTATTGGCGTCGAACTGGATCTGCGCGTCGCCGACGACGCTATTCTTGTCCCAACCGTGCTGGCGCCATGCCGCCAAATCCATATACTGCTTGGAATCGCCGGTGTAGAGGCCCTGAAAATCGGCCGGCATGGAGGCGTAGAAATTGCCATCGGCCTGATTGTCGGGGTTGAGGTACACGATGGCGGATTTGCCGCACTGAGCAATGATATTGTTCGAGACGTTGTTGCCGATGGCCGTTCCGCTGTTTCGGCGATCAGGGCGAATGATGGTAAAGATGCCGGAGTTGTCGCAGCGGCCGATGAGGTTCTGCGCGACGATGAGGTGATCGTTCGCGTCGATGAAGACACCCGACCCGGCGCATCCATACTGACCCGGAGTGCCGGGCTCGGCATTTCGCACGTCCCAGATGATGTTGTTGTCGACCTGATTCTGGGCGAGGTTCATTTCCATCTTGACGGCGGTGCTGTAGCTGAGGATGTCGGCGAAGATGTTGCTGGTGACGCGGCAGTTGACGTGACTGCTGTCGAGCCAGATGCCGGTGGCGTGCCGCATGTGGCGGACGACATTGCGGCGGAACATGAGATTGTGAGCGCGATGGAACTTGGCGCCCGCGGCCTCTGCGCCGCGTTCGGCATCGGCCCAGCCACACCACTCGATGAGATTGTCTTCCACGAGTGTGTTGACCGCGCTCATGCCGGCGACGCCTTCGACGCCACAGTATCGAATGGTGTTGCGGCGGATAATCTGCGAATCTCCGGCCTGCGGCACCAGATTGTTGCCGCCGTCGTTGGCCATGTCCAGGCCGACGCCGTTGGCCCACTCAAATGTATTGTCTTCGATGATCCAGTGATTGCCGCCGGCGGTAGATACCAGCCCGTACTGCGGAAAGGGATAGGCGTTACCGGCATGCTGAAAACGGATTCCTTTGATGCGGATGTAGCCGAGCCCTTTTTGTGCAGGGACGAAGACCTGATTGTGGGTGGTGGCTTCGATGAGATGGTCGGCGGGAGTTCCCGAGGCAAGACGGATATGAATCGCGGTGCCTGAGTCTTCCACCCAGAACCGCGCGTTGGGTGTGCCGCCAATTTCCTGCATGATGGGGCCGCCGCGGCGCCGCGCGGGAAGTCCGTTCTGCGGTTTTGGGGGGACGGTGAAGTCGGGAAACGGTTGCAGATTGGGCTGAGCCAGCTCGCGCAGCTGCTCCACCGGCTCAAGGGGTTTGCCGTCGACGAACACCAGTCCGCGCTTACGCAGATACGGTCCCATATCCACGATTGCGGTGTTGAGCCACTGCCAGCTACCCATGTTGCTGGGCAGAGCGAAAGGCTGATAGGAGTCGGGAAACATGGTCCCGGTAAATTCATAACGCCAAGCGGTGATCGGCGTGGGCGGCTGATCCGCCGCACCATTGGTGCGGTTACGGCCCATCGAAACGGATTCCTGTTGCCAGCCGTCTTTGAGGATTGCGGAGCCTTTGACAATCACCTCGGCTCCCGGAGCAGCTTCATAGCTAATCATCTGCGTGGGACTGGAGCCGCCACGCGCCGGTCGGACGCACTCGCGGTAGGTGCCGGAGGCGATGACGACGCGTTCGCCGGGTTGCAGCACCTGGGCAGCCCGGTTGATGGTACGAAAGGGGCGCACCTTCGTGCCTGGACCGATATCGTCGGCTCCAGATGACTGGTTGTCCACGTAGTAGGTCTTAATGAAAGTGAGCGGCTGCTCCCACTGCGGGAATTCTGTGCCGTCGGGCAGGCGCGATTCCGAAGAACCGGGCTGCGCGGCGCCGAGGGCAGCTGGATTCTGTCGCTGGCCGAAGGCGCGCTCACTCAAGCCTCCTACCGCGCTTACGGCTGCGGCGTACTGCAGAAAGCGGCGGCGATCGATAGTTTGGGATGGGCTGTCCTGCTCAGAAGCTTTAGAAAGAGCCGGGGAAGATTGCGTTGGTTCTGATTTCATGGGGAAGCCACCTCAGCAGGGGTATCTGCGCGCCGCAACATAGTAGCGTCAACTCCTTATGGCTGGCCACGCAGTGAGAATGCGGCAGAGCATCAACCAAGATGGCTGTCGAAAAACTTCGCCAGTGCCGTCATGGCTTCATGCGACTCGGGCAAATCGGGGTTTTCCCAGAAGAAGTGCCACATGCCTTCGAAGATGTTGAGGTCTGCTTCCACGCCGGCGTTGCGCAGCTTGCGGTGCAGAAGCACGGTCTCGCTGAGGCACATGTCGCGTGTGCCGGAGAGCAGGAAAGCTGGGGGATAGCCCTTGGGAATGTCGCCATCCAGCGCCGTAGCGGGCGGCTGATCCGACGTGCGCGCGGGCGGCTGGTGAAAGGGAGGGTTGCCGGAGGGAAACGCGCTTGAAAGCGCGGCATCTAAACCGTTCATGGTGTAGCGCGAGTCGCCGTGATTGCCGCCGCCGGAGCATGTGTTGAGTCCCACTGCGCCGGGCAAGGGCAGCTTCAGGGTTGGAAGCCAGAGAATCGTTGTTTGGGCGAGGGTGCAGCCACCGGAAGCGCCAAACATTCCGATGCTCTTTGGCTTGTACGTCTTCAGTAACTCGCGATAGACCGCGACGATATCCTCATTCCCCGGGATTGAGGGCCCTCCGCCGCGGTAGTTCACCTTGATTACCTTCAGTTGGCCCAGGCTGGCGACGGCGATCGCTTCGGCGTCCATCTCAAATTCCATGACAACTTTGTTCCGGTTCTTCGCAGGAATGACCCTGGGCGAATAGATGGTCACTCCTACGCCGCCGATCGTGCTGCTCTCTTCGACAACGGGATAGGCCTTGAGAGCGGCGGCTTTGCTCGAGCCCCGCGGTGACGGAGCCGGAGCTTCGGCGGCGGGTGCCGATGCGAGGCCACCGCGTGCGGCGGACGCCTGCGCATGCTGCACCATCATCTTTATGTAAGCTGCGCGGGCCGCATCGCTATTGAGTGCAGGCGGCGGAATCGTACGTGGACCAAAGTGCAAGGTGCCGTCTGGATCCACGATCATCTGGGGAATAGTCGGTGCGCTGGTGAGGGCTGCCGGGTCGAGTTTCTGCGGCGGATTAGAGTCCTGCGCCGCACAAACGGTCGAGGCAAGCGGCACGGCCATCACCATCGCGGTCAGGGCATAGGCGATCGAGTTTCTCACTGGATAATTCCTCCACTTCCTTTGGCCTTGCGGCGCCATTACTTCACGTAACCTCTTTCCCGGTAATAGCGCATCGCGCCGGGCGCCATGGGAATGACTTTGCTGCTGGCTACAAGTCGCGTGTCGTAATACCAGGGATCGCCGTACATCCGGAACAGCTCCTGGTGTTCATCCAGCGCCTTGGCAACTGCGTAGGTAAAGCTGTCAGGCGCATCGTCGCGGACATAGATGACGTGGGAAGAGCGCATCACGGTGGGGATCGGGCGTTCGAGTCCGCGCAACAGTGCGATGGGAGCAGTCGCCGCGGAGTATCCGGGTTGATTTTCCAGCTTCTTCAGCAGGGGTTCCGGCACGTCGAAGAAGACCAGGTCGTCGAGTTGGCTGGCCTCGTACCACATGCGTTGCTCGGGCGTGTCCACCAGCAGCCCTCCGCCGATGAAGACATCCGCAGTGGCGCGCTTCTCGCGGTCCTGGCTCGTGATGAACCCGCCGCCCTTAGCCTTTAGCGCCTCTTCGGTGATGCCGTAATAGGAGAGCACCTGGTCGACCGCGCTGTCGTGCGAGGTGAAGGCGATCCATGTTGGTTGACTGCGGCTCTTGATCTGGGCGAGGTCCGTAATGCCTGATTTCTTGTTTGCCGCCATCAGGAGGAAATTGGGCTGCTGCACCATCGCGATGATGCGATAGTTGTGCCTCTGCTTGCGGTCTTTCGCATAGGCGCCTTCCCCATTCCAGGCGTTGGTCAGGTTGATCTCGCTGGTTGCGCTGATGTCTGGAACCGCGTTCGGAGGCGGCTCGACGTAGGGGTTGCTCTCGGCGCCCGGAGGAATGACAGGCTTGGTCTTGTCGGCCATCTCCCGCGGCCCATAGCTGGACCAGCAGATCCAGCAGATTTGCACGTCGTAGCCATAGGGCTTCATCGCCGCCCTGGTGACCGCCGCGAGCACGCCCCACGGACACGCCTTGCAAGCCCCGGCGAAGACCGGCCGTTTGATTGCGATTCCTGTTGGGCCAACATCGACTGGCGCCAGGGACTGGGATGCCGTGGCTCGCTGCTGCGTGGGCGCGGGTGGCGCGCCGAAGAACAAAGCGCCGGCAAAGGAGATTAATAACAAGACAGTTTTCATGGGACTCCATTCTGCCACGGCACGAGCTCCTGATGATGAAAACATCCGGCGACGTTTCACGACGTATTGGGCGAGGTGGACTGGCAGAGAGAAGTTGGGCACGGTGCAGATTTGCGACCAGCACGATCCTGACCTGCTGTACTTCGATGCGTACTCCTAAAGTCACACAGGTGCCTGACAGGCTTAGTATTGTGGTGCCCAATGACGTGGCTCCACTGTTGGCAGTGCTGCCGTCGGTGAAGCGCGCTCTACCGTCGGCGTGCGAAAAGAAATTGATCTTCAGGACAGACCTTGTTCAAGGAGAAGCGAGGTGACGATGAACCGGCGCGAATTCATAGCGACTTCCGCAGCGGGAGCCGCGATGTTGAGCCAGAGCATGCGGGGCTTTGCCGCGCCGACTGGCGGTATTGAGGCCTCAATCGATGCGGGGAAGGTCTTCGGACCGGTGTCGCCGCTGATCTTCGGCGGATACATGGAGCCAGCGACGACGCGCGTGTGGTCAGAGCTGCTCTACGACCGAAAATTCATGCATGCGGTTACGGATGCGCCCGCGCCACCTGCCGGTAATTCGTTTATTCGCCGCGGTGGACAACCGTGGCGGCCAATTGGATCCATGTCAGCGGTTGAGATGGACAAGGTGCGTCCCTGGGTTGGTGAGCAGAGCCCGCGCATCACGGTGAGCGACTCTGAACCGCGGGGCATTCAGCAGAGCGGGATGCGTCTCGGCAAAGGCAAAGCCTACACAGGCCGCGTTGTCCTCGCGGGCGATCCGACAGCGAAGGTCCAGGTGCGTCTGGTCTGGGGATCGGGTACAAGCGACTCGCAGATGGTGACCGTGCCTGCGCTCTCACGCGAGTACCGCACGCATCCATTCAAATTCACCGTACCTATGGATGCTCAGGACGGCCGTATAGAGATTGTGGGCACGGGCAGCGGCAGCTTCCATGTCGGAACTGTGTCGTTGATGCCAGCAGACAATATGCAGGGCTTCCATGCAGGGCTGATCCGCCACATCAAAGAGGCCGGCTTTCTGATGGCCAAGTGGCCGGGCGGCAACTTCGTCTCAGCATACGACTGGTATGACGGCCTGGGCGATCCAGACAAGCGGCCGCCAAAGCCGGAACCTATGTGGGGTAATGCCATCGAATCCAATGACGTGGGCCTGCACGAGTTCTTCGCATTCTGCAAGCTCATCGGTGCGGAGCCGGATCTCGCCGTCAATACAGGCTTCGGTGAAGCGCGCGTCGCAGCAGAAGAGGTTGAGTATTGCAATGGCTCCGTTGATACTCGGCTCGGCAAACTACGAGCGCAGAATGGCCATCCGGAGCCGTTCAACGTGCGGCTTTGGACCATCGGGAACGAGATGTACGGTCCCTGGCAGTACGGCTACATGCCCGCGGACCAGTACTGCGTAAAGCACAACTATTTTGTGCAGGAGATGCGAAAGGTCGATCCGAAGATCAAGGTCACCTCGGCCGGGGCCAGCGTCTGCGAGGCATCTTGGTGCGCGGCCGAGCAGAGGCAGTTCTCCGCCAGCATGTGGCAGCTGCCGGTGCAGGGGCCGCTGCCCGTCGGAATCAAGAGCACACGGGATTTCGACGGCTGGATGCTCTCCAACTCGGCCGACTATATTGACTTCCTCTCCGAGCACACTTACTGCTATCCCGACCTCGCCTTCGATTCGGCGAAACAGGCGTTCGTCGATGTGCATGATCCGCTGGAACTGCGTGCGCGGCGAGATGCGAATCGCATCGGCGCGGCCTTCGAAATGCTTGACCGCTACAAAGCGGCCATTCCGGGGATAGCAAACAAGGACATCCGCTTCATCTTTGACGAGTGGGGCACGCGCTTCCGCTCCGCCGCCGGCGCGGCAAACTTCCAGCGCCCAGTGGGCATGGTGACGCCGATGACTTACGCGCTCTTCCTGCATGAGTTGTTCCGCCATTCGGACATGGTGGGCGCGAGCTGCCCCACCGGCGGCCTCGGCACGTTCCTCTCGGATATCACCGGCGACGCGGTCGGCTTCGCTGCCGAGGCGCTGATGATGAAGATTATGAGCAAACACTTCGCGAATGCGCATCCAGTCGCCGTCGACGGCAACTCACCACAGCAGATGGCCAGCGGAACGCCGTACGTCGACATGGGAAGCAAACCGACTGGCAGTCCAACCTTCCCGCTCGACGTGGTCGCGGCCTTCTCGCTTGACCGCAAGAAGTTCATCCTCTCCGTGGTCAATCCCAGCGAGCAGCCGCACCAATTGACTCCGCACATTTCGGGCCTGCGGCTCGGCGGCGGCAAGCTCTCGCGGATCGTCGCTCCCAGCATTACCGCGGTCAACGTCGCCGGTCAGGAGCCTGTTATCAAAATCGTCGAGACGCCGCAGGGGCAGCTCAGCGAAAAGCTTGAGTTGCCGCCGATCAGTGTCAGCGTTTATGAGCTTGATATTGAAGGGGTATAGAGTTATCGGGTTCCCAGAGGAAGCTTTCTGATGACGGCAGAATCCACACCAGACAATTTCAATAGGATCAGCGAATGAAAATGCGGATTTTGGACTCGGTTCTCTTGCTGGCTACGGTCGGCTGCGTGTACACGCATGCGCAACAGCCTGCACCCAACAGTGTCGACGGGCATAAACTCGCGGCCCAGAGAGCGGCTGGCTTGGAATATCCCGGGTTACTGGGCCGCCTGTGCGTCGTTACTCCGCACAAAGAGAATGCACCGTCGCGAACGCCGTCCTCCGCTACACGACGCCCAGCGCCAGACCGCGCCAGTTGGTACGCTCCGCCGTTCAAAGTCTTCGACAATCTCTACTGGGTCGGCACCAAAGTCCACTCCTCCTGGGCTTTGAAGACAAGCGACGGCATCATCCTGATCGATACCCTTTACAACTATGCGTCGGAACCCGAGATCGTCGACGGATTGACGAAGCTCGGCCTGGATCCTGCAACCGTGAAATACGTGATCGTTTCACACGGACATGGCGACCACGACGAAGGCGCCAATCTGATGCAGCAGCGTTTCCATGCTCACGTCATCATGGGCGGCCCGGATTGGGATGCGATCGAAAAGGCTAATCCTATGCCCGGGGGTACCCCGAAGCGGGACATGGTCGCTACCGACGGAGAGAAACTCACGCTAGGCGACACGTCCGTAACGATCGTTCTGACTCCAGGCCATACGCTGGGAACGCTCTCACTGTTGTTCCCCGTCAAAGACCAGGGGAAGCCGTTGAACGTGGTCTACTCCGGTGGCACTGCCTTCAACAACCAGTTCGACGCGAAACGTTTCCAGATGTACATCGCTTCTCAGCGGAAACTTGCCAAGCTGGCAGCCGATTCCGGTGCAACGGTCCTGCTGTCGAACCATTCCGAGTTCGACGGCGCCTATACGAAGGCAAGGCTGCTTGCCAGTCGCGGACCAAACGATCCGAATCCGTTTGAGGTGGGACACGACTCGGTGGCGCGCTACTTCACCACAAGTGATGAATGCGCTCAGGCCGCGCTGCTCGAGTACAAATAAGCGCGCAGTTCCGATTTCTTGCTCGGTGATGCCCTGGATGGCAGCAACTAAAGCGCGTTGGCCGCACTTTCCGATTGGATCGGACTCAATGCGGCTATCTATTCAGGCCGCGAGTTATGATCGACGGGAATGTTCCCGCTTCGATAGCACAGTTACTACGTGCGACCGCACGAATATAACTCAGCAGAATGAAGTGGGAAGTGAAACTCTGGTGGTGATGAAATGAAGATTCGCGTGCTTTCGTCCTTATTGTTCACGGCATTCCTTTTCCATTCTGGCGCTGCTCGCGCTACTCCTGTGGAGTTCGCGGCGGAGGAGATCAGTGCGGCGGCAAAGGCTTTGTCGGTGACCGCACCGCACGTCAGCTTCAAAATCGACAGTGCTTTGGGACCTCAGGCCTACCGCCTGAGTCGCGGCGCGGACGGGACGGTCGTCGTAACAGGGGGCGACGCGTCGGGCGCTATGTACGGCGGCTTGGATATCGCCGAAGGGCTGCGTTTGGGAACCGTGAATGAGCTCGTCTCCGATCCTCGTCTGCACACGCCGCATATTATCGATCGCGGCATCAAATTCAATGTCCCGCTAGACTTCAGGACTCCCACCTACTCCGACAGGAATACATCGTCGCAGGACAATATTCCGGAGATGTGGTCGATGGATTTCTGGCATGAATTTATCGATGAGATGGCGCGCGACCGGTACAACGTGCTTTCGCTCTGGAGCGAGCATCCGTTTCCGTCCATGGTCAAGGTTCCCGAGTTTCCGGACGTCGCCCTCAATGACGTCTGGCAGGGAAAGATGGATGCGAATGGAGCTTACACAGAACACACTGTCGTCAAAACGATGACCATGGATGAAAAGATCGCGTTCTGGCGGGAGGTGATGCAATACGCACACGACCGAGGCGTCGCGGTCTATATATTCACCTGGAATGTTTTCACCCACGGCGCAACTGGGAAATATGGCATCACGGACGCAATGTCCAATGCCACTACCATCGCCTACATGCGCGACTCAGTCCGCGAACTAATCAAGACTTACCCTCTGCTCGACGGCATGGGCATCACTTCCGGTGAGAACATGCCGCGCGCGACAGACGACGAGAAGGAAAACTGGATATGGGCTACCTATGGGGAGGGAGCTCGAGATGCGCTGCGCGGAAATCCGCATCGCAAGTTCCACATCATCCATCGCTTTCATCAGACCAGCCTCAGTCAGATCATGCAGCACTGGAAGAACTTCCCGGGTCCAGTCGATTTCAGCTTCAAATACTCCGTCGCGCACATGTATTCGATTGCTAATCCACCCATGATCAAGGATGGCCTGAGTGTTCTTCCGCCCGGCAAAAAGATGTGGCTGGAAGTGCGCAACGACGATATTTATTCGTTCCGCTTCGGCGATCCGGACTACCTGCGCGACTACGTCACAAACATGCCGCCTGCCAACTTATCAGGCGGGTACATGATGGGAGGGGACGGTTACTGCCTTGGGCGCGAGTTTCTGGACCGCGACCCCGGTCCCGGTCCGCGCCAACTGGTGATCAAGAAGCAGTGGTATAGCTTTATGCTGATGGGCAGGTTGAGTTACGACCCCACGCTGCCCGATACCCACTTTCAGGACGTACTGGCGGCACGCTTTCCCGAAGTCAGCGCGTTTGGGCTTTACCGCGCGCTTCAGTCTGCTACGGAGACGATGCCGCTGATCACCCGGTTTTTCTGGGGAGACATCGATATCAAGTGGTTCCCGGAAGCCTCGTCAAGGAATCCAGCCCAGAAGAGGTATTACACGGTGCTCGACTTCGCCGAAGGCGAGTCAATGCCCGGCGCGCATGTGCTGAACATTCGCCAGTGGAGGACGAACCTGCTGGAGAAGCGCCCCATGACGGAAACAACGCCATTGCAGATCGCGGATGCGCTTGAGACCGCCTCCCGCGAAAGTTTGCATTCTGTTGCCGCTCTACGGATGCAGACTCCCACCGCAAACGAGGTGGAGTATCGCAAGACGCTGGTGGACTGTGAGTCGCTAGCATGGCTGGCGGAGTACTACGCGGAAAAGATTCGTGCAGCCAGCGATCTCGGATTGTATGACCTGAGCAGCGATGCCAGCCAACAGGCTTCGGCGGAAGCCCATCTCAACAGCGCGCTGGAGGCCTGGAAACATTATGCAGCGGCGCGCGACGGGCAGTATGTTCCGGCGCTGTACGGGCGGGCGGGGTACGTCGACATTACCGCGATGACGGCCAGGGTTGCGGACGATCTGACAATTGCTCGCGAATGGAAGCCCCGGAGCATTCGCAAGACGGTGCCGGGCCAGACAACCGAGCAAGGCTTCAAGCCATGAGCCTTAATTGCCGGATACGTCGGGGGAAATAACAGGCGACGGCGCCTAACCTGCTTCCGGAACTACCTGCAACAGAGACTGTTCATACTCGGACCTTCGGCTGCAATGTGACGTGGCATTCCGGTCGGATCACCCGCTGATCAGTCGGCAGCAACTGGTCTATCTCGATCCCACATCCGGCCACGAGACCTCACTGACCGCACAGGACTGCAATGCCTACGCACCCGCTTGGGCCACGACGCGCTTCTATACGCGACCGATTGTGCCCGGGGCTATGGTTTGACCGCGCTTGCGATCGCCAGGGTTAGTGGCCGCTGATTGTTATGCCGGGGATTCTACTGGTTTCTACACGGTCAAAGAGGAAAAAGGCAGACGCACAATGGCGCGAGCTCCGGCTCTATCTTCACGGTTCGCAAGCGCGACTTCGCCTCCATGGGAGCGAGTAATTGCTGGGCCCGCAGTGAGTAGACCAATTGGAGAGGGTCTGCAGAGGACGCACAAAAGTGTCGACAAGCGCCGAAGCGCAGAAGGCGATATATATCAGCAGGCAAATGCCGAGAAGCAGAGCAGGAGCGAGGTCAAGCTGGCGCTCGAAGAAGAAGATGCCAACAGAAACCAAGGCCGGAGCCGCAAGCAAAAGCGAGATAAGCCATGCTCGCCGCGTGGCCTGGCGCCGGCGTTTCATAGGCCATACTTTTCCATGCGCCGATAGAGGGCCGCGCGGCTCAGTCCCAGCGATTCTGCGGCCTGGGAGATGTTGCCGTCGCATCGGCAGCACGCGACGACGTTGGGAACGGCATCTGAACGCGACTCTTCTTCGGGCAGAAAGAAGCGCCCCAGCATCGGCTTAATGCCGAGCACATCGAAATAGTTCGCCGACACGTTCGCAATATAGACACGCTCCGGCTCTGCGCCGCCGGTCAGCGTGATCCAATCGTGATGATATGCGAGTATTCCGGCAAAGGTATGGTTCTGCTCGCGCAGATCGCGATAGTCAAGATAGGAGAAGGGCGGAGTCGGAGAGAAGTTCCCCGCGCTGCAGGCTCACGAGTTCGCCCGTGTCGCGCGCGCCAGGCATCGGACGCAACATTGTGCCGTCGATCCAACTGAATACTGTGCTATTGGCGCAGATAGCTATTGCGAGCATCGCCGTCGCGGTGATTGTAAAGCTGGGGCTCTTGCGCAGTTGCCGTAACGCGTAACGGACATCCCGGCCTAGCTGTTCAAGCCAGGCTTGACCCCACATCTCGCGCGTCACATCTTGCACTAGGGGTACGTTTCCAAATTCCCGCGCCGCCGCGTGTCGCGCCGTCTCTGCTGTCTCGTCCCGCGCCGCTCGATCTGCGATCGCCATCCGCAGATGCGCATCGATCTCTTCCTGCAATTCGCGCTTGCGCCGCTGAAAACCGAAGCTGGAGAACCACTTCATGATTCACCCTCCTCCGGCTTCACGTACATCACCGACCCAATGGCTTCGACAATCTGCTCCCAGCGGCTCAGATCCGAGGCCAACTGCTTTTTTCCCTTGGCGGTGATCCGGTAATATCGGGCTCTTTGCTTGCTTTCTGACTGCTTCCACTCAGACTGCACCCAGCCTTGGCGCTCCAATCGATGGAGGGCCGGATACAGTGATCCGGTCTCAACCTGAAGCACGTCTCCGGATCGCAAACGTAAAGCCTGGACAATCCCGTATCCATGCTGCGGTCCCCATTGGAGCTTTTGAAGAATAAGCATGTCGAGCGTTCCCTGCAGCAGCTCAATCCGGCTCTTATATTCGTGCGGCCGTACGCGAGCATCGGGAGGCCGCACGGAAGCTATTCTTTTCTCGTTTTTGGCCCCTTGGATCTCACTTGGAACAACAGGCAGTTTGCTCTGCTGCAGGAGAAGCAGGAGTTCCCTGAGGTCCATACCCAAGCTCGCGGCGCCACAGGGTACCGCAAGGTCTCGCTGCCCTGTTGAATGAACCAGAGGTCAACCTGCGGCGCGCGCCTTCTGAATTTGGCGCAGCGGTATGCCAGACCAACTTATCATTCCGGGGCGCGATTTCACTGAGCGCCCCGGAATGATTCTGTTAGAAGGTGAACCGCGTCCACAGCTGCAGTGTGCGCGGGCCCTGGTAGTTGTTATTGCCGGGGACGCCGAAACCGGCATTCTTCGGCAGGTTTCTTGCAGTAGCAGTCGGTAGATTGGTGATTGTGTTATCGGATAAGCTCTTGAATTGCACCCCCGTGTTCACGCCAGTGATGTACGACTGGTTGAGCGCGTTGAACGCGTCAAGCCGCACGACCAGGGCCCGCGACTCGCCCAGCTTGATGCTGCGCTGCAACGTCATATCGAACTGCTGGTAGAAACAGCCGCGCAGGTAGTCTGCGCCAGACTCCAGCCCCACGCTGCCTTGGGATGGTGGGCCAAACGCGTTGACGTTGAACTGCGCAAGTCTGTTGCTGCTGCATCCGGAGCCCGGATTTTCGAGGACGCGAACGCGCCCGCCGTAGTCCGGGGACCCGGTGATGGCCTGGTTATTGGTACCGTCCTGGAAGCTATAGCCGACGGTGTATGCGTTGCCGCTATGCGCTTGCCAGATCCCGGATATCTGCCAGTCTCTGGTAGCCAGGTTGAGCGCCTTGGTGGGTACTGCATCGTTCGTCAACTTCACGGACGGAATGGCATACACGAAATCGCCCTTCAGCGTATGCCGGGTGGGAATGTAGTCGCCAAGCAGTTCGTCGGCCTGGGCCTGGTCGGCGCGCTCTGAGAACGTGCCATCGGGGTTGTGCTGGTAGCGAGCCCCGGTGCTGCCCTTGTTGACAAGGGCCACCGTATCGTTCAGCACAAAGCTTAAGCCATGGTTGAAGCGGCGATTAACTCCGAACTGCAGGTTGTGAGCCCTGAACCAGCCGCGCTCCAGGCTGGGATTGATGTTGCCGAATCCACGGAACGAGCGCATGAGGTTGGGTGAGATGGCGCTGTTCCCGAGGATTGGGCTGGCAGTGACCGTCGTGTCCTGATTCTGCGGCAGATAGGCCGTACCGAAGTCGATGGCGTTGATGTTCGGAGTTTCAACCAGGTTATACGCCGTCTCTCCGCTGTAGGTGACCTCGAACAACTGCGCGCCAAGCTGGAACTGCGCGCCGCCGCTCCACGTCCAGGTGCTGGGAAGGCCAGCGTTGAGTTGGTACGGGCTGAGATTTGGAGGAGCCAGCACGGGACGTCCACTGCTCAATCCGGTCAGCGGGGCGAAATTGATGGTTTCGCTCAGCAGGTCGGGCGGGTTTTGAATCTGGTTGTAGACGGCGTTGCCGGCCGAACGGTCGAAGAAGAGCCCCATGCCACTCCGCAGGACCAGCCTCCTCATTGGGGTATAGGCCACCCCGAAGCGGGGCGCCGGAACCAGCAGCGGCCAGTTGTACGTTGTGGTAGGTACGGGATCCTGACCCGACTTGTACAAACCGTTGAGGAAGTTCTTTCCGTAGGCCGGCGTGCTCGTGCCGGGGTCTGTCACGATGGTGCCGATAAAGGCGGTGCTGTTCGGTC
>Ga0068855_100002404_pt1 | contig 23090 bp, 17 predicted proteins | sample KBSCornC52_FD_66592 | JGI IMG/M metagenome (GOLD analysis project Ga0068855, IMG submission 66592) | Corn rhizosphere microbial communities from Kellogg Biological Station, Michigan, USA - KBS Corn C5-2 | ecosystem: Host-associated > Plants > Roots > Rhizosphere > Soil ...
AGCCGCGAATGATATTCTTTAAATTTATTTTGCTGAAGCAGATCTTCTTTTTCAAGATCATTTAATGATTGCATTGCTTCGTCGTACGGTGAAAGTTTTGATTCAAATATTTTTACGTCTTTTTTCTTATTGAAAAATTTAAAGAGGAAAAGAATCCAGATAATTAAAATAATAATTCCCAAAGCAACCAATGCCCACGCCCACCACGGAAATGATTTTTTTACTTCAATAATGTTTTTGATATCATGAAAAGGCATGATGCTGTCGGTAGGAGAATAAGTAACGTTTATGGCGATGGAATCTGTAAAAAGATTAAAGGTAGAATCACCGTCAAGAGTTGATACAGAAAGCGTTTGCGGCGGAATCACCTGTCTTCCTGAATCAAAACTGGTTAGAATAATATCCTGGCTGAAATTCAGATTTCCATTAGAAAATGAGGAATCAATTTTATTTCTTGTGATGACATTGAAATTACCAACACTATCGGGCATCGAAAACCATCCAAGCCGATACGTATTATCCGGCATCGAAAATTGAACACGGTAATTTATCTGTTGCCCGATGAGAATATTATTTTTGTCAACAGATGTTTTTACGGTTGGTAATTGTGCATCAGAATTCTGAAAAGAAAACAGGAAAGCAACAATCAAAATAACGACTATCCTTATATCGTAAACACAATTCTTCAATTCAGATCAATGAGTTTTTTTTCTTCTTCTAAAAAAATTTTGCAACACTTTTACATAATCTTCATCGGTGCGGATGTGCAATAATTGTGCGCCCGACTTTTTAAAAATACTTTTAGTTTCTGTACTTTGATTAATAAAGTTCTGATGATAATTATACCGCACCATTGCGTCAGAAGTGTTCAGCCATTGCGCTTTTCCGGTTTCCAGATCCTGTACTTTCACCATGCCAATATCAGGTAACTGGCTGTCCATTTTATCATAAACTTTTAATCCGATCACATCATGCCTGTTTGCCAAAACGCGCAAATTATGTTCATAGTTTTCATCCAGAAAATCGCTCATGATGAATGCAATACTTTTCTGATTGTTTGATCTCGAAAAAAAGTTTAACGCTTCCCGAAGATTGGTTCCACTTCGTTTAGGCGCGGAGGTTAGTAACTCACGCACAATAAACAGCGCGTGTTCTTTTCCTTTTTTCGGAGGAATATATTTCTCAATTTTATCACTGAAAAATATAACGCCTACTTTATCATTGTTATTGATTGCACTGAAAGTAAGTACCGCTCCAATTTCTGTAATGAGATCTTTTTTATTCTGATGAATGGTACCAAACATAGAGCTGGCGCTAATATCGACCAAAAGAATCACGGTAAGTTCTCTTTCTTCTTCAAACACTTTTGTAAATGGATGCGCATATCTTGCACTCACATTCCAATCAATAAACCGGACATCATCACCATGATAATATTCGCGAACTTCCCTAAACCGCATTCCTTTTCCTTTAAACGCTGAATGATACTCACCGGTAAAAAGATGCGTGGTGATCTTCTTGCTGATGATCTCCAGTTCTTTTACTTTTTTAATGATATCGGCGGTGGTTAAAGGCAATTATTGAATTATTTTATTATTAAATTATTACTCAAATACGAATTTGTATTATTTCTTTGTTTGTTAATTTACATATCAGAAATCATCAAATCAGAAATCAGAAATACTTAAGGAACATTTACCGCTTTCAAAATCTCATTGATCACCATTTCCACATTTACATTTTCTGCCTCGGCCTCGTAAGTAAGTCCAATACGATGGCGCAAAACATCTTTGCAAATATTTCTTACATCTTCGGGAATTACATAACCGCGTTTGTTTAAATACGCATAAGCCTTTGCCGCCAAAGCAAGGTTAATGCTGGCTCTTGGCGAACCACCATAAGAAATCAATGGTTTTATTTTGGCGAGGTTGTATTTATCAGGGTACCGTGAAGCAAATACAATGTCAATAATATATTGTTCTACTTTTTCGTCCATGTAAACTTCACGAACCAACTGGCGCGCATTTAAAATTTCAGAAGAAGAAACCACCGGATTAATCCGCGGTTGTTGCATAGCATGAACATTCTGGCGGATGATTGCTTGTTCTTCGCTCTTTGACGGATAATCGATAATTACTTTCAACATAAACCTGTCGACCTGTGCTTCCGGCAGCGGATAAGTTCCTTCCTGCTCAATCGGGTTTTGAGTGGCAAGAACTAAAAATGGTTCTTCCAGGAAATAAGAATTATTACCGATGGTAACTTGTCTTTCCTGCATCGCTTCCAGCAAAGCGCTTTGCACTTTTGCAGGAGCACGGTTTATTTCATCTGCCAGGATAAAGTTGGCGAAAATCGGTCCTTTACGAACCACAAACTCATTCTTTTGCTGATTGTAAATCATCGTACCAATCACGTCTGCAGGTAACAAATCAGGAGTAAACTGAATACGGCTAAACTGCGCGTTAATGGTATTTGCGAGCGACTTTATTGCCAGTGTTTTAGCAAGTCCCGGAACCCCTTCCAGCAAAATGTGCCCATTGCTCAAAAGGCCGATCAGCAAGCGTTCTACCATGTGATGCTGGCCAATAATTACCTTCCCTATTTCGTCATGTATCTTGTCAATAAATGTTGCAGAATGATTTATTTTTTCATTTAACAAGCGAATGTCTTCAGCGGTTTGTAACATCTGGATATAATTAAAAATGCTTTTAAAGGGTTGCAAATTACGAACTACAGATAAACAAAAAAGTATTTATATAGAACCTTCACGGAAATGTATGTTAAAAATGAAGGCGACCAATATAAAAACGGTCATTTTTCAAACAGGAATCGCCGGTATTTGTTACTTTACTGATAAGGAAAATAATTATCTTTATCACATGAGCGCAGTAAAATTATTACCATATTATACCTACGAAGATTATTGTAATTGGGAAGGCAGATGGGAATTGATAGATGGAATTCCGTTTGCAATGAGCCCGGCACCTTCACCGAGGCATCAATGGATTGTAGTAAATATTCTTTCAGAACTAAGAGCAGGAACAAAAAAAGCAAAATGCGCTTGTAAGGTTTACGATTTTGTAGATGTAAAAGTAGAAGAGGATACCATTCTACAGCCCGATGCTTCCATCATTTGTGGGAGCATTTCTAAAAAATACGTTGATTTTCCTCCCGGGTTAGTAGTAGAAATTTTGTCTGATTCAACTGAAGTAAAAGACCGCATTACTAAATTTTCGATTTATGAAAAATTTGGAATAAAATATTACCTGATTGCAGATCCCGATAAGGAAAGTGTTGAGATTTATTTTTTGGAAAATTCAAAGTATCAGCTCCAGCAATTCTCTCCTGAAACTCCTTTTACATTTGCTCTTTCAGACGATTGCAATATTGATGTGCTCGTTAAAAATTTCTGGGAATAATTTTAAGCTGATTATGGATTCACGATATTTCTTCGTTTGTCGCCGCATTATTCTTTGAAAGAAATTATACTACTACTTTAAATTCTGTTGATCCTTCCACATTTCGTTAAAGGTTTTCCTGCTAAACTGAAGTGGAGCATGATGTTTATTCCAATCTTTAAAAAGCATATTTACCACTTTGGTTTTCAATCCGCCATTTCCCTTGTTCATCAGGCTTCTTTTTAATGATGCCGTTTTCCATATTTTCCAGGCCATCTTTTCTGAAAAAGTAGTATAACCTTCTTCCACGCTTTCATGCCTGTTTACCAATAATAATTCATGCAGATTTATTTTTACCGGGCACACTTCAGTGCAGGCGCCGCATAAGGAAGAAGCGTAACTCAGATGTTTATACTCTTCAAGGCCTTTCAGATTTGGTGTAATGACGCTGCCAATCGGGCCGCTGTAAGTAGTGCCATAAGCATGCCCACCAATATTTTTATAAACAGGGCAAACATTTAAACAGGCGCCGCAGCGAATACAATAAAGGCTTTCACGTTGAACAGGATTTGCTAAAATATTCGTGCGGCTATTGTCTAACAGGATCACATACATTTCTTCAGGCCCATCCGTTTCCCCGGGTTGTTTCGGCCCCGAAATAATGCTGCTATAAACAGTAACTTTTTGCCCGGTTCCATAGGTTGCCAGCAGAGGCCAAAGTAAGGCCAAGTCCGTAATTGAAGGAATTATTTTTTCAATTCCTGCAATGACTATATGTGTTTTGGGCCAGGCGGAAGTTAACCTTCCATTGCCTTCATTTTCTGTAAGGGCAATACCGCCAATATCACTGATAATGAAATTAGCTCCGGTAATTCCAACTTCTGCTTCTACATATTTTTCTCTTAATTTTTCTCTTGCAACCAGTGTCAATTCCTGTGGAGATAGTTTGGAAGAAGTTCCGAGTTTTTCAGAAAAAACTTTGGCCACATCTTCCTTGCTTTTATGCATCGCTGGGGTTACAATATGATAAGGCGGTTCGCCATCCAACTGCTGAATATATTCACCCAAATCAGTTTCGATACTTTCAATATTGTTTTCTTCGAGGAAATGATTCAAATGAATTTCTTCTGTAACCATACTCTTACTTTTCACAACCGTTTTGCAATTTTTTTCTTTGCAAATGTTCAGAATTGCGTCCATCGCTTCCTGTGAATTTTCTGCCCAGATTACTTTACCACCGCGGCTTGTAAAGTGCATTTCAAATTCTTCCAGTTGCTCGTGCAGATTTTCTAACGCCCGCCATTTAATATTTTTCGCTCTTTCCTTTACCAGGTTCAGGTCTGCAAACTGCTTCTTTGCCTGTGGTACAACGGCATTGTATTTCCCGATATTAAAATTAATTTTTTGCCTGTGCTCCAGGTCTGCGCTTTTAATGGTTGCTTTCGCTTTGAAGGTTGATTCGTTTTCTGTCATGGTAAATTATTTTATAAATTCCCAAAATTCTTTTGGTATAACAATTTTTATGCTCTTGTATTCCAGATATTTAAATTAACCATACAAGGCATAAAGGCATACAAGTAAACTTCGATTTTAATTCTTTATGTCTTATATGTCTTATATGGTTCAGAGAAAAAAGAAATTTTAATCCTTCAACACGCCCAATTCCTTCCCTACTTTTATAAACGCCTCAATTGCTTTATCCAGATGCTTTTGCTCATGTGCAGCGCTCAATTGCACCCGGATTCTTGCCTGGCCTTTCGCAACTACCGGAAAGAAAAATCCAATCACATAAATGCCTTCTTCCAATAATTTTGCTGCAAATTTTTGGGATAATACGGCATCATACAGCATGATGGGAACAATGGGATGATGACCTGGCTTGATGTCAAATCCTGCTCCAGTCATTTTTTCCCGAAAATATTTTGTATTCGATTCCAATTTATCACGCAAATCGGTTGTTTCACTCAGCATATCAAAAACAGCAATGGAAGCGCCTACGATTGCCGGAGCTACCGTGTTACTGAATAAATAAGGCCGGCTTCTCTGCCTCAGCATTTCTATCACTTCCTTTTTGCCGGAAGTAAATCCGCCGTTGGCCCCGCCCAGCGCTTTACCCAAAGTTCCGGTGATGATATCAATCTTTCCCATCACGCCGCGATACTCATGAGTACCTCTTCCGGTTTTCCCGATAAATCCTGTAGAATGTGAATCATCTACCATAATTGCGGCATCATATTTTTCGGCCAGAGCCACAATTTTATCCAATTGCGCAATGGTTCCATCCATGCTGAATGAGCCATCGGTAACAATAATCCGGCTTCTCAAATCTTTCGCTTCCTTCAACTTATTTTCCAAATCTTCCATGTTATTATGCTCATAACGGAAGCGTTGGGCTTTACACAAACGAACGCCGTCAATAATGCTTGCATGGTTCAAGGCATCAGAAATGATGGCATCATTTTCTCCAAACAGGGGCTCAAAAACACCGCCATTTGCATCAAAACAGGCCGCATATAATATCGTATCTTCTGTTCCTAAAAAATCAGAAATTTTTTGCTCGAGTTCTTTATGAATATCCTGCGTTCCGCAAATAAAACGAACACTGCTCAATCCATAGCCATGATTGTCAATCGCTTTTTTTGCAGCTTCTTCTACTTTAGGATGGGAAGCCAAACCGAGATAATTGTTCGCACAAAAATTCAAAACCGTTTTGCCACCAACCTGTATTTCTGCTCCCTGATCGCTGGTAATAATTCTTTCGTTTTTGAAAAGCCCGGCGGCTTTTATCTCTTCTAATTCTTTGCCGATTCGATTCGCAAATTTATCGTTCATAACTTGTTTATTTTTGAGCCACAAACCTACAATGATTTAAAGAAAATATTTTCCTTAAAAATTCTTTTAAAAGAAAATGTAACTTTTATCTTGTTGCTTCGTATTATATGAAAAACAGGCTGAAAGCGATTAAAAATTTACTTTGATTGTATGACTGAGAAAGAATATAACGAATGTGTAAATCTGTATGCGGACAACGTTTACAGGTTCATTTTAAAGAATTTGCGGCATGAAGATAATGCGAAAGATGTGGTACAGGCGGCTTTTGAAAAAATGTGGATAAACCGGGAGAAAGTAGAAAATGAAAGAAGCAAATCATATTTATTTACCGTTGCTTATCATCAGATGATTGACCTGATACGAAAAAATAAAAGAGAAACCATCCGCGAAGATTTTTCATTTTCAAAGGCGACTACCAGTGAGCCTCAGCACAATGTGAAAAAGATTTTGAATGAAGCGTTATACCGGCTAAGTGAAACACAACGCAGCCTTGTTTTACTGAAAGATTATGAAGGATACAGTTATGAAGAAATTGCCGTGATCACTTCATTGAGCATCAGCCAGGTGAAAGTTTATTTGCATCGTGCAAGAATACAATTGAAAAATTATTTAGTGAAACCTGAAAATGTGATTTAAAATGGAAATTAACAGAAATAATTACGAAGAATATTTTTTACTGTATGCAGATGATGAGTTATCTCCAACAGAAAAAAAAGTAGTAGAAATATTTGTGCAGGAAAATGTGGATTTGAGAGAAGAATTTCTGATGATAAAAATGACTGTAAATTCTCCTGAGGAAGACGTGAAGCTGACTGACAAATCATTTTTATTGAAAAAAGAACCTTCTTTTATCAATGAAAATAATCATGAAGAAGTTTTTGTGCAGTACCACGATAATGAACTTTCCGACGACCAGAAGATTGAAACAAAAAAATTCCTGGCAGAAAATTTAAAACATAAAAGCGATTTTGAACTGATAGGAAAAGCAAAACTCGTTGCTGACAACTCAATTATTTATCCGGACAAAAAAGAATTGTATAGAAAAGAAAAATCCGGTAAAGTGATTCCCCTGATTTTGTGGAGAACTACAGCAGCAGCGGTTTTCCTTGGTTTTGGTTTATGGATTACTATTTATTACTCCCGCAATGCAGAAAAAAATGCTCCTGCTGTGGCTCAAATAAATAAAATAAAACCACCCGAGGAAAAAGAAAAAAATGCGGTTCAAAAACCAGTGACAGAAGAAAATGAAATTGCTTCTTCACCCAAACCAACAGAAACAAAAATAAAAACAGAAAAAACAGAGATAAAGGAACCGGTTACAAGACAAGAAAATGCAAATGATGTTGCAGTGGTAAGACCGGATTCGAAAATAAAAAAACCAATTGTAAAAGAAGAAATTAAAGAAGCCAAACCGGGTATTGAAAATCAAACAATCGCAATTACCAATCCGGTAAAAAACGCTCCGCCACTTTTACAAAACCAAAAAAATCAAATAGCAGCAAATCAGGCAACTGTTACAATAATCGAAACGGAACCGCAAATTCAGAATCCACAAGTTCATACAGTTTCTTATGCTCCTGATGTTTCTACAGATAACCAGAACTATGTTTTTTATGATGTACCGGCAGAAGAATTCAGGAAATCAAAAGTCGGTGGATTCATAAAAAAAGTAAGGCGGATTGTTGAAAGGAATAATCCGATAACCCGCATCTTTAATGGCGAAGAAGAACAGATGGCTGCAAAATGATCTATCAATATTTATCACTACCTATAAAATTTTAAAATGAAAAAGACAATTTTAATACTAAGCATGGTGTTTGCCGGAATGACCAGTTTTGCTCAGACGGATTCAGTAAAAGTTGACAGAAAAGACGATACGATCCGCATTGGCGGCATGATCATCCTGAAAAAAGGAACACCGAATGAAGAGAAAAGACGCGTAACAGTTACCGTTGGGAAGAAACGTAAACAAACAAATTCCAACATCAGCACTTCTTCGTTTATTGTTGATTTGGGGTTTGCAAACTGGACAGATAAGACCAATTATGAGAAGGCAGGAAATGAGGGATACATTGTAAACAAGCCTGGTTCTCCTGGTTTAACAGCAGCCGATTTTAAATTAAAAACAGTAAAATCAGTCAACGTAAATATCTGGTTTTTCATGCAAAGAATGAACCTGGTAAAACACTATGTAAATTTGAAATACGGGCTGGGAATCGAGTTGAATAATTACCGTTTTACATCGGATATTAGTTTTAACGAAGGCGGACCCAATCCTTATAATTCTTTACAAAATATTCCTCATGCGTTTGTATTCAGAGATTCGGTTCATTTCTCTAAAAACAAGCTGGCAGCAGATTACGTCACTGTGCCACTGATGCTCAATTTCAATACCAATCCAAATGATAATAAAAAAGGCCTTAGCATCAGCGCGGGAGTAAGCATGGGTTATTTATACAGCAGCCGCAACAAACAGGTGAGCCATGAAAGAGGAAAAGAAAAAAACCGCGGCGATTATGATTTGGAAAAATGGAAGTTCTCTTATGTAGGTGAGCTTGGCCTTGGACCAGTGAGATTATATGGCTCTTACAGCCCGAAATCAATTTTTCAAAAAGATTTAAATTTCACTCCTTACTCGATAGGCATACGATTAAGTAATTGGTAAACTCTCTTTCATGTGTTAGCGTATAGTTTAAAACCTGCTTTTAAAGAGCAGGTTTTTTTTATAAAACAGAAAACAGAAATTAGGGTTATTTGTTAGTTGGTTAACTTGATTTGAATTTTAGTCCGCATATTTTTTTGCAAAAGAATAGATATTAAAATCAGGATTTAAAACTGCTTTTTCTATTTCTGATTTCATTTTTTCTTTATCAAAATTTTTCATTTTTTCGTTCACAATCAAAGCCCATATTTTTTCTGTCAGTAAATTTATCTTCTGTACAGATTGGTTATCAAATTCCCATTCCTGAATTTTTTTATACAATTCAGGGATACCTTCTTTTTCAAATGCTATTGTTTTTAAAATGGGTATTTGTGTGGAAATTTTATTGAAAGCCGGGCTTAGCATTTGTTTCAGACTGTTATAAAAGTTTTGTGCACCTGGCCGGTCAAATTTATTGATGACAAAAATATCAGCCACTTCCATCAATCCTGCCTTCATATTTTGAATAATGTCACCGCCTTCAGGAACGAGCATTACGATAGTAATATCTGCAAGCGCGGCAATATCTACTTCGCTTTGGCCCACTCCCACTGTTTCGATAATCACATAATCGAATCCAACACTTTTCATCAGGTCGGAAATTTCAATAATTTTTGGATGCAGGCCTCCTAACGAACCTTTACTGGCTAAAGAACGGATAAAGACATCCGAATGATTATACCATTGGCTCATTCTGATTCTGTCGCCGAGCAAAGCGCCTTTATTAAAAGGAGAAGAAGGATCCACGCAAATAACACCCACCTTCTTTTTATCCGAAATCATTTCACCAATTAATGCATCCACCAAAGAACTTTTACCCGCGCCGGGTGCTCCGGTAACACCAATAATTTTTGCTGAAGATGGCTTTAAATTCAACAACAATTCTTCATAATTATTTGATTCATTTTCTATAAAAGAAATAGAACGTGCCAGTGAACGAAAGTCAGCAGGAGTCAAAGAGTCAGCGGCTTCTGTAGAAGAATTTGAAGAAGGATTCATGCAAATGATGTGGTGAAATTGAGTAGCTAAATTACGAATGATATTTTTATACTTACTTATCTATTTAAAGCAATTTTATCGGTGCCTGTCCAAGAATAGTGGCAACAAAAGAACATAAGGTAATAAGGTTCGATTCATTCATTGCGCTGATTATTACTAACGTTAATAAGGTGCTAATTAAATGGTTTTTTAATAAGGCCCTAATTAATTATACTGTTTTAAGAAAAAGCTGGCATGCAACATTATTACGTTAGTAACAGAACCCCAAAATCTCCAATCTACCTTATTAGCTTATTTTCAATACAAAATGAGAAAGGACTTTTTTATTTCACTGGAAATAAAAAAGTCTCTGCTGCAGGCGTTAAGACTTTGAATTGCAAGAAAACGGAAATAGCTTTATTTATTTGTTTACTGTATTTCAGATCAACCGGCTTTTCGTGTATCCGTCACTGTTATGTTTATTCATAAGAAAAAGCTTCCATTGCACAATGAAGTAGAAATAAAGTTCACCTTAACTTTTTAACCTTAACTTTATTTTCATTATTCATTCTCAAATTTTGATTTATGAAAATTGCCTTTCATGGCGCAGCCCGCACGGTTACAGGTTCTAAACACCTTCTTACACTGTCAAACGGAAAAAAATATTTACTGGATTGTGGCATGTACCAGGGGATGGGAAAAGAAACCGATGAACTGAATCGCGATTTTGGGTTTAATCCTGCTGAAGTGGATTACATGATTCTTTCTCACGCACATATCGACCATTGCGGACTGATTCCAAAACTGATTAAAGACGGATATAACGGAAAAGTATTTGCCACACCGGCAACAAAAGAGCTAGCTGCGATTTTAATGGCGGATAGCGCCGGCATCCAGGAAAGCGATTTAAAATTTTTAAACAAAACCCGCGCTGCACAAGGGAAACCGTACATTTCACCGTTGTATGTAATGGAAGATGCACAACGGGCGGCCGAACATTTTGTAACCGTTGATTATGGAAAATGGTTTACCATTGATGAGAATGTTCAATTCATGTATCTCGATGCCGGGCATATTATTGGCAGTGCAACTGTTCATTTAAAAATTAACGAAAATGGGAAAGAAACCGATCTTACTTTTTCCGGTGACGTCGGAAGATACAGAGACGTTATTTTAAAATCACCTCAAGATTTTCCGCAGGCAGATTATATCATTATGGAATCTACTTATGGAAACAAACTGCATGAAGAGATTACAGGCACTCCTGATAAATTGCTCGAATGGATTACAAAAACCTGTTTACAAAAAAAAGGAAAACTGATTATTCCTGCATTCAGTGTTGGCCGCACCCAGGAAATACTTTATTTTTTGAATCAGTTGGAAAATGAAAACCGCCTTCCTGATATTGCTTATTATGTAGATAGCCCGCTAAGCCTGGAAGCAACCGAAGTTGTTGAAAGCTACCCCGAAGACTTTAACAACCGTGTGCAAAAGTTATTGCAAACAGATCATGATCCTTTTCAGTTCAAAGGATTAAAATTTGTAAAATCAGTAGAAGAAAGTAAATCATTGAACTACCGTACCGATCCAATGGTTATTATTTCTGCAAGCGGAATGGCGGAAGCAGGAAGGGTAAAACATCACATCAGCAACAATATTGAAAACAGCCGCAATTCTATTTTATTTACCGGTTATTGCGAACCAAATTCGTTAGGTGGCAGGTTAAAACTGCATCCAAAAGAAGTAGGGATTTTTGGGCAGCCACATGAAGTGCACGCTGAGATTGGTGAAATTCAAAGTATGAGTGCGCATGGAGATTATAATGATCTATGCCAATGGCTTGCTTGTCAGAATCCGAAAGAAGTAAAGAAGTTATTTTTGGTTCACGGCGATTATGATGTGCAGCTTGATTTTAAAAACCGCCTGATCAGCAAAGGATTTTTGGATGTAGAAATTCCTGCAAGGCATACTGAAGTCGGATTGGGATAAAAGCGATTCTTTGTCAGGGCAAATGTCCAAGAATAAAATCGTTTTACAGTAAACAAGGAAATAAACACAATTCCTTTTCTTGAAATAAAAAACCCCGGCTAACTTTTCAGTCTCCGGGGAAATAAACCAAATAGTACGAACACAACAAGGAAGTTTTGATTTGAGGGTTTACAGTTGAAGAGTGAAAGTTGAGGAATTCAAAATTCAATAATCAACCCTCAACTTCTAATCCGGTTTCTTACCATCCAAAAAAGTATTGATGGTGCTTATTTCAGCTTTATTATTTTCGTCAGAATTAACCGTATAATTGCTGTAAAAACTTTCGACATTGGCGATGGAATTATGTAATTCCATGTTGCGGCGAAGGTAAGCTGGAACAGACTCAAACTCATTGTTAGGATCCGCTGCGTTTACGTTAAAGGAAAGGTTCCTCAACTTTGCAATGCGTTCCATAGCCCGGCGCTTTTGTTCTCCTGCTTCGTCCGCCATCGGCGGTTCCTCAACAGTTGACTTCATGAATGGCATTGTTTGGTGTACTTTCTTTTCCTGAGTTTCCTCCACCGCATCATTGAAATTTTTCACCACCAATTGCATTTCCTCCACAGGCTCGTCTTCCTGTTTCGAAATTGACAATGGGGTTGGTTTATCAAGATCTTCGGATTTGTTGGTTGGCTTTTCTTCGGCATATATCTGCCTCGGTTTAGCCAAAAAACCGCCTGACGTTGTGACGGTGCTAGCCTCTTTATTAATCTCTTTTTTTTCTGATTGATTTAATGCTTCTGTTTTTTCCTTCTCAACAGATTCAGTTTTCAGAGGTACAGGATTGAAGTCCGAAGATAATTCGAAACGGACAATAGTTTCAGATGATTTATCAACAGTAATTCTCTCATCCGGTACTCGTGGTTTTACGATTTCCGTTTGTGGAATTTCTACGATTTTTGGCGCCATTTTTTCTGCTTCCTCATCTTCATTATGTAAAGCGGCATATACATCTTCCTCTTTCAAAGTCTTAAAAATATTATCTTTCTGCTCATCAGCTTTTTCTTCTTTGATCACTTCATTTTTGTTGACGAAAGATTCATTTTTTTCATCAAAAAGAAAAAGCGGCTGGCTTGGCTTCTTTTTTTCTTCCTGTAAAACGACTACAACTTTTTCATTTTCTTTTTTCACTTCTGCAACCGGTTCTTCTTGTTTATCAAAAGGTTCTTTATGCTCAAACCCTGTTGCGATCAATGTTATGCCGATTTTATTATCCAATGAACTATCATAGCCCAAACCAAGAATCACATCAGAATCTTCTCCTGCCTGGCTGAGCAAATAGCTTTGAATCGTATCTACTTCATCCATGGTAAATTCAAATTCACCCTGAGCAGAATTGATATTAATCAGAATCCATTTTGCGCCTTTGATATCATTATCATTTAACAAAGGAGAATTCAATGCCTGCTCAATAGCTTTCTGAGCGCGGTTTTCACCTTCTGCTTCTGCGCTTCCCAGAATGGCCACGCCTCCGTTTCGCATTACGGTACATACATCGGCGAAATCCACATTGATCTGGCCGGTACTGTTGATCACGTCGGTAATACATTTGGCTGCTGTTGCCAACACATTATCGGCTTTTGCGAATGCAGCTTTCATAGTAAGATTGCCAAACTGGTGACGCAATTTATCATTGCTGATCACCAAAAGCGTATCGACGTTCTCTTTTAATTTATTAATTCCTTCCTGTGCCTGGGCGATTCTTTTTTTGCCTTCATAGCCAAACGGAGTCGTTACAATTCCAACGGTAAGAATGCCGAGATCCTTACAAATTTTTGCAATGATCGGTGCGCCGCCCGTTCCCGTACCTCCGCCCATTCCTGCGGTGATGAATGCCATTTTTGTATTTACTTCAAGAATCTTTTTTATCTCTTCAAGGCTTTCTTCCGTAGCCTCGCGACCAATTTGCGGATTGGCTCCTGCTCCCAATCCCTGCGTCAAATGTGGGCCGAGTTGCACTTTATTAGGCACTTTACTTGTCGTTATCGCCTGTGCATCCGTATTGCAAATAATAAAGTTTACGCCGTCAATGTTCTGACTGAACATGTGGTTTACAGCATTGCTGCCACCACCGCCTATGCCTATTACTTTAAGGATAGACGATTGCTCTTTGGGCAAATCAAATTGAATCATAGTAAGGTTCCTCCTTGTTCCCCGAAGGGTATTTTATTTTGTTGGTTAGTGATTATCCTTTTACTTTTTTTAAGGAAATAAAGGGATTGTTTGTTTAATGGGTTATTTGTTTTTATGGTGTTTTATAATTCTGAATCTCCTTCGTCTTTAAACATTTCTATCAAGCCGTTTTTGCAGGAATCCAAAAAACTTTTCAGTGTTTTTCTTGGCTTTACCACATTCATTCTCTCTGGAATATCTTCAACCGGTTCTTCTTCTGCTATTGCTTCCTGTAAGCCTTTTGGAATAGAAATTTTTGCGAATTTCTGCTCAAACTGTTTGCGTTTATTTTCATAATCATTGTATCCTTTCAAAATCAAACCGAGGCAAGTTGCATACATTGGTTTTGCCAATTCTTCAATGTGGCCCGCTGCAAGGTGTTCGTTCGGATAACCGATGCGCGCATTTAGACCAGTAACATATTCTGTGAGTTGAATCAGATGTTTCAGTTGTGAGCCGCCACCGGTAAGCACTATGCCACCGTTGAGCATTCTGTTATCAAGCCCTATCTGTTTTAAATTATAAGAAACAAAATCCATGATCTCACTCATTCGCGCCTGGATGATTGCTGCAAGATTTTTTACACTGATTTCTTTCGCTGCCATGCCACGCAGGCCGGGAATCGTGATAAATGTGTTTGATTTTGCTTCATCAGCCAGCGCACTTCCGAACTGAACTTTCATTTGTTCGGCCTGTGTTTTTAAAACGCCCAATCCGATTTTAATATCATTGGTAATATTCTCTCCACCAAAAGGAATGACTGCTGTGTGTTTTAAAATTCCTTCGTAAAAAACAGCCAGATCGGTAGTGCCACCCCCGATATCAACAATAGCAACACCCGCTTCTAAATCATGATCACACATTACTGCGGCTGCAGAGGCAAGCGGCTGAAGCACGAGATCCTGTATTTTCAATCCGGCTTTTTCCACGCTTCGGTTTATGTTTCTGATGGCGTTTTTATCACCGGTAATGATGTGAAAATTTGCACCAACTTTTACACCACTATATCCGATTGGATCGGGAATATTTTGAAAGTTATCTACTGTAAACTCCTGCGGAATTACATCAATAATTTGGTCTCCTGCAGGTATGTAAGTTTTATATTGATCATTCACGAGTTGATCAATTTCTGATTGCATAATTTCTTCCTCCGTGTTCTGTCTTACAATATCTCCGCGCGTTTGAAGGCTTTTAATGTGATGGCCCGCAATGCCCACATACACTTCTGTTATTGGCAGATTTGGGTTGCTGGCATAGCAATTTTCCAAAGCCGTTTGAATGGCTTTTATGGTTTGGTCGATGTTCAACACCATGCCGTGTTGCACACCGTTGCTGTTAGCGCGGCCAAAGCCAAGAATTTCGAGTTTGCCAAACTCATTTTTTCTTCCGGCAATAGCAGCGATTTTAGTCGTACCAATGTCGAGGCCTACGATAATGGGTTGTTCGTTGTTCATGTGTTTGTTGTTTTATCTTTTTATCAAAGATTGAGTTGTACTATGTTGTTTATTTTATTTCTTAATTACTGCTACTTCTGTCTTGCTTCTTGCTTCTTCGTCTCAATAATCACTATTTGCCGGCATCACTGCTTTAGGTACTTTGTTTGTTTCTTCTTTTGGCGTTTCGACTACCTTTTTAACGACCGGCTTTTTCACTATCTTTTTTTCCTCTTTGGGAGGCGGTTTTTCACTGGATGCGGAACGCTTTGTTACTACTTTATTTTCAGAGGTGTTGGATTTTTTCAAAGAAAGCTTTTCGTTAACAGGGGCAGGAATTACTGTATTAATTTTCTTGTCGGAATTATTTACCTCCGATGATTGATCGTTGATTGTTTCACCGGGTACGTTTTCTAAAACGGGAGAATTATTTACTCTTTCATTATCATCAGTTGCAGCCGGCAATTGAATTTTAGTGGAATCGTTTGAATTCTTTTTCGCTTCTTCGATGAGGCTTTTCATGATTTGAATGGAACGTAACGAATCCGATTTTATTTCTGCAGCGTTCCTGTTTACTCCAACCACCTGGTTTTTAAAGCGTATGTCGAGAACAGAATATTTATTCCATCCGATTCTTGTCTGCACTTGTTTATAAAAGGCAAGCAATTTGTTGAACTTTTCCTCGTAATTATTCGCATCGCCAAAGCGAATCAGTTGGTTTCCCAGTTTAGGGATCATTTCAAATTGCAGTGCAGCGGTGATATCAATCTGATCTATCTGCGCCATCCAGAATGGATGTGAACCAATGTATTCACTTAATATTTTTACCTCATTCAAAAGGGCACTATCCTGTTTTTTTAAAACCCTTACTTCTGTTGGAAAGCCGGTAAAGACGGGAAGCCGGGCAGAAAATTTATCACTCAAAGGCAATCTTGACAAAGAACTATCAATATAAAATGAAGCACCTGAAATGGCAAAAATCCGGGCAATTGGTTCACGCTCTGTAATTTTTACCTGTAATACGTTATTATTATCATAAAATATTTCTGCCTTTTTTATCCATTGATCTTTTTCCAAACGGTTTTCCATTGCTGCAAGGTCAAGCGAATTGACAGTTGATTTATCCAGCTTGCCCTTATTCACTTTTTCAAGCATCTCCATCACGTCTTTTTTGCTGATAAAATAATTATTCTGAACGCCTGAAATTTTTATTTCAACACCTGCAATCTGGTCGTTATTCTTTTTCGACATAGCGGCAATCAATAGCACAACCGTTCCGGATATCAGCAATAACCACACTGACACGACCAGAACTTTTTTGAATGTGTATTTTTTATTGTTGCCCATTTTTTAATTCATATTCTCTAAAATGTCTTTTATTGGTTGTATCAATTTATCAATATCTCCTGCTCCTGCTGTAATTAATACTTCACCATTGCTGCTTTCGTGAACGGATTTTAAATAATCGCCACGGAGATATTCTAACAGGCTCTCTTTAGAAATAACTGTAGCATTTTTATTTTTCATTTCTTTTAAAATCAATTCACTGGTTACTCCTTCAACTGGTAATTCTCTTGCCGGATAAATCGGAAGAATCAGAATTCGATCAGCCAAATCAAGGCTTTCAGCAAATTCTTTTGCAAAATCTTTCGTTCTTGAAAAAAGATGCGGTTGAAAAATAACGGTGCAATTTTTAAATCTGAACAAACTTTTGGCTCCCCTGATCAAAGCATTCAATTCGGCAGGATGATGTGCATAATCATCAATATAAACAACATTATATTTATTCTTCAATGCTTCTAAAGGACTGATAATATATTCAAATCTTCTTTTAACTCCCTTAAATGTTCCGATGGCATTAACAATTTTAAGAGGAATAATTTCTACATAAACAGCGATATAAATTGCCACTATTGCATTTTCAACATTATGCATCCCACCCATGTGAAGCTTCACATTTTCAATCTTCCAATCTTTTGCAACGACGTCAAATTCATATCCTCCATTTCGCATTACAATATTCTGAGCATAGACATCGGCAGCATCATTTTGAAGACTGTAACGGACATGCTTAGACGCAGAAAATTTTTTTTCAGGCAAACCGTATCGAGTCAATAAAAGTCCACCTGGTTTCAATTTATTTGCAAATTCCACAAATGCATCTTCCATATTTTCCTTGGTTCCATAGATATCCAAATGATCGGCATCCATTGCTGTTATCACCGCGATATCAGGAGAAAGTTTCAAAAAACTTCTGTCATATTCATCTGCCTCCACCACTGAAACATTGTGTTCGCTGCTCCAGAAGTTTGTGTGATAATTTACTGAAATGCCACCGAGGAAAGCATTACAGCCAAAATCGGTTTTGCGTAAAATATACGCAACCATTGTACTGATCGTTGTTTTTCCATGAGTACCGGCAATACAAATATTAAATGATGAATTAGTTATTTGCTCAAGAACATCACTACGTTTTGCTAATTCATACTCATTCTTTCTATAAAAATCCAGCTCTTTATGATCGCTGCGAATTGCAGGCGTATAAACAACCAGGTCGGCATTTTTGTCGATCAAATCCAGGTTATCTTCATAATGAATGTGCATTCCTTCACTTTCCAATTGTCGTGAAAGAGGGGTGGGTGTTTTATCATAGCCACTAACGGCAACATTTTTACTCAAAAAATATCTTGCAATAGCACTCATTCCAATGCCACCGATACCAATAAAATAAACGCGAGATATGTTTGTTAAATCTTTCATGCTAAAGTCTTAATGCAGAAGACAAAAGGCTTTTGACCAATGCCTGATGCAGTCTTAATTCTTTTTACTGACTACTTTTCTATTTTCTTCAAAATCTCCTCAGCAATTACTTCATCCGCTTTTGTATTGCCCAACTTTGAAATATTTTCTGCCAGTTCCTTCATCAATGTTTCATTCCTGATTAAATCCAGCAAACAAGGAAATAAGTCAGATTTTACTTTTGCACTGGGAACCATTAATGCCGCCTTTTTGTTTACCAAAATTTGCGCATTTACTGTCTGATGATCTTCTGCTGCAAAAGGAAAAGGAACAAAAATTGCCGGCTTTCCCACAACGCACATTTCCGCAACCGTCATTGCGCCTGACCTTGCTATCACTACATCTGCCGCTGCATATGCATTTTCCATTTTATCGATAAATGCATTGGTCCAGATGTTCACTCTTTCTTCTTCAGCTTTAGCAGCATTTGCCGCATAATTTTTTCCTGTTTGCCAAATCAACTGAAGGTTATGCTTCTTAAAAAAATCTATATTTTCTTCAACTGCTTCGTTAATACTTTTTGCGCCAAGGCTTCCACCCATTACAAAAACAGTTTTAAACCCAGGTTTCAATCCAAAAAATTCCAGCGCTTCAGTTTTAGAAATTTTTTCTAAAAAAACTTTTCTTACCGGGTTACCGGTCATCATAATTTTTTCAGCCGGAAAATATTTTTGCATCCCTTCTGTCGGAACGAAAATTTCAGTTGCCCTTTTACCCAGCATGATATTGCTTTTGCCGGGAAGAGAATTTGCTTCATGGATAAAAGTTCGAATGTTTCTGCTTTGAGCGGATCTCAAAACCGGGTAACTGGAATATCCTCCAACACCAATGACCGCATCTGGCTTAAAAGATTTTAAAATATTTCTTACCTGCAAAAAACTTTTTACCAGTTTTACCGGAAGCCCAATATTTTTAATCAAAGAACTTCTGTTATAACCTGCAATGTCGAGTCCGACAATCTTATAACCGGCAGCAGGAATTTTTTCCATTTCCATTTTGCCCTTTGCTCCCACGAAAAGTATTTCTACAGTAGGCATTTTATTTTTCAGAGCATTTGCAATTGCTAATGCAGGAAAAATATGTCCGCCCGTCCCCCCGCCTGCAATAATAATTTTCATACTATGGTCTTTTTCCTGTTACAGTAAACAAACAAATAATCCTGATTCTGATTTTTATATTTCTTTCTTCTTAATGCTTCATCCCTTTTTTATTCTTCCTCTTCATTACTCACTGCTTCTTCAGTTTGCTGTGTAGCCAGTTGTGCACTTTTCCCTTCTGCATCTTCCACATTTCTTGCGACGCTGAGAATAATTCCGATAGAAAAACAAGTAAACAAAAGGCTGCTACCGCCCATGCTCACCAATGGTAACGTTACCCCGGTCGTCGGGAAGAGATTTACATTTACCGCCATATTCACCAAGGCCTGGATCACCAGCGTAAAACTTAATGCCACAGCCAGAAATGCTCCAAACGCATATGGGCATCGCTGAAACAGCCTGATACTTCGAAATAAAAACAACAGGTAGATCAACAAAATAACCGTACCGCCTGCAAGCCCATATTCTTCAATGATGATTGCATAAATAAAATCACTGTAAGGATGTGGCAAAAAATTCCGTTGTTCACTTTTGCCCGGCCCTTTACCAAAAATGCCTCCTGTAGCAATAGCAATTTTTGCCTGTTGAATCTGGTAAGAGGCATCTTCTTTATCGGCATACATGAAATCCTGTACACGTTTTACCCATGTGGGCATTCGCCCAAAAGAAAGTATGGCGGGCAGATCTTTTGAAACCTGTTCCTGTTCGTTATAATAATGTTTTGCAATGCCGATCAAAAAAAGTAATGGTATCAGTGCGGCACCTACGACAAGTAAAATATGCTTCAATTGCACGCGTCCGATAAACATCAGCAAAAGTGCTATACCTCCGATCAATAAAGCGGTTGAAAGATTTGCAGGTGCAATTAATATACAAATAATTCCGACGGGAATGATTAACGGAAGAAACCCTTTTTTAAAATCTTTAATCACATTCTGCCTGCGGCTTAATATCCTGCTTATGTACATAAATAAAGCGAGTTTGGCCAGATCAGAAGTTTGAAATGTGAGGTTAATGACCGGTAATTTTATCCAACGGCTTGCGTCATTGATGTGACTTCCATATTTTAAAGTATAAAGCAAAAGTGGAACAGAGATGATAAACAAGATCGATGCAACACGCGAATAAATTGTATAATTAACGCGATGTGCAAAATAAATAATGATCACCCCAAGACAGATGTAACCAACCTGACGGAACAAGTAACTCTCGGTAGATTTATTCATCCGGTAAGCAAGCGAGCCAATGCTGCTGTACACAACGAGGATGCTGACCATTGTAAGCAAGATCACGATAGCCCATATCACCTTATCTCCTTTGGTGCGTCGCCACAGGTTTCCTGTCACTTCCTGTGCAGAAGAAAAGGTGTTTGATACTATTTGTTTTGCATCACTCATTTATTTTATTTCTTTCGTTTTATTCTTTTATTGATATTATAAATCCTTAACCGCTTGAATAAATTGCATTCCGCGATCTTCATAATTTTTGAACAAATCAAAACTTGCACAAGCCGGTGACAATAAAACCACATCTCCTTTATCAGCAAAATGAAATGCCGACTCGACCGCATCTTTAGCGCTCTTCGTGTTTACCATCAACAGAACGTCTTTACCGAAAGCCTCATGAATTTTATCGTTATTAATTCCCATGCATACAATCGCTTTTACTTTTTCTTTTACCAGGTCTTTTAATAAGGAATAGTCATTTCCTTTATCTACACCACCAAGAATCAGGATCACAGGCTTTGTCATGGATTCAAGCGCATACCACGTACTGTTTACATTGGTCGCTTTACTATCGTTAATAAATTCGACGCCACGAACTGTTGCCACAGTTGACATCCGGTGCTCCAGACTTTTAAAAGTCTGAATGGCATCTCGTATTTTCTCTTTCCGGATTCCCATCACTGCCGCTGAAATACCTGCTGCCATTGTATTGTACTGATTGTGTTTTCCTTTTATCGCAAAATCTTCCACGTTCATTTGCATTTCTTCATTTTGCCATTTCAAATGCATCTTCGCATTTACGATATAAGCGCCTTCTGGTAATTCTTTGTTCATACTCATCGGTAGTGGGTTAGACTTTTTTAAAAATTTGTTTAAGTACTTTTTTGTTATTTCATCATCATCATTATAAATGAACACATCCTCTTCTGTCTGATTTTCTATAATTCTGAATTTGCTTTTTATATAATTTTCAAATTTGTATTCATACCTGTCCAAATGATCTTCAGTGATGTTTGTTAATACTGCTACATCCGGCCTGAAATCTTTTATATCATCCAATTGAAAAGAACTGATCTCAATCACATATAACTTTTTTGGATCGATGGCCACTTGCCTGGCAAATGAAAACCCAATGTTTCCAACGATCGCACAATCCAAATCCGCTACCTGGCAAATGTGACCTGTAAGTGCCGTCGTCGTTGTCTTTCCGTTACTTCCGGTGATTCCGATGATTTTACTATCACCTTTATACCAATAGCCAAATTCAATCTCACTGATCATTTCAATTCCCTGTTTCCTGATCTCTTTTATCAATTCATTCTTCTCAGGAATGCCGGGACTTTTTATTACCAGGGAAGCATTGAGAATTTTTTCTTTCGAATTCATTCCTTCTTCAAAAGGAATTTCATTCAACATCAATTCCTCTTTAAATGACGGTTTTATTATTCCACCATCACTTACAAAAACATCAAAATCTTTTTGTTTTGCCAGCAACGCAGCACCAACGCCGCTTTCGCCGGCTCCCAGTATGACTATTCTTTTTTTCATTCGGTTTTTTAATTGGGATCAACAATTAAAAAAATGGTTCTTCAACAGTATGAATTTAAGGGGTTAGGAAAGCTTCACAGGCATTGGAATTGTTCAAGTTTTTGAAACAGTAAACAAACAAATAATCACTTTTCTAACTTTAATTCAATTCAAAAAAAATTGTTTTCATAAAGACAAATTCTTAAACCACTTTCGCATCAGTTCGTAAATACTGTACTTACATTTTTTTATTTATTCAAAAAAAAGGTTTTCATAAAGACAAACTCTTCAATTAATTCTTCATTCTTAATTCATATTTCAAAATCTACCTCAATTTCAAAGTAACCACTGCAAGCACCATGGTAAGAATCGTTACCACCCAAAAACGCACCGCTATCTTACTCTCGTGATAACCTAATTTTTGATAGTGATGATGCAGCGGGCTCATTAAAAAAACCCGCCTTCCCTCCCCATATTTTCTCTTTGTGTATTTGAAATAAGAAACCTGTATCATCACACTTAGATTTTCTACTAAAAAGACAAAACAAAAAATAGGAATCAATAATTCTTTTCTTACAATAATGGCAAGGGATGCGATAATTCCACCAAGGGCCAGGCTACCAGTGTCGCCCATGAAAACCTGCGCCGGATAAGCATTGTACCACAGGAAGCCAACACATGCTCCAACAAATGCCGCGATGAAAATTGCCAGTTCACTCAGGTTCGGAATGTACATTATATTCAGATATTCCGCGATTCGCACATCGCCGCTTACAAACACAAACACACCTAATCCCAGGCCAATAATCGCACTGACACCGGTTGCTAACCCGTCGAGGCCATCAGTTATATTTGCGCCATTTGAAACAGCTGTTACAATAAAAATCACAATGATGATG
>Ga0068855_100002405_pt1 | contig 23088 bp, 26 predicted proteins | sample KBSCornC52_FD_66592 | JGI IMG/M metagenome (GOLD analysis project Ga0068855, IMG submission 66592) | Corn rhizosphere microbial communities from Kellogg Biological Station, Michigan, USA - KBS Corn C5-2 | ecosystem: Host-associated > Plants > Roots > Rhizosphere > Soil ...
CAGCAGCATCCGGCATGCGGCGGTGATCAGGCCGCGGCCCTCGGCGGCGGGCTCGAGCCAGCATCCGATCTCGCAGGTGCCGGCGGCGGCGCTGAACTCGACGAACATGACGCCGCCGACGAGGGTCGGTGTGGGTGCGGTGGTTTCGACAGGCTCAACCACCGAGAGCGGCTCAACCACCGAGGGCGGCTCAACCACCTCATCCGCCCAGATGCCGAAGATGCGGTTGCCGTCGCGCGCGGTGGCGTCGGCATAGCGCTGCAGGGTGGCGCGGGCGCCGTCGACGTCAGTGGTCACGAACGAGGGCCCGACCCAGGGGCGGATGTGCTCGCGCGCGCGATCCATGTGGGCGGCGAACTCCGCGGCCTGGTGCGGCTCGAGGGGGCGGAGCTCGGCAGTGTCGGTCAGGCGCGCGGCGAACATGTGTCGAGGCTAGCGAGCGGGGCGGCATCCCATGTCGCTCGTTGCCGCCAGCCGACCGTCGCGTATGGTGGGGATCGGTTTGGCGTGAGGGACGCACGCTTGTCCGGGTCCAGTTGATCGGCGAAGAAGGGCGTGCCGCGGCAATGGGGGAAATTCGGGATGCGCGGCGTCGCCGCGGCATCGGGGCCCGAGTGGGAGCGGCGCGCATCATCGCCGCCCTCTCGCTGCTGCTCGCGACGACCGGGCTGTCGACGGTTGCGGTCAGCACGCTGACTGCCGAGCGTGCCGCGGCGGCGCCGACCGGCTGCGGCTACGCGAACTCGTCGGCGAGCAACGGCGCCTTCGCGTCAACCATCTGCTGGCTCGACTTCACCTCATTCGACGCGGTGCAGGCGCGCACTGCCGCGGGCCAGAACATGCAGGTGACGCTCGACGGCGGATACACCGCGCAGTTCACCGTCACGCTCACCGATGTGCCCGGCACCCTCAGCATGGGCCTCGAGCGGCGATCGACTCCGCTCGAGACGCGCTTCGCGTTCGGCACCGACGCCTACCGCGGGGTTCCCGGACTGGACACGCTCTACAGCCTGCCGACCCCTGCAGGGCTCAAGGGCGGCGTCGTCAGCTTCTCGAACATCCAGATCGTCGACGCGCTCGGAGCGCCCGTCAGCGGCTACTCGTTCGTGGCCGCCGACACCGAAGACAACGTGAGCGGGGAGTCGTTCGCGTGGACCTCTGACAAGCCGCTCAACGAGATCGAGCGCCTCGCCCCGGCGGGCAACTGGGGCTGCAAGACGCCGATCGGCCTGGGCACCACCTCAGTGACCTGCACGGGCACCGGGGCGGGCGGCACGACGATCGCGGGTGGAAAGTCCACCGCCCTGCTCGTGGCAGCCGACACGCCCACCGCGTTCTCGGCGCAATGGGAGACCCCGGCCCGTTCGGGGATCGCCATCGGGATCCAGACGGCGAAGCTCACCCTGATCAAGCAGGTCGCCTCGCGGATCGACAGCGCCGACTCGTTCGACGTCAGCGTCGCGAGTCAGTCCGGTTCGGTGATCGGGACGGCGAGCACCGGGGCGACGGACACCGCGTCCACCGGCGCGCTCACCGTGCTCGCCGGCAGCCCGTTCACCCTCGGTGAGAGTGTCTCGGCCGGATCGACGGCGCTGCTGTCGAACTACGACACGTCGTGGAGTTGCACGAACGCCGACTCCGCCAGCGCCACGACCCTGCCATCGGGAGGCGGAACCAGCCAGACCATCACGCCGGCCGCGGGCGACGACATCACGTGCACGGTGACCAACACCGCGAAAGCGGTCGGGCTCTCGATGGTGAAGTCGGCATCCACCGCGGGCTCCGGCGTCGCGGGCGACGTCGTCACCTACTCCTTCGACGTCACCAACGATGGCGACCTGACGCTGAGCGGCATCCAGGTGGATGACTCGGCCTTCTCGGGCACCGGAACGCTCGGCGCGATCAACTGCCCATCGACCACGCTGGCCGCCTCGGCTCAGACCACCTGCACGGCGAGCTACACCCTCACCCAGGCGGATGTCGACGCGGGCACCCTGACGAACACCGCGACCGCGACGGGCAGCCCTCCGGGTTCGACGGCGGTCGTGTCGTCGGCATCGTCGACCGCGACCGTCACCCCTGCGCGCACCGCCGCTCTGACGCTGGTGAAGTCGGTGAGCCCGGGCACCGCTGCCGTGGGGAGCACGCTCAGCTACTCGTTCGGCGTGACCAACACCGGTACGGTCACCCTCACCGACGTGACGATCACCGAGACGTCATTCACCGGAGCCGGGGGGACTCCCTCGCCGAGCTGCCCGGCCGGCGCGCTGGCACCAGGACGCACCGTCACATGCACCGCGAGCTACCAGGTGACGGCCGCCGACGTCGCGGCGGGCCGGCTCAGCAACACGGCCACGGCCGGCGCGACGGCGCCCTCGGGGATGACGGATCCCACCTCGGCCGCCTCGACCGCGTCCATCACCTTCGCCGATCCGGAATCGGGCGAGCTGGCCGCAACGGGAGTCGGAGTCGCGTCAGGCCTGGCCCTCGCCGTGCTGACGCTCCTCGGCGGGCTGGTCATCGTGGCGCTCCGACGTCGAGTCGCGACGGCCTCCGAAAGCTGAGGGCAGGTGTCGCACCGACGCCCCGGTGTTACACTTGCGCCATGCCGACTACTCGCCCCCGTCACACGCTGACGGAGACCGACGAGCTCGCGGCGGCGCTGAACGATGCCGCGCTCGCGTGGCCCGAGCTCCGCGGCGACCGCGGTGCCCTGCTGCGCAAGCTGGTCGAGGCAGGCCGGAACTCGGTGCACAGCCGCGGCGGGGTCCGGGGCCTGCTTGTGGAGGCGTCCGGCGCAGCCACCGGCGCCTATCCCCGCGGTGCCCGCGCCGAACTCCTGGCCGAGTGGCCGGAGTGATCGTTCTCGACGCGAACGTCGTGATCGGGTTTCTCGACGCGAACGACCCGCACCACGAGGCATCCCTCGAGCTGCTGGAACGCCACTTCGTCGACGGATTCGGGTGCAACGTACTGACGCTCGCCGAGGCTCTCGTGCATCCCACCGGGGTCGATCGCCAGGATGCGGCCCTCGCCTCGCTGACCCGGATCGGCGTCCAGGTGATCCCGCTCGATGCCGCCGACACGATCGCCCTGGCCGAGGTGCGGAGCACCCACCGGCTGCGGATGCCGGATGCGGTCGCGCTCCTCAGCGCGATGCAGTTCGGCGCCGAGTTGGCCACCTTCGACGCCGGCTTGGCTGCAGCGGCGGAGCGAGCTGGAGTCGGCCTGGCGACGTAGCTGCCGGCACGGTCGCCGCGGACGCATCCGAGTTCAGGATGCCGGGGCCGTTTGCTACCCTCACCCGCATGTGCCGCAATATCCGCTGCCTTCACAACTTCGAGCCCGCGACGACCGACGACGAGGTGCGGGAGGCCGCCCTGCAGTTCGTCCGTAAGGTGAGCGGGTCGACGCATCCCTCTCGTGCCAACGCGGCCGCGTTCGAGGCGGCGATCGACGAGATCGCGTTCGCCACCCGGCGGATGCTCGACCAGCTGGTCACGAACGCCCCGCCCAAGACCCGCGAGGCCGAGGCGGTCAAGGGGCGGGCGAGGCACGAGAAGCGGATGGAGCGCGAGGTGCGGATCCGCACCGGGGCGGGCGCGGGGGCTTCGGCGTAGCTCCGGTCGCTTTGCCCGCTGTCAGCTCTTCGTCAGATCCTGGGCGAACATGACCAGGATGCCGCTCGGGCCGCGCAGGTAGGTCAGCTTGTAGACATCCTGATAGTCGGCGACTCCTCGAAGCGGAAAGCAACCGTGCTTCGCGGCGATCTCGAGGGCTTCGTCGATGTCGTCGACCGAGAAAGCGACGCGGTGCATGCCGATCTCGTTCGGCAGCGTGGGCTCCGTCTCGATCGCTTGGGCATGCGTTGTGCTCGCAGCCGTCTAGCTCTTGCGACGACTGACTGCGGGGCCGACGGGATCGGCCCGCAGCGTGCGGCCGACCTCGAATCCGACCCAGCCGACCACCGCGGCGAATCCAAGAACCAGCAGCACCAAACCGACGACGAAGATCACGCTCGACACCGAGACGTACGACACCGGCTCCAGCGGCGCGTACGTCGAGAAGCCTTGCGGTATCGCCATCCCGCCTGCCGGACGGAAGGCCAGCAGCAAGCCGCCGACGAACATCACGACGGCACCCGCGCCGAGCACCACGAACCGCATCACGATCTGCTTCATCCAGGCATCCTCGTCTCTTGTCGAGGTTGCTTCAACCCCGCGTCACGCCGTCGGGCTCGTGAGGTAGCGTTCCAGGTTCTTGAGAATGCCGCGGCTGCCCGCCTCGCGGTTCGGGCCGTCTGCCCAGAACTGGTCGAAGAAGACGCCGTGCTCGATGTGCGTGAAGCGGGTGCCCCCGTCGGCGGCGCCCTCGTCGATCGGGTCGAACTCGAACGACGCCACAGAGGTCGACATGTGCACCCCGTCGATGAACATGTCGTAGGTGTTCACGATGCGGCTCTGCTCGACGATGTCGGTATAGGTGCACTCGAACCGCGACACCGGGCCGTTGTGGAACTTCCCCTCGGCGATGTCGCGTCCGCCGACGCGGAAGTCGAACACCCACTCCCGGGGCTCCATCGCGTCGCCGGCGCCCCACCACGCGAGCTTCTCGCTCTCGACGGCGAAGGCCTTCCACACGCGCTCGACGGGCACCGGGAAGTCGCGGGTGAGGGTGAACCCGGAGCGGGCCAGGCGGCGTTCGATCGTCATGCCGGCATCCTGGTGAAGGTGACGTGGATGGTGCCGCTCTCAGCCACCTCGGTCGCCACCGTGTGGGTGAGCTCGAGCCCGCGCAGGTCGTCCCAGAGCCGCGTGCCCCTGCCCAGGATCACCGGAGCCATCATGACGTGCAGGTCGTCGACCAAACCGGCGAGCAGGAAATCGCGGGCGGTACCGATGCCGCCGCCAACTCGCACATCCTTGCCCCCTGCGGCCTCGGTTGCCTCGACGAGCACGTTCTGGATGGTGTCGTTGCGGAACTGGAACGTCGTGCCGCCGTCCATCGGGATGTCGGGCCGCGGCGCAGTGCGAGTCAGCACGAAGACGGGCGTGTGGAACGGCGGCTCGTCGCCCCACCAGCCCTTCCAGTTGGCGTCATCCGGGAAGGAATGCAGGCCGAACATCGCGGCGCCCATGATCTCGGCGCCGATGTTGTCGAAGAAGGCCGCGGCGTACTTCTCGTCGATTCCGGTCGTGCCGGCGCCGCTGGTGTCGCCGAAGAGCTTCTCGCGAAAGGTGCGGGTCGCGGAGTAGGCAGCGGTGAGGCGCTCCCAGTCCTCGCCCATCGGGCTCTCGGGGGTCGGCTCGGCCGTCGCGGCGAAGCCGTCGAGCGAGAGGAACAGGTCGATGCGAACACGGGTCATGGTGGTCTTCTTTCGGTGCGGTGGTCGATTGTTCGTGCGGGTCAGGGGTCAGGGTGCCGTGCGTGCGAGGTGGATGCCGAGCCGGTCGGCTTGCCGCTCGGCCGGAGTGCGCTGCTCGTCGAGCCACAGGTGCAGCACGTCGAGGGCGCCCGGCTTGAGGCTCACGGTGCGCACGCGTCCGTGCTTCTCGGAGGTGATGAGCCCGGCGTGCTCGAGCACGCTCAGGTGCTGCATCAGCGACGGCAGCGCCATCTCGAAGGGCGCGGCGAGTTCTGACACGACCGCCGGTTGCTTCGCCAGCCTCTCGACGACGGCCCGGCGCGTGGGATCCGCGAGGGCGCGGAGCACGGCATCGAGCTCGTCGTGATACTTAGGCATGTGCCTAAGTATTGCGAAAGGCCGACGAGCGGTCAAGCCCCGGGATTGCTATTCCTGGGTCGCGGTCGCCCGCTCGAGCACCAGCTCGCGCACGCGCGCGGCGTCGGCCTGGCCCTGCATCGCCTTCATGACGGCGCCGATCACGGCTCCCGCGGCCTGCACCTTGCCGTCGCGGATCTTCTCGAGCACATCGGGCTGTGCCGCGAGCGCGGTGTCGATCGCGGCGATCAGGGCGCCGTCATCCGAGACCACCTTCAGGCCGCGCCTCTCGACCACCTCGGCGGGGGTGCCCTCGCCGGCGATGACGCCCTCGATCACCTGGCGGGCCAGGCGGTCGGTGAGCGTGCCGTCGTTGACCAGGGCATCGAGTTCGGCCACCTGTTGCGGCGTGATGAGGGATGCCGCGTCCGCATCCTGCGCGTTGGCCAGACGGGCGATCTCGCCCGTCCACCACTTGCGTGCCGCCTGCGGGGTCGCGCCCGCGGCCACGGTGTCGGCGATCTCGACGAGGAGGCCGGAGTTCGCGACATCCTGGAACTCGTTGTCGGTGAAGCCCCACTCGTCTTTCAGTCTTCTTCGCCTGACTGCGGGAGCTTCCGGGAGCGCGGCCTTCAGACGGGCGATGAGGGCCGGGTCGGGCTCGATCGGCAGCAGGTCGGGCTCGGGGAAGTAACGGTAGTCGTCGGCGTCGCTCTTGGGACGGCCGGCGCTGGTCTGCCCGGTGTCCTCGTGCCAGTGGCGGGTCTCTTGGGTGATGGTGCCGCCGTCGGCCAGGATCTGCGCCTGGCGCTGGATCTCGTAGCGGACTGCCCGTTCCACTGATCTCAGCGAGTTGACGTTCTTGGTCTCGGTGCGGGTGCCGGGTTTCGGCGTCTCCTCCCCCGGTGCCGTGCGACGGCGGAGGCTCACATTCGCGTCGCAGCGGAGGTTGCCGCGCTCCATCCGCGCTTCACTGATGCCGAGGGCACGCACGATGTCCCTGATGGTGGCCACATAGGCCTTGGCCACCTCGGGCGCGCGCCCCTCGGCCCCGATGATCATCTGGGTCACGATCTCGACGAGAGGAACTCCCGCGCGGTTGTAGTCCACCAACGAATACTCGGCGCCCTGGATGCGGCCGGTGCTGCCCCCGACGTGCGTGAGCTTGCCGGCATCCTCTTCCATGTGCGCGCGCTCGATCGGCACGGTGAAGACGGTGCCGTCGTCGAGCTCGACATCGACGCTGCCCACGCCCGCGATGGGCTCGTCATACTGGCTGATCTGGTAGTCCTTCGCCAGGTCGGGGTAGAAGTAATTCTTGCGCGCGAAGCGGCTGGTCGCGCGGATCTCGCAGCCGAGCGCGAGCCCGAGAGAGATGGCGTACTCGACGGCCTTCTCGTTGACCACCGGCAGGCTGCCCGGCAGGCCCAGGTCGACCGGGGTGATCTGCGTGTTCGGGCCGACATCCTGGGGCGCGTTCTTTCTTGCCGGATTCGGCGCATCGGAGAACATCTTGGTCTCGGTGCTGAGCTCGACGTGCACCTCGAAACCGAGCACCGGCTCGAACAGTTCGAGCGCCTTGTCGTAGTCCATGAGGGCGGGCTTGGGCATGAAGGCGATTCTACCGGGGGCGGGGTTGGGGGTATTTCGTCGCGGCGAGTCCGCCGGGGCGAGAGGATGCGCCGTGGGTCAGCGGCGTGCTCGCACGACGCGGACGATGCCCACGGCCAGGGCGGCAATCGCGACCACCCCGAGCACGGCGATCGCGATCGCGTTGCCATCGTTGACGCCCCCGCAGTTCTCCGCTGCGAACGGCGACGTCGACGGGATCAGCAACGAACCGCAGTCGAGCGTATGCCCTACGGAGTCGACCAACTCTGTGCCCGAAATGGAGAGGAAGACGATGGTGGCGAACGCCAGCCCGAAGACCACGAACGCGATGTTGCCGGCGATCCGCCAGCGGGCGTCGCGCTTGCGGCGCTCGGCGAGACTCGGGCGCGTGGTCGGGGGCGGCGTGCTCATTCCGCGATGCTAGCGGGACGCGGCATCCGTCAGGGATCTGTCGACGCGGGCGACGAAGGCGAGCAGCGCGTCGGCCAGCCGCTCGGGCGCCTCGAGGGCCGCGTAGTGACCCACACCGTCCAGCAGCACGGCCTCCACCGGGCCCGCCACCGCCCGCGACAGGCTGGCCTGGGTGAAGCCGCGGCCTCCCGCGCCGACCGTCAGCACGGGTGCGGTCATGGGCGAGGTCTCGGCACGCGCGGCGAGTTCGGATCCCTCCGACAGGAGCGAGCGGTATAGGCCGCTCGCGCCGCGGAAGCCGTCTGGCCGGGAGTAGGTACGCACGAACTCGTCGATGTCGGCATCCGTGATCGCGTCTGAGACGGCGGTCATGGCGGGGAACGCGAACCCGCCGATGAACTCGCGCTCGCGCCCGGCCAGCAGCATTTCGGGGATGCCGGGGGCGGCGAGCACGCCGATCTGCCAGGCGCCGCCGTGGGCGAGATCGGCGAGGGCCTCCCAGCCGAAGCCGGGAATGCCCGTCTCGATCGCGGTGAAGCTGAGCACGTCGTCGGGGTGGGCCGAGGCGAGACGGAACAGGGTCGAACCCGAGATGTCTTGGCCCGTGACGTGCACGGGGCCGAGGCTCAGCTCGGCGATGAGGGCGTGAAGCGTCTCGGCGGCGGCCGTGCTGGTGTAGGTGCCGTCGGCGTTGCTCGAGTCTCCGAAGCCCGGCAGGTCGATCGCGTAAACCTGGTGGGTCTTGGCGAGGAGCGGGATCAGCTTGTGGAAGGTCCACCAGGTCTCGGGAAAGCCGTGCACCAGAAGGATCGGCGAGCCGGCGGTGCCCGCCGAGACGTAGTGCAGCTGTGTTCCGTCGACCTCGACGCGGTGGTGGGTCACGCCCGGGATGGTCGCCCCCGGGTGGGTGGCGGTGGGTGTGGTGGGTGTGGTGGTCATGATGAGCTCCCCGTTTCGACAACCTTGTTGTCTATTCAATGTAGACAACCGGGTTGTCGATTGCAAGGCGGCCTCGTAGGCTGGGCGCATGTCGCGATCCGGTGCCGACCTCGCTCTGCTGCTGCTCGGCGGCTACCGTTCGCTGGTGGATGCCGCGACCGCCGAACTCGCGGCGCGCGGCTTCGACGACTTCAGGCCGGTGCACGAGTTCGCGCTGCGGGCCATCGTGGCGGGCGCCGACAGCGCATCCGATCTCGGACGGCGCACGGCCGTCTCGAAACAGGCGGCGGCCAAGACGATCGCGGTGCTGGTCGAGCGGGGATACGTGGCGAGTTCGCCCGACCCCGACGACGCGCGGCGCAAAAGGCTGGTGGTGACCGACCGCGGGTTCGAGGTGATGGACGCCGGGGAAGGCATCCTCGAGAAGGCTCGCGAGACGTGGGCGAAGCAGATCGGGCGGCCGGAACTCGCCGAGCTCGAGACGCGACTCGCGGTGCTGGTCGGCGATGCGGCGATCCGGATCGATGCGCCGGGGTCTGCGGCGTCGGCTTAGGGATTCGTCCTCTCCTCCACAGGGCTGGCTCTCCACGAGTTGTCAAAATCACTAGAACATATGTTCGAGTGATGGGAGAATGGAGGCATGCCCTCCCTCACCGCGTTCGCCGCCCTGGTCGACTCGTCGACCCGGTTCGCCGCGCCCGCGTGCGAGTCGCTGAGCGACGACGAGCTGATGCGCACGCAGCGCGAAGTGGCCGAGGTCCGGCGCCGGGTTGACGCATGGTCTGCGTCACTTGCCGCCGAGATCGCTCGACGCTCGTCACGAACTGGGCGACGCGGGGTTGGCGCGGCGGGTCGGGGCGCGCACGCCCGAACTGCTGGTGCAGTGGCTCGCGGGCTCGTCGACGCATGAGGCGCACACCATGGTGCGGGTCGGTCGGCTCATCACCGAGCCGTCGGCGCTCGACGCCGTGGGGGTCGCGGTCAGCGACGGGCGCATCTCTCTGGATGCCGCCGATGCCATCCGCTCCGGGCTCGACCAGGTCGACGACGCAGTGCCGGCCGCGTCGGTCAGCGATGCGGCTGAATCCCTGCTTCGGGATGCCGCGTCTCTCACGGTCGAGAAGCTCGCCGCCCGGGCGCGCGAGTGGGGTGCCGAGCTCGACGAGCAGCACGTGCTCGACCGCGAACGTGCGCTGCGCGACGCCCGCTACCTGCGCGTCACGCCCCAGAGCAACGGGATGACGCGACTGTCCGGCCTACTCGACCCCGAGTCGGCGGCCGTGGTGGTGGCCGCGTACGACGGGGCGACCTCGCCGCGGCGCGGCGGTCCACGATTCGTCGATGCCGACGACGTGGCACGCGCCGAGAAGCTGATCGACGACCCGCGCACCACCGAGCAGATCGCCGTCGACGCCTTCGTCGAGTTGGTCAGGTTGGGCACGGATGCTGCTCCCGACATCGTCGGGGCCCAGCCTCCCGCCGTACGCGTCGTGGTCACCGATCACGACCTGGCGCGTCGCGCCGGCAGCGGGTGGATCGAGGGCCAGACGGCACCGCTGAGCATCAGCACGATCGAACGGGAGCTCTGCAACCGCGGAACGGTTCCCATCCATTTCGATTCGGCCGGTCAGATCGTCAACGTGGGTCGCGAGAAGCGGCTGTTCACGCCGCGCCAACGCATCGGCTTGGCGGTGCGAGATGGCGGATGCCGATTCCCCGGCTGCGACAGACCACCCTCTTGGTGCGAGGCGCACCACATCGACGAATGGTTCCTAGATCACGGCCGCACCGACATCGCCGACGGAATCCTGCTCTGCCGCCACCACCATCTGCTGATCCACAACAACGAGTGGCGGGTGACACGAGAGGGCGCCGAGTACTTCGTGGTGCCCCCGCACTCGGTGGATCCGGGGCGCGCGCCGATCACGGCGCCGCCCAAGGCGCGCGTGGTGGAGCGGGCGCTGGCCGCGGTGGAGGGCGCGCTGGCCGCGGCGCAACCGGTGCGTGGCGTCTAGTGACCCGTGGGGAAGGAGGCGGCCGGGGGGATCCCCGGAACGGTCACGGCAACGAGTTGCCAGCGGTCGTGGGTCGGCGCCGAGAGACCGACGGTCACCGGGCCATCGCCGTAGGTAACGCTCGTCCTCTGGGTCCAGAACGTGTCGCCGACGTGGTGATCGATGAACGCGTGGTTCAGCTCCTGGTCCAGCAGCGGCACGGGACTGGTCGCCCGCGACCAGTCGTGACCGACCGCCCAGACTTGCGACGAGGCGTCGCCCGAGACGGACACGGTAGCCGTGGGCGCACCCGTCTTGCCCCCGGTCGCCGCCGAGTCGCCGACAGAGCCCGGCGTGTTGGCGAAAGCCGCCACCGTGATCGAGCCGTCGAAGCCGCCCTTCGCGAGCTTCGCCGACACGGTCGCACCCGAGACGAGAGAGGTGGCGTGGGCCTGCCAGACCTCGGCCGTGCCACCGTAGCTGTTCGACCGCTTCACCAGCGCCCAGCTCAAGCCGCCACCCGTAACGGTCGAGACGCGCTGAGCGCTCGCCGCCGCCGAGCTCGGCCCGGACGCCGGCCCATCGGCCGAGATGAAGGCCAGAATCAGCCGGTCTGCTCCGGTCGTCGAGAATGCCGGAGAGACGAGCTTCGACGACGGCTGCTTCTGATCCGCAGAAACCGAGAGATCCAGCACCGGGTTGATCGAGTCATAGACAGACTCGACCGAGATCTTCACCACAGCCGGCGTCGACACATGGTGACCGTCACTGGCTTGATACGTGAAGGAATCCTGCCCGAAGAACGAAGCATTCGGCGTGTAGGTGAGCTGGGCACCCGATCCGCTCAGCACTCCGTTGCTCGGTCCGGACGCCGTGGTGTAGGTCAGTGCATCGCCATCGGGATCCGATCCCAGGAGCGTCAGCGCGACGGGCTCACCCCGAGTCACGACGCTGAACGGACGAACGGAAGGCGTGTGAGCGGGCACACTCGACGGCGTCACCGTGACGTTCACCGTGTAGCTGTAAGACGTCGAACGGTGATCGGTCACGTCATAGTGGAAGGTGTCGGCGCCCGAATACCCGAGGTCGGGCGTGTAGGTGAACTGGTCGTCTCCCGAGTTCGAGACAGTGCCGTGCACGGCATCCTGGAAGTACTCGAAAAAGATCTGGTCGCCGTCGAGATCGGTGGCCGGCACCGTGAAGGTCACCGGAGTGTCCTGGGCTGTAGTGACTTTGGGCGGAACCGACGTCGGCACGTCGTTCGGACGAGGCGGCGTGACGTCGATGGTCACGGTGGCTGGATCTGAGGTCAGAACCCCGTCGTTCGCCGTGTAGGTGAATGAGTCCGGCCCGATGTAGCCGTCCTCCGGGTAATAGACCATCTCAGTGCCGAGCGAGTCGGCGAACAGCGACACGGAACCGTGCGCCGGCTGGCTGGCGATCGCGAAGGTGAGCACATCGCCGTCGACGTCGGTCCCCGTTGCGGTGACCTGGACCTGGCCGGGGTTCTCGCACGTCAGGGAGAACGGCGTGGCGACCGGCGGATGGTTATCGGGCGAGACCGGGCTCACCGTCACGGTCACCGTGGCCGTCGCGGAGTTCAGCTGGTTGTCATCGACCTCATAATCGAACGTATCGGTCCCACTGAAACCCGGGTTCGGCGTGTAGATCGCACGGCTCGGCCACAACCCCGAGGTGGTGTCGATCGACACGCTCCCATTGGCGGTCGCGACGGGCCCGAACCCGAAGCCGCCGACGATGCTGTACGACAGTTGGTCGCCAATGGGACCGGACCCGAGGAGCTGGATCGACACAGCCTGACCCTGCCGGGTGGTGGCGTCGATCGGGGCTGCGGTCAAGGGGTTCGTGTCGGCGTGCGCCGGTCCGGATCCAATCAGCGCGAGAGCCGCCGTGATCGCGAATGCGAGCAGAGCGGAACCGGCCCGCCCTCCGATCCGAGTCGAGCGCCGCGACGAATACCGACCCGTGAAACCTGACACCGAGACTCCTTGAGTTCACCACCGAGGACATGAGATCCCGCGCCTCGGCAGAACTCCCCTGGCGCCGTAGGGCGAATCTAGAGCCCGCGTCCAGGTGAAGGCAAATGAATTTTGCCCAGTTGTGTCGGGTGTGACGCCCGGCTACGCCAGCGCAGGCGCCTGCGCCAGCAACGGCCCGCCCCACTGGGCCACCAGCAGCTGCTCGAGCGCCGCGCCCACCGTGAACAGCCGCGCATCCTCGCGAGCGGGAGCCATGAACTGGATTCCGACTGGCAACCCGTCCTCCGGCGCAAGACCCGCGGGCAGCGAGATGCCGGGCACGCCCGCCAGGTTCGCCGGGATCGTGGTCAGGTCGTTCACGTACATGGCGAGCGGGTCATCCAGTTTCGAGCCCAGCTTGAACGCGGTCGTCGGGGCCGAGGGGGTGGCCATGACGTCGACCTGCGCGAAGGCCGCGGCGAAGTCGTTCTGGATCAGGGTCCGCACCTTCTGCGCCGAGCCGTAGTACGCGTCGTAGTAGCCGGCCGACAGCGCGTAGGTGCCCAGGATGACGCGGCGCTTCACCTCGTCGCCGAAGCCGGCTTCGCGGGTCGCAGCCATGACCTGCTCGACAGTCCCGCCGCCGGGCGGGGTCACGCGCAACCCGAACCGCACGGAGTCGAACTTCGCCAGATTGCTCGACGCCTCCGCAGGCAGGATCAGGTAGTACGCCGCGATCGCGTAGTCGAACGACGGGGCGCTCACCTCGACGAGTTCGGCCCCCTGCGCCTCGAGCAGCGCGAGCGACTCGTGAAAGCGCTGCAGCACTCCGGGTTGAAAGCCCTGGCCCTCCTGCGAGAGCTCGCGGACCACACCGATCTTCAGCCCGCGCACCGAGCCGTCGCGCGTACCGGCGCGGGCCGCCTCGGCGAACGAGGGCCAGGCATCCGGGATGCTGGTCGAGTCGCGCGGGTCGTGACCGCCGATCACGTCGAGCAGCAGCCCGGCGTCGAGTACCGTGCGAGTGACCGGACCGACCTGGTCGAGCGACGACGCCAGCGCGATGGCGCCGTAGCGCGACACCCCGCCGTAGGTCGGCTTCATGCCGACCGAGCCGGTGACGGCGGCCGGTTGGCGGATGCTGCCGCCGGTGTCCGAGCCGAGAGCCAGCGGCGCCTCGAACGCCGACACCGCGGCGGCCGATCCGCCGCCCGAGCCGCCCGGGATCCGGGCCAGATCCCATGGGTTGTGCGTGTTGCCGTACGCCGAGTGCTCGGTCGACGAGCCCATCGCGAACTCGTCCATGTTGGTCTTGCCGAGCGGGACCAGGCCGGCCGCGCGCAACCGCGCGACCACCGTCGCGTCGTAGGGCGGGATCCATCCCTCGAGAATGCGCGACCCGGCCGTCGAAGGCATGTCGATCGTGCACAGCACATCTTTGATCGCGATCGGCACGCCGGCCAGTGGCGACAGCTTCTCGCCCGCCGCCCGTTGCCGATCGATGCCGGCAGCGGTGTCGAGCGCCGCGGCGTTGAGGTGCAGGAACGCGTGGATGTCGCCATCGACCTCCGCGATCCGGTCCAGGTGCGCCTGGGTGACCTCGACGCTCGACACCTCGCCTGCGGCGAGTTTCGACGCCAGCTCCGACGCGTCGAGCCTGATGAGCTCGGAGGCGCTCACTGCTCCTCCCCCAGGATCGCCGAGACCCTGAAGCGGTCGCCATCGCGTTCGGGCGCGCCCGACAGCGCCTGGTCGGCGGTGAGCGTCTGGCCCGGCACGTCGGGACGCATGACCGTGCCGAGCGGGATCGGGTGACTGGTCGCCTCGACGTCCGGCGTCGCCACCTCGCTGACTTTCGCCACCGAGTCGACGATGGTGCCCAGCTCGCCGGTGAGGCGCTCGATCTCGTCGTCGGTGAGCGCGATGCGGGCGAGGTTCGCCAGATGGGTCACGACCTCGGGCGTGATCTCGGACATGACAGGGGCTCCGTATTCAAGCCGCGAGGGATCGCGGGAGGGCGATGGGATCGCCAGCCAGTCTACGAGGTGCTGAGAAGGCGTCGGCTCAGAGCGACGGCCCCGACGGAACGATCGCGCGGGCCTTGCCGATCGACAGGGCCGCGCCGCCGTCTTGGCCGAGCACGAGGTCTCCGCGGTTGATTCCGATCAGCACCATGTTGCGCAGCGATTCTGTGCCGCTCACGAAGTAGTCGTTGTGTCCGACGGCTCCGCGCAGCGCGGCTTGCGAGACCGGGTCGGTCGCGCCATCCACTCCGAATCGATGCGCACCGTACGACGCCGACAGCGGTTGGCTGCCGAAGATGCCGGTCTCGGGCACCGGGTCGGTCTCGGCAGCGCCGACCCAGACGTTGCCGTTCGTCACCTTGAGCTGGCTCGCCGAACGGGCCGGGCTGCCCGGCGACCCGACGATGGCAAGCGCATCGACCTTCACCGCATCGTCTTGCAGCGACAGCATCACCGCCGTGCTGCCGTAGGAGTGGGCGAGCACCGCGACGAAGGGCTGGGATCCCGCCGTCACCGTTCCGTCGGCGGCCTTCGTCACGCGGGCGGCGCGCTCGGCTCGCAGCCCCTCGAGCGAGGCGGTGAACGACGCCTGCCCCTCACGAGCGAGCTGCATGGATGCCACGTTCACGATGTTCGGCGTCTGATACCCGATCCACGCGAAGGTGGCGACGGTCGGCAACTGGGATGCCGGCACGCCCGGGTTCAGCTTCTTGATCCACGCCTGCTGCTGGGTCGCGATGTTGTCCGAGCTGTTCGCGAAGGCGACGATCTGGGTGTCGACGTCAGAGAACATCCCGGGGATCAAGTAGTCCACGTAGTCGGCGGTCGACGCGTCGCCGATGATGATCACGGCGCGCCCCTCGCCGTTCGCGTCGAGGCTCACCAACGAGCGCGGGTTCTTCGAACTGCCGACGGTCAGGGCCGCGCGCACCTGTTCGAGCATGTGCAGCCGTTTGGTGAGTTCGTCGGCGGCAGCGCGTCCGACTCCCCCGGCCAACTGGTGCCGGATGCCGTTCTCGGTGTCGGTGAGATTGGCGCGGTTCGCGGCATCCCGCACCTGGTAGGGAAAGCCCTCAAGACCCCCGACCAGCCGCGGAGCAGCCGACAGCAGCTTCGCGTGCTGCTCGCTGGTGGTCTGCGACCAGAACGCGGCGACCTCGGTGGCTGCCGGTGGGCTGGCGAGCAGCGCGTCGACCGAGTGGGGATGGCTCGTCACGAAGCTGTCGAGCTGGGCACGGGTCAGCAGTGCGAGCTGGTCGAGCAACTCGACGCCGTGAAGGCCGGCGAGTTTGCCGTAGGGGACGCGCGCGGCGGCGATGTTGACCGAGCCGGGCTGGGGGCCGACATTGGGGTCGGGGTTGCTCGCCGGCACCGCTGCAACATCGAGCGCGTGGTACCAGCTGAGTTGTTCTGCGGTCATCGATGCAGGTGCCGACGCCGTGACGCGGATGTTCTCGGCCACGCCGAAGGCCTCATCGACCGTTCCCAGTGCCGACGAGGTGGAAAGAAGCGCTGTGACGTCCACCAGCAAGCGGGTAAATCTCCTGCCCAGCGTGCGTCTGGATCCCACCCAGTTGGGACTCAGTGCCGCACAATCGCATTCTAGGTGGGGAATGCACCCCGAATGGGGGACGAAAGCACCAACAGACCCTGAATTGGGCCGTTCCGAGACAAAATGTCACCCGAAAGGGGGACAACGGCACGCGTTCGAGGGTAGACCGAGCGTGATCCGACGCCGACGTTCCGGCCATTCTGCCTGGTCGGTGTACCCCGGAACGGCGAAACGGGTGACGCCCCGAACGGCCCCATCATCGGGGGTTCACGACGGTTCGGAGCGAGATCCCGGTGCCGCGCTACGCGTCGAGCGCCGCCGGCCCGCCTTCGAGCAGCCGCGCGAACTGCGCCGCGTCGATGATGCGAACACCCAGCTCTTCTGCCTTGCCGAGCTTCGATCCGGCGCCGGGCCCGGCCGCCACGAAGTCGGTCTTCTTCGACACACTGGATGCCGCCTTGCCCCCTGCCCGGATGATCGCCTCGAGCGCCCCCTCGCGGGTGAATCCCTCGAGCGACCCCGTCGCCACCACGGTCAGCCCGGCCAGAGGGCCGTCTGCGGCCGCCGCGTTGCCCGGGCCCGGGTGTCCAGGCACGGTCCAGGGCACCCCGGCGGCTCGCCATCGGTCGACGATCTCGACATGCCAGTCGACCGTGAACCACTCGGTCACGGCATCCGCGATGATGCTGCCGACCCCGTCGACCGCCGCCAGCTCGGCAGCGGTCGCGGCGCGGATCGCGTCGAGCGAGCCGAAGTAATTCGCGAGCGCCCGAGCCGCCACCGGCCCGACGTGCCGGATGCTGAGGGCGACCAGGAAGCGCCAGAGATCCTGCTTCTTGGCGGCGTCGATGTTGGCGATGACGTCGTAGGCCACCTTGGACAGGATGTAGTCGGCATCGCCGTCCCACGCGGCGTGGCCGGGAGTGCCCGCCTCGGGATCGAAGGCCGGGTCGGCATCCTTGCCGCTCTTCTTGCGCTGACGCCGGAACGGCGCATCCACTTTCACCCGCAACTCGACCCCGTCACGGGTGGTGTACGGCCGGCCTGGCCAGCCGGGATCGGTCTCGTCGACGACCTTGACGAGCCCGGTCTCTTGATCGCGCACGACCACCTCGATCGGGAAGAGGTCGCGCAGGGTCAGATCGAACAACCCGGCCTCGGTGACCAGCGGCGGCGTCGAGGGATGCAGCGGCTGGGTCAGCGCCGCAGCCGCCACCTCGCCGATCGCCTCGATGTCGAGGCCGCCGCGCCCGGCGATGTGCTCGACGCGGCCGCGCACCTGCGCCGGGCAGGCCCGCGCGTTCGGGCAGCGCAGATCGACGTCGCCCTCTTTGGCGGGCGCGAGCCGCGTGCCGCACTCGGGGCAGTGGGTCGGCATGACGAACTCGCGCTCGGTGCCGTCGCGCAGCTCGACAACGGGCCCGAGCACCTCGGGGATCACGTCGCCGGCCTTGCGCAGCACGACCGTGTCGCCGATCAGCACGCCCTTCGCCTTCACCACGTCCTGGTTGTGCAGCGTCGCCTGCCGCACCTCGCTGCCGGCCACGCGCACCTTCTGCATGACGGCGAACGGAGTCGCACGCCCGGTGCGGCCGATCGACACCACGATGTCGAGCAGCTTGGTGTTCACCTGCTCGGGCGGGTACTTGTATGCGATGGCCCAGCGCGGGGCGCGGCTGGTCGCGCCGAGCTCGTCGTGCAGCGCGAGCTCGTCGACCTTGACCACGATGCCGTCGATCTCGTGCGACGGGCCGCCATGCTCGGGCGAGCGGTGAGCGCCGTAGTACTCGATGAACTCGGCGGCCTCTTCGGCTGTCTTCACCACCTTGAAATACGGACTGGTCGGCAGGCCCCAGCTCTTCAGAAGCGCGTAGACGGCCGACTGACTCGCCACCGGGTTGCCGGCGTCATCGCGCGGGTTCTGCCACGCGCCGATGCCGTGCACCAGAAGCTGCAGTCTGCTGATCCGGTTGCGCATGCGGGCAAGCGCCTCGCCGCTCTTGCCCTCTTCTTTCTGGCGCAGTGATCCGGATGCCGCGTTCCGCGCGTTCGCGAAGATGCGGTCGCCCGCGGCCGCCTGTGCGGCGTTGAGCTCGTCGAAAGCCGCCACCGGGAAGAACACCTCCCCGCGCACCTCGACCAGGGGCGGCGGATTCCGGGTCGCCAACCGAGCCGGGATCGCGCTCATCATCCGCACGTTCTCGGTGACGTCTTCGCCCACCACCCCGTCGCCGCGGGTGGCCGCGCTGACCAGCACACCGTTCTCGTAGCGCAGGTTCATGGCCAGGCCGTCGATCTTGAGCTCGCAGAGGTAGTCGATGCGACGGCCGGAATCCCGTTCGACCTTCGCCGCCCATGCCAAGAACTCGTCACGGCTGAAGACGTTGTCGAGGCTCAGCATCGGCTCGGCATGACGCACAGGCGCGAACAGCGTCGAGTCTGCACGGCCGCCGACGGTCTGGGTCGGGCTGTCTTGGCTCTGCAATTCGGGGAACAGCCGCTCGAGCTCTTCGAGGCGGCGCATCATGTGGTCGTACTCGTCGTCGCTGGCGAGCAGAGCATCCCGCTCGTAGTAGGCGTCACGCAGCTCGAGGATGCGCGCGGTCAGGGCATCGGCTTCGGCCTTGGCAGCGGCGAGGTCGGCCCCCGTCGTGGTCGGAACCTGATCGATGGGATCTGCCTTCGCGCCGCGAGCCATGTCCCGAGTTTACGGGCGACCACCGACGACCAGACGGGTCGAGCAGAGGGTCGGATCACGGGGCCAGGATGGAGGCGTGATCACGCAGGAACAGCTCGATGCCCTCTGGAAGTTCGACGATCCGCTCGCGAGCGAGATGGCGTTCCGCGGGGCGATCTCGTCGAGCGACGACCCGCTCGCCCGGGCGGTGCTCGGTACGCAGCTCGCGCGTGCCCTCGGACTCCAGGCCCGCTACGACGAGGCCGACCGAGTGCTCGAGAGCATCGACGCCCCGGTGCCCGCGATCCGGGCGCGGGTGGCGCTCGAGCGCGGACGCCTGCGAAACTCGGGCGGGCATCCCGAGGATGCGGTCGGTTTCTTCGAGAACGCCGCCACCGTCGCCGAGGCGGCAGGCGAGCCGTTCCTGCTGGTGGACGCGCTGCACATGCTCGGCATCGTGCAACCCGAGCGGGGTGGCGCGCATGTCGCGACGGCTCTGGCGGTGCTCGACGCGAGCCCGGCGCCCGACCTCCGCACCCAGCGCTGGCGGGTGGCGCTGCACAACAACCGCGGATGGGCGCTGTTCGGCGACGGCGAGCCGGCCGCCGCCCTGCAGGAGTTCGAGCAGGCGCTGCGGGATGCCGGGCAGTACGGCACCGAGGAGCAGCAGGGCTGGGCGCGCGAGGCGATCGAGGAGTGTACGGCGTCGATCAGGGCAGCAGCGATCGACGCGGCCGCCGACGGGGCCGACTAGCGAGCGCCGGCCGGCCCGGGGGCCATCAGGAGTGACGGGCCCTCAGGGGTGAACGGGCACCGAACTCACGGTGCGATCGATCGTGCACTGGCCGAGCACGCGGGTGCCGACATAGATCACCGCGGTCTGCCCCGGAGCGACGCCCATGATGGGCTGGTCCACGACGATGACCAGTTCGCCGTCGCGCACGACAGCGACGGCCGGCACCGGGTCGGAGTGCGCCCGCACCTGCACGTCGCAGACGAACGGAGTGGCGGCATCTGCCGGGGGCTCGCCCGCCCAGCTGAATCGCGATCCGGCCAGCTCACTCACGGCGAGCGCTTCGCGCGGTCCGACGATCACCTCGTTGGAGACCGGCCGCACCTCGAGCACGAAGCGCGGCTGGCCGTCGTCGGTCGGGAAGCCGATGTTCAGGCCCTTGCGCTGGCCGACCGTGAAGGCGGCGGCTCCCGCGTGGGTGCCGAGGCGCCGCCCGTCGCGGTCGAGGATGGGGCCGTCTTCCGCGCCGACGCGACCGGCGAGAAACGCGCGGGTGTCGCCATCCGGGATGAAGCAGATGTCGTGGCTGTCTGGCTTCTGGGCAACAGTCAGCCCGCGAGCCGAGGCCTCTGCCCGGACCTCGGCCTTGGAGGGCGTCGCCCCGAGCGGGAACATGGCGTGCGCGAGCTGCTCGGTCGTCAGCACGCCGAGCACGTAGCTCTGATCCTTGGCCCAGTCGGCGGCGCGGTGCAGTTCGCGGTGGCTCGCGCCGTCGTCGCCCGTCACCGTGACGATGTTGGCGTAGTGCCCGGTCGCGACCGCGTCGAAGCCGAGCGCAAGAGCCTTCTCGAGCAGGGCCGCGAACTTGATCTTCTCGTTGCAGCGCATGCAGGGGTTCGGGGTGCGGCCCGCGGCGTACTCGGCGACGAAGTCGTCCATCACGTCGGCCTTGAAGCGTTCGCTGAAGTCCCAGACGTAGAACGGGATGCCGAGCATGGTCGCGGCGCGGCGGGCATCCATCGAGTCCTCGATCGTGCAGCATCCGCGGGCGCCGGTGCGCAGCGTGCCGGGATTGCGGCTGAGCGCCAGGTGCACCCCGACCACGTCGTGACCGGCATCGACCGCGCGCGCCGCCGCGACGGCGCTGTCGACGCCGCCGCTCATCGCCGCAAGAACCCGCATGGTTTCAGGCTACGCGACGAGGGCTCAGGGGATGTCGTTCAGGGTCTTCTCGACCTTGGCCAGTCGGTCGTCGAGCGAGTCGAGCCTGCTGAGCACCTTCGTGAGGGCGCCGTCCTGCTCCTCGGCGGGACGCCGGCGGTTGCGCGTGACGATCCAGGTGATGATGATCGCCGCCCAGGCGGCGACGCCGATGACGGACGGGATGAACCAGATGGGATCCATGTCAGTTCTCTCTTTCGGTGGTGGAGGTGGGGCTCGGCGTCGCGGCGACCGCGGCCGAAATGGTGGGCAGGTCGAGGGCGATCGAGAACGGCACGACCTCGAACACCTTGAGCGCCTTGCCGTCCTCCGACAGTTCGAAGTGCCCGGTCAGGAACCCGGCCTCCTCGAGGCGCTGCAGGTGCATGTAGAGCAGGGCGCGCGACATCCCCAGCCGACGCGCAAGTTCGCTCACGTGAGTGGGCTCGGCGGCCACGGCGGCCACGATGCGCATGCGCTGGGTGCTCGCGATGGCGGTGAGCCGGGCGCTCAGTGCGTCGGCATCCTCGGCCATCGGGAACCCCATTCTCGCGTGCGCCTTGCATCTGTCAGAAGAATATGACAGGTGCAAGTTGCTGTCAAGCAGTGCCGGGCGTCGGCGGCCCGGGTCATGCTGGACCGATGATCGAGCTGCTCAACATCAACGACTTCATCCGGGCCACCCCGGTGAACCGCACGGCGAAGTACGAGGGCGAGCCCTACGGCTCGAACACCTCGTTCTTCCTGGTGGACACCGATGCCGGGCAGGGTCCCGGGCTGCACCTGCACCCGTACCCGGAGACGTGGGTGGTGCTCGGGGGCCGCGCGCTCTTCGTGGTCGACGGCCAGCAGTTCGAGGCGACCACCGACACGCTGGCGACGGTGCCGGCCGAGACGCCGCACAAGTTCACCAATATCGGGCCGGGCGTGCTCAAGATGTTCTGCATCCATCCGTCACCGCGGATGATCCAGGTGGATCTGGAGTAGTCACCGACCCAGCGTGGGCCGCCGCCCGGCCAGGCCCGCGGCGCGCGCCTGCTCGACGACGCCGGGGAGCACGGCGAGCAGCGCGTCGATCTCGGCCGCCGTGCTGTCAGGTCCGAGTGTGAAGCGCAGGGCCCCACGGGCATCCGACTCGCTGAGTCCCATGGCGAGCAGCACGTGCGAAGCCTCGGGAACCCCGGCCTGGCAGGCCGAGCCGGTCGAGACCGAGAAGCCCGCGACATCCAACAGGAACAGAAGAGAGTCGCCCTCGCAGCCTGCGAAGGTGAAGTGCGCGTTGCCCGGCAACCGGCCCGCGGGGTCGGGGTCGCCGCGCAGTGTCGCGCCCGGTACCGTCGCCTGGATGCCGCGCACCAACCGGTCGCGCAGGGTCGCGAGCCGGGCGGCGTGCTCGGCCAGGTCCGTCGTGGCGAGCTCGGCCGCGACGCCGAACGCGGAAGCGCCTGCCGCGTCCTGCGTTCCCGAACGCGCGCGCTGCTGGTTGCCGCCGTGCAGCAGCGGCTCGACCGCCGCCGATCGGGCGAGCAGCAGCGCCCCGACGCCGACCGGCCCGCCGATCTTGTGCGCAGAGACGCTGAGCGCCGCGGCGCCCGAGCTGTGAAAGTCGATCGGCACCGAGCCGTATGCCGCGATCGCATCGAGATGCACGGGCACCCCGTACCGCGCGGCGGCCGCCACGATCCGATCGACGGGCTGCAGGGTGCCCACCTCGTTGTTCGCCCACAGGGCGGTGACCAGCGCCACCTCATCGCCGCCCACGGCGAGTGCGGCCTCGAGAGCATCGATCCGGATGCGGCCGAGCCCGTCCACCTCGATCCAGTCGAGCACGGCGCCCTCGTGTGCGGCCAGCCACTCGACGGAGTCGATGGTGGCGTGATGCTCCGCGAGCGGGACGATGATGCGCGCGCGCTTCCTCGCCCACCACAAGCCCTTGATGCCGAGATTCACCGCCTCGGTGCCGCCGCCGGTCAGCACCACTTCAGCGGTGTCGGCGCCGAGCGAGGCTGCCACCCGGTCGCGTCCCTGCTCCAGCAGCTCGCGCGCGGCCTGGCCCTGCCCGTGGATCGACGACGGGTTGCCCACCAGCGGCAGGGCCGCCGTGTACGCCGCGAGCACCTCGGGGCGCAGCGGCGAGGTCGCCGCGTGATCGAGGTAGATGGGCATGGCATCCATTGTCGTCGCCCGAAACAAATACGACATTCGTGCGCCCTAACCTAGAGCGCATGGCCCCCGTCGACCCGTTG
>Ga0068855_100002408_pt1 | contig 23068 bp, 17 predicted proteins | sample KBSCornC52_FD_66592 | JGI IMG/M metagenome (GOLD analysis project Ga0068855, IMG submission 66592) | Corn rhizosphere microbial communities from Kellogg Biological Station, Michigan, USA - KBS Corn C5-2 | ecosystem: Host-associated > Plants > Roots > Rhizosphere > Soil ...
CGAGCTGACGATTATTCCGTCGATCGCCGGCGGCAACTGAGTAGCAACGGCCGCCAAGGTGGCGGCAAGCCCGTTTCGGGCGAAGGACCCAATATGCCAACCGCAACAATGAATGAAGTGGAACTCCCGAAGCTTTCCAATGACGAGATCTCGCGCTACTCGCGACACCTGATTCTGCCCGAGGTGGGCATGGAGGGCCAGCAGAAGCTGAAGGCTGCACGTGTACTGTGCGTGGGCACGGGCGGACTGGGCGCGCCGCTGGCGCTCTACCTGGCCGCAGCAGGCGTCGGCACAATGGGGCTGATCGACTTCGACGTGGTGGACGCGAGCAACCTGCAGCGGCAGATCATCCACTCCACCGAGACAGTCGGTATGTTGAAGGTGGATTCCGCCGAGAAGATGCTCAACGGCCTGAATCCGTACATGAAGGTTGTGAAACACAACACGATGCTGACCAGTGCGAATGCTCTGGAGATCTTCAAAGACTACGACGTGATCGCCGACGGCACCGACAACTTCCAGACGCGATACCTGGTGAATGATGCCTGCGTACTGACCGGAAAGCCGAATGCATACGGGTCGATCTTCCGCTTCGAAGGACAGGCGAGCGTATTCGCTACCAAGGAAGGCCCGTGCTATCGCTGCCTCTATCCCGAGCCGCCGCCGCCGGGACTGGTGCCCTCGTGCGCGGAGGGTGGCGTGCTCGGCATTCTGCCCGGGCTGGTGGGGATCATTCAGGCGACTGAGGTGATCAAGCTGATCCTCGGCATCGGCGAGCCGCTGGTGGGCCGTCTACTGCTGGTGGACGCGCTCGGCATGAACTTCCGCACGCTGAAGCTGAGAAAGAATCCGGACTGCCCGGTTTGTGGCACGCACCCGACCGTCACCGAGTTGATCGACTACGACCAGTTCTGCGGCGTCGAAAAGCCGAAGAGCGTGGGGCCGCTGGAGGTCGCGCGCGACAAGGCGGTGGGCGATGCTGCCGTCGTGGACGGCATTCCGCAGATTTCTGTCGAAGAGCTGAAGCGGAAACTGGACGCGAAGGAAGACGTCTTTGTGCTGGACGTGCGTGAGCCGCACGAGTACCCAATTGCCAACCTGGGCGCGCCGCTGATTCCGCTGGGCGAACTGGAAAAACGGGTGGGCGAGCTTGCAGCGCAGAAGGACCGCGAAGTGGTGGTGCATTGCCGCTCCGGCGCCCGCAGCCAGAAGGCCGCGCTGATCCTGAAAAACGCGGGCTTCAAGAACGTGGAGAATCTGGCCGGTGGAGTTCTGGCGTGGGCGGATAAGATCGATCCGACCATGCCAAAGTACTAAGCTGGCTTCGCTGCACGAAGCAATTCTCTCAACTCAAGAGCGCGGCTGCTGATACGAGCGGCCGCGCTTTTTCCTATCGCAGGCTCACGTCCCAGATACGGGAGAAGCGCGCCTTCCCGGCAGGTCCTTCCACGTTGAGAACGACCACATACTCGCCGGCCTGCTTGTAGGTATGGATCGGGTTCTGTTCGGCGGACTGCGTCCCATCGCCGAAGTCCCACTTCCAGGTTGTGATGCGTCCGGTGGACTCGTCCTGGAAGGCCACCATGCGACGTGCCGGATCGATCACCTTGAAGCTCCAGTGGGCGTCGATCGCCTTCCGCAACTGCGGCTCTAGCGGCATCAGCCGGAATTCGCGCAAATAATTCGCATTGCCGTACATGTTGTGCTCTGGCGAAAGATTCCAGAAGCCATTGTTCTTGCCATCGGGCGAGCCGTCGTAGTCGATGACGGCCCAGGAGAGGCCGACGATCTTGTTTTCATAGAGCAGGGACTCCACTGAGCGCAGAGGTCCTTCGCACGCGGCGTAATCGAAGGGCGTGATGTAGAACTCCAGCACGTACCTGCCGGGCTGGCCGGGGCGGAAGCTATAAGACTGCGCATGATTTGCCCAGGGCAACTCCTTATCCCAGGGTTGACAGCCCCAGGCGAGCGCCCAGTCCTTGCCCTCGGACGGCGTGAAAATGTGGTAGTTCTGGGCCTGCACGCCGTGCATCGAGAAGTGCGCATCCCAAGGGTCCTGGTCGGAGTTGTTGCGGAACCGCGGAATCAGCGGGCCGCCGGAGCGGTCCCCGTCCACGACGACTTCGAAGGTGTCGTTGTGCAGCCCGGGGTCGGCGAAGTCCCAGTAATTGTCGTAGGCCTCATAGAGGAAGTAGAGCCGGTTCAGGCCCTTCACCCAGCCGACCTTGACCTTGACTTCGAGATCCTTCGGATCGGGCCTTGTATGCTTTTTTTCGTCGTCATGCATATCCGCGAGCGTGACGGCGTAGCTGTCTGGCACCATCGCCCAGTCATCGTCTTTGCCGTCGATGCGGGGGATCTGATCGGCAGGGAACTGGAAGACTTTGAGAGCCGGATGCGCGGGGGCGGTCGCCTCTTTCATGTTGTCTCTCTCGGGCGCTCGCCGGGGCGGGGGAGCAGCGGATCGCTGCGCAAGGCTGCTCAGCGACAGGACAAGTGGAAGGGGCAGGAAGAAGGCAAGTAGTACTCCGGGGACTCTCATGAGTTCGATGTCGCCTTTCCAAGTTCTTTCCGAGCCGGACCGCCGCTCAGCCCTTCGATCTTCACGCCGGTGGCATCCCGGGTCTCTACCGCGTAGGTAAAGCTTTCCGGTACGCGCGCTCCCCACTTTACCGTGCAATTGCGGAGCGTGACGTTGTCCGCGTGCTCGATGGAGAATCCGGGAGTGTCATGCGGTTCAATCGCCTGCTGCGCTGTGGTGGGTCGGTTGTCGAACAGGCCACCGGGATAGCTTGTCGTGCGTTCCAGCGTAACCGATATGCGATCGAGCAGTACATCCTGCACGCGCGACTGCGGGCTGCCGCAGATGCGCACCGAGTTCTCCGCTGTGCCGGTCACGTTGGCGAGCGTCACGTGATGGAGCGAGCCCGGTGTGGTCGAGGGATTGCGCGGGATGGCGGTCAGCGAGATCGCCTCGCCGCGCCCCCACCAGGGATCGGCGAAATAGCGGGAGTGGAAGGTGATATCCCGGAAGTCGATGTTGTAGACGCTTGCCTGATCGCGAAGCTGGATGCAAAGTCCGCGGGAGGCGTTCTTTATGGTGCACCGCTCAAATCGGATGTCATGGATGTCGGATGTTGTCTCGGTGCCGATCTTTAATCCGGCGTCCTGCGTCTCCACAGTGCAGTCGTGGACGTGGATGTTGGCGCATTCTCCGTAATCGACATTCTGACGTGAGGTTTTGAGAACAATGCCATCGTCGCCGCAGATCAGATCGCAGTTGCGAATCTCCACGTCCCGGCAATGGTCCGGATCGATGCCGTCGCAGTTCGGCACATCCAGCAGATTCCGCACCTTCAGGTTATCGACCAGCACCTGCTCGCAGCCCAGCAGATGCAGGCCCCAGTTGGGAGCCTCGGCGAACGTGATATCCCTCACTTCCAGGCCGGTACATCGGGTGAGCACAAACATCTTCGGGCGGAAGCTCTTCGGAACCCACCACTCGCCCGCCGGATCGTACCGCTGCATGAACTCCTTCGCCCGACCCTGCAGCACGCCGGTCCCTGTGATGCTCAACCCATGCGCGGCCTCGGCTACGAGCACGCCACCCGCTGCCGCCGCCATCGACTCCGCCGAGCCGGAATCAGAGAGACCGCCGCGGTAATCCTCGGGGCGGGTGGAGACGAGGAGCTGCGCATCATCGGCCACGTGGAAGTCGATCGCTCCCTTGAGCTCGATCGTGCCTACGAGGTACTTGCGACCGCCGCGCAGCAGCACCTGGGCCTTCCCGGAGTATGCTGCCGCCTCGTCGACTGCGCGCTGAATGGCGGCTGTATCGAGCGCAGTGCCATCACCCCTGGCACCGTACTTGAGTACGTCGAAGATCTTTACCTGCGTGCTCTTTCTCCCAAAGGCAAACGCGCTGAGCGGACGCCAGACGAGCGCAGCGCCGAACGCGGCTGCCGCCTTCAACGCGGCGCGGCGGCCGGGTGTCGGCTCATCGCCGGATCGGTTCAACTGGCGCTTCCTCTACCGACTAGCATTTGTGCTACCTCGATGCTACTCGGGCTCGCGGCTGGCGCGCGCTCAGTTGCCGGCTTTGCGGGAGTAAGGCTCCCCGTGGCGCTCCACCTGGGTGGGATCGAATCCGCTGGTTCCGGCCGGGTCCCAGGTCGCTCCCTGAGGGACCAGGACGTTCTCCACCTGGCGGGCGGTATTGGATCCGGTGCGGACCTGGATACGGCTGTTGTCGACACCTTTTTCCGCCGTCATGTATTGCTTCACGTTCAGCGTGCGCTCGGCTGAGGCATCCGGCTTCTCGCCGGCATCGTGATTGCCCACGATGACCAGTTTGGCGTTGGGATCGTGGGTCAGCTGCAAAGCGATGTCATCCAAGCAGCCCTTGCCCTCGTTGTCTACGCGCACCGGCCGCTTGTGGTCGCGGGTAAAGGAGACGCTACACAGCAGGCGCACGGAGGGAGGCGGCGCAACTGGGGGTGGAGGCGGGGGCACCACCTCGATAGTAAGAGTGGTGCTTGCAGCCTGGCCGCGGTCGTCCACGGCGTTGCACTTGATCGTAATAGGTCCAGGATTGACATCGACTGCAGCCAGCGTTGCTGTGGGACCGGTCCCGGTGATCTGACCCGCGGTAGTCCCATAAGAGTAGGTCAACGGACGATCGCCGTAGCCTTTGGCCACTGCCGTAATTGACGTAAACGCTCCGGGTACGATCCGCACCGGATTGGCAGAGCAGGTAATCGACGGGGGTATGTTTTCGGTCACGCGGAACGCGGCCCGGCATTGCTCCATCTGGGACTTGCGTTTGCCGATGTGGACTGTGCCGGTGACGATGTAGCTGCCCGGTGGAACGCCGACTGTGCTCACCCGGGCCGTGCTTCCGGTAACTGCAATCTGGCCGCCGGTGGTGGTCCAGGTGTACTCCGGTGTTCGCGCCGAGAGCGCTTCTGTCTCCACTTCGGCGTTTATCCGCACAGTCTCGCCGGCAACTACGGTAGCGGGCTCCGCAATGCAGCGCAGCGGGGGCAGCGCCTGGTTGCCAGCCTGGCCAGAGACGGCAGCCATCGCCAGCGGCAGGTGCAGCAAGCTAGTGCTAACGAACAGAACCCAGCAGGCCCGTTGTGGACGCGAACCCATGAGCGGCTCCCTTCGCCCAAGTGTTACAGAGATTTGCGGCGGCAAGCGGGTTGAGGAATCCGTTCAGTTATCCCCACAGCCGGGCCAGGGTGCTCCCGGCCCGCTAGCTGCGTACAGTAGAAAAAGGGGCATCCAATCTTCATGGCCAGCGAGATCGGCGAGAACGCAACTGCGAGGCGAAGCCTTGTGCTGCGCGATGCTGTGTCGCTCGGGGCGATCTTCCTGATTACCGGCCTGCTGTTCGTCTGCACACTTTTCCTTTTCCGTTCGTTTTCCGCACATCGCGCAGAGCTGGCGCGGCGCTGGTCAGATCGGGGCCGCCGCGCACTTGCTGACAACAAGCCCAAGGAGGCTATCGCCGACCTGCATGCCGCTTTGCTTTACGCTCCTGGCAGCCGCGACTACGAGCAGCTACTTGCACAGGCGCTTGGGCAAGCCGGCCGCACGGAGGAGAGCTACAACTATTTTCTGGGTTTGCACGAGACGGCTCCGGGCGATGGCGACATCAATCTCGCGCTGGCAAGGCTGGCCGCGGCCCGGGGGAATCGCAGCGAGGCGGTGCAGTATTATCGCGCTGCTATTTACGGGACGTGGAGCGCGGGCGACGGCGTGGAGCGCAGGGCCGCGGTGCGTTCCGAGCTCGCTCGATATCTGATCGCGCAGCAGGACCCGGAGAGCGCACGCATGGAGTTGCTGATCGCAGGCGGCAACAGCCCGGACACCTATGAACGCGACATGAACTTCGGTCATCTATTTGAGGCCGCGCAGGACCCTAAGAACGCGGCCATCTACTACCACAAGGCGATTGCTCTGCGACCGGACAGTGCTGAGGCACTGGAGAATGCAGGACGTCTCGCGTACTCGGCCGCGGACTACGCCTCCGCGCGGAAGTTGCTGGAGCGAGCGTCCCAACTGCGGAGCCGCGAGGACAGCTCGCAGGCGGCGGGTGACGCGGACGCCGCGCACAATGCTGGCCGACTTCTGGAGCTTACGCCGGCCCCGTCACTGCCGGCGCGGGAGCGCGTCAGCCGTATTCTTGCTCTGCGCTCAATTGCGAAGAAGCGGCTGGATGCCTGCACGCAGCAGGCGGGTCAGCAACTGGCCGCCTCAGATATTGCTGCACGCTGGTCCGGCCCGGACGCCAACCCTAGCGCGGTCGCCCTGATACGAGAACCTGCCCGACAGGAAGCCCTCCTTGAGCTCGTGTTCGACACAGAGCGCAAACTCGATTCCGTATGCGGTCCTGCAAGCGGCGATGACGCGCTTGTGCTGCGTCTGGCCCCGACCATCAAGGAGACCACCGCCACTCATGACTGAATCCCGCAACAGCACTCCGGCTGCGGCGTCCGCTGCAATGGATCCGCACGCGGCGAGCGTACGCGAAGAGCGCCTGTTGCTGCTGCTCTCGATCTTTGTTGGCGTCATCTCCGGTCTGCTGGTGGTGTCGTTCCGCATGGCCATCGAGTGGCTTACCGTGCTGCTGCAGGGGTCAGTGCCGGGGCCGCACCAGCCCCGGTTGTTGATTGTTCCGGTACTCGCCGGCATCGTGATCGCGGTGCTGGTGCGGTTCGTCTTTCCGGCGGCGCGCGGCAGCGGAGTCAACCAGACCAAGGCCGCACTGTACATCCACAACGGCTATATCTCCTCGCGTACCGTGCTGGGCAAGTTCCTGCTCTCGGCGTTCGCGATTGGCAGCGGATTCTCGCTTGGCCCGGAGGACCCGTCGCTGCAGATCGGTGCGGGTGTTGCATCGCTCATCAGCCGACGATTTGGAATTTCTCGCGCACGTCTTCGGCTGTTTGCGCCCATCGGCGCCGCTGCGGGACTGGCAGCCGCGTTCAACGCTCCTATCTCCGCCATCCTGTTCGTCATTGAGGAGGTCATCGGCAACTGGAGCGCCGCGGTGCTCGGGTCGGTAGTGCTCTCTGCCGTTTCCGCTGTTGTGGTGGCGCGTTGGTTCTGGGGAGCGGAACCGATGTTCCGAATCCCCGTCGTCAACCTCGTCGACCCGCGTGAACTGATGGCCTATGCGGTGCTCGGCATTATCGGAGGCATTGCCTCGCTTGTGTTCACCAAGGCTTTGGGCTGGTTGCGTCCTCTGTTGCGGCGGCAGGGTCCGAACTGGCAGCTCCTGCATCCTCCGGCCGCCGGGTTTCTGGTTGGCTGCATCGGCTATTTCGGGCTGCCGCAGATCATGGGCGCCGGATACGAGACCATCGATCAGGCGATGCACGGCCAGTTCGCACTGAAGCTTCTTCTTCTGCTGGCGCTGTTTAAGATACTTGCCACAACGCTTTCCTTCTCCAGCGGCACTCCGGGAGGCATGTTCGCTCCGACGCTGTTTATCGGAGCCATGTTTGGCGCATCGGTCGGCGCCTTTGAGCACCTCTACTTCCCGCACCTCACCGGGCCCATCGGATCCTATGCGCTGGTCGGCATGGGGGTGCTGTTCGCCGCCTTCCTTCGCGCGCCGCTCACCTCAGTGTTTATGGTGCTGGAGGTCAGCGGAAACTATTCCATCATCGTGCCGGTGATCCTCTCCAATACGATCGCCTACCTGCTCTCGCGTGCGTTGCAGCCGGTTCCCATCTTCGAGATCTTCACGCATCAGGATGGCCTCTACCTCCCCTCCATGGAGGAGCGGCGCGAGGAAAGCAATCTGCACCTGGAGGATGCGTTGCAGCCCGTCGCCGTACCGGTGCTGCAGGGTTCCGATACTCTGGCGTCAGCCGCCGGAGCGTACGCGCAATACGCGGAGAACCCCGGCTCCGCGGTGCTCGTCCAATGCACGGATGGTCTCTGGTATGCCGCGCGGCGTGCTGAGATCGACTCGATCCTGACCGGCTCCCCGAGCCCGCCTTCTGAAGCGAGTGTTGCAGGCGAGCAGCTGCCCGCAAGGGATCCGGTAGCGAGCGACGCCAATCCGACGCTCGAGCAGCGTCTGGGCACGGAGCGCACGCCTGTACTCTTCCCGGACCTGCCGCTTGCGTCGGCGCTTCCGCATTTCCGGCGCTGGCCTCTGCTTCCGGTTACCAACCGTGCAGTGCGTGGCGCTCTGGAAGGCACGGTATCGCTGGAGGATGTGCTGAAGCGATACCAGCAGCGATGAAGCAGTGCGGCTCGGCGTATCCTTAAGACCGGAAGACCGGAACCATGGGCCGCAATCTCTACATTCTCGCCGCTTCGCTTGCCCTGTTTGGGCTGATCTCCTGCGGCGTTTCGCTGACCAACATTGCGAACCAGCCCGGCTCCCCGGGTGACGCGTCGCTATGGCGCACCATGGGGTTGGTGCTCTTCGTCGTGGCGCTGCTGGTCGCGCTCGCCGGCATTCTTTCGGCGTTATTCGAGCAGGCGGAGCGCCGCGCCGACGAGGCACGCCGCGCCCAGCGCAGGCGGCCGTGATCGCCGCCCGGCTTGGCGATTGACGTCAGCTTCGATGAGCGCTTTCGCTCCGATACAATCGACGTATACGCCCCTTTGTGTGCGGAAAGGACACCGGCCCACGCATGTTCGAAGTCACCGTTGAAGCCGGATTTTCCTCAGGCCATTACCTGCGGAACTACCACGGCAAATGTGAGAACCCGCACGGTCACAATTATCGTGTGCTCGTTACGCTCGCAGGCGTGGAGCTGGATGAAGCCGGGCTGCTGCTCGATTTCAAGCTGCTGAAGACGCTGCTTCGCCCGGTGGTCGACTACCTGGATCACAGGATGATCAACGACCTGTCGCCGTTCACGGAGCTCAACCCCTCTGCCGAGAACCTGGCCCGCTATTTCTTTGAGGAGACCAGCCGCGCGCTGCTCGAAAAGACCGGCGGCCGTGTCCACGTGAAGGACTGCACCATCTTCGAGACCGACACCAGCTTCGCGCGCTACTACGAGTAGGGCCGCGGCCTTACCACTTTTTGCGGTATACCAGTGCGTCGAGGCCCCGGCCATAGAAGCCCTCGTCTAGTCCCACGCGGTTGTAACCGAGGCGCTCATAAAACCGGATGGCGCCGCTGTTGCCCTTGTAGACATGCAGTCCCATGCCGATTGCTCCGGCCGCTCGCGCCTGGGATTCGGTATCCGTCATCAGCCGGCTTGCCAGGCCACGCCGCCGCCACTCGGGAGCAACATCGAGCGTGACCAGATAGCACCAGGGAACGTCGAGGTGCGCGATCGAGAATCCTGTGAGGACGCTGCCGCTCTCGGCCAGCAGGCAGATGGCGTTCGGTTCCTCGGCCAGCCGCCGCATCTCGCGTTGGCCGAACCGGAACGGCAACTCGAAGCAGACTACGTCGAGCGCATACATTGCTCTCCAGTCGCCCGGCCTGTATCCGCGGATCGAAATTGAATGGTCCAGTGTCAGCCAGATGCTCCTTGGACGCGGCGAGCGGGTCCCATCCCGCCGATCCGTCTACTCCTTCGATATACCATCACGTATGCGCTTGCTTTCAACTTTCCTTTGGGTCTCTATAGCTGCGTCCGCTGCCGGCCAGTCCTCCGCGCCCGTCCGTCCCGTCGAGATCAAAGTGGTGGTCGTCAGCATGTTCGAGATCGGCGCCGACACCGGTGACGCTCCGGGCGAGTACCAGTACTGGGTGGAGCGGCAGCACCTCGACACCGTGTTGCCCTTCCCGCAGGGATACCATGACCTGCGGCTGAACCGGCAAACCGGCGTGCTGGGCGTGCTCACCGGCGTAGGCACGGCGAGAGCGGCCTCCACCATCATGGCGCTGGGCCTGGATCCACGCTTCGATCTGACGCATGCCTATTTTCTGGTCGCAGGCATTGGCGGAATAAATCCCAATGCCGGATCCCTCGCCTCGGCCATATGGAATGACTGGGTGGTCGACGGCGACCTTGGCTACGAGATCGATCCGCGCGAGATCCCCCATGACACTCCGCAAGAACGCGCGCTCTGGACCACCGGATATGTACCGCTACGCAAATCCGTACCCTACGAGGAGCCGCCCGACCCGGAAAGCCGGCTCGCGTACCGGCTGAACCCCGGGCTGGTGCAGTGGGCGTACCAGCTCACCCGAGAGATCCGCCTGCCCGATTCGCCTGAGCTGCAGAAGCTGCGGCAGGAGTTCGACGGAGCGGCAGCGCAGCACTCAGCTTCGGTACTCATCGGCGCCAATCTCTCGGCCAGCACCTTCTGGCATGGCCGGTTAATGCAGGACTGGGCCGAGCGATGGGTGACGTACATGACCGGCGGCCAAGGCCGATACGTAATCTCCGGCATGGAGGACAGCGGGACCATGCAGTCGCTTACCTGGCTGGCGCGAGCACATCGCGTGGACCTGGACCGGGTGCTGGTGCTGCGGACGGCAAGCAACTTCGACGTTCCCAAGCGCGGGCAATCCGCGGCGGAGTCACTTGCCGGGACGAAACTTGCGCATTACAGCGCGTTTCAACCCTCGCTCGACAGCGCTTATCGGGTGGGCCACGTCGTCGTGGATGATATTGTGGCGCACTGGTCGCAGAGGCGCGAGCAACTCCCCACAGCTCCTTGAGGAGCGAAAAATGCGCGCGATACGTGCCATTGCTGACCTCTTCAGCCGAGCCGCTTGCGGACGAAGCTGCGCACAATTTCGGCGGCGATGCCATACACGACGAAGGCCGTGGCTTCGCTGGCGCGCTCACGCATGGTCTGGTCCTCCCGCGGACGCAGCAGGCCCAGGGCGGGCAACGCCTTCTCGTGCGTGAGAGCTTCGAGCGCGATACCGAAGCTGGCGCCCTCCTTGGAGGTGGCGGCTGGATAATACTCCGCCAGGACGCCGTAGGCTGCGCCGGCAGCGAGGCCGAGGGTCCATTCAATGCCTTGCGCGGAGACCTCACGCAGCTCGGGGGAGAGCGGGTGGCCGGCGACCTTTTCCGCCAAGAGCTCGGTGGGCTCAGCGTCATCGTCTTCCTCAGAGCGCGGAGGGAACATGCGCTCGGCGAAGGTCATAGCGACGGTTCCAGCGAGGCCGGCGGCGAGGCCCGCCAGCAGACCCTTGCCGAGCGAACGCGAGGGCTGGTCGGCAAATTCTCCTGCATGATTGCTCATTCGTTTCACCTTGAAATCCTACTCGAAAGTGTTGGATGCAAAAGCGCTTCAGAAAGTGGGCGATTGAGAAAAGCATGAGGTTGCGGCGGAATACAATTTCAGAATGCGTGGGTGCGTGATCGGGCTGATGTTACTGCCGCGACGGGTAAATCGGGCGGGCAGGCGGATGGTCTTGCAGCCTGGCGCGGGTGGGCTGTGATCCAGCAACTGGATGCCGAAGACCAGATCTGGGACCTTTGCGTGGTGGGCACGGGACCTGTTGGCATGGCGCTGGCGCTGGAGATGGACCGTCGAGGCCGGCGCGTGCTGCTGCTGGAGGCCGGTGGCGTGGACGTGCCGCCCGAGGGCGCGGAGGACTCGCGGGCCGAGATTGTGGATCCGCAACGGCATGCTGACATGGAGATTGCAGTAGTAAGGGCGTTGGGTGGAACGTCGTGGACCTGGGGAGGACGTTGCGTCGCGTTTGACGAGGTGGATTGGAAGGCGCGCGAATTTGTGGCAGACGCGCAATGGCCGATCTCGGGTGAGGAGGCGCGGTCGTATTACAAAAGGGCGGCGGAGATCCTGCTGTGCGGCAGCGATGCATTTTCGGTGCCGTACCGACAGACGATGACGAACGACCTGACGCTGGATGGCGTAGAACGATGGTCGCGGACTCCACGGCTGATGCAGGAATATCGAGCACGGATGCTGCAGTCGGAGACGATCCGGCTGTCCCTGAACAGTACTGTGACGGAATTGCAATTGAACGCCGACGGAACAGAGGTGGAGGCGCTGCGGGTTTCGACTCCGCAAGGCATGCGGAGTGTACGGGCGAAGCGAGTGGTGCTGGCGATGGGAGGAGTCGAAACGACGCGGCTGCTGTTACATACGCAGCGGCAATGGCCGGCGCTGTTTGGCGGAACGGATGGGCCGCTGGGACGGTTTTACATGGGCCACATCTCGGGAAAGATTGCGAGCATTCAGATGGAAGACCCGGGAGCCATTGACGACCTGGACTTCAAACTGGATGCATGCGGCTCTTACTTCCGCAGGCGGTTTGCGCTGACGACCGAGGCGCAGATTGAGCACGGCCTCCTGAATACCGCGTTCTGGCCGGACAATCCGCCACTGTATGGTCCGGCGCACCGCAGTGGCGTGCTTTCGGCGGTGTTCCTAGCGCTTGCATTTCCGCCGGCAGGGCGGCGGCTGCTGCCGGAGGCGATTCGGCTGGCGCACATCGGGCCGCGACCCTATCGAATTGCGGAGCATCTGCGCAACGTTCTCGTAGGGCTGGCGCGAGGGTTGAGAGACATGACGCGGATCGTGAACGAACGATTTGTGAAGAAGCCGCGCAAACCGGGGTTCCTGGTGCCGAATCGCGGTGGAAAATATGCGCTGCACTACCATGCGGAGCAGATTCCGCAGGCGGAGAGCCGCATTACGCTCGGGAATGAGGCGGACCGGTTCGGGGTTCCCCGCGCGGTGATTGACCTTCGCTTCAACGATCAGGATGTGGACAGTGTCATCCGCTCGCACCAGGTGCTGGATAAGGCGCTGCGAGCGAATGGCATCGGGCGGCTGGAGTATTGGTATCCGGCGGAACAGCTGGCGGAGAGAGTATATGCTCAGGCGTCCGATGGATTTCATCAGGCGGGGACCACGAGGATGGGACGGGACGCAGGGAGCAGCGTGGTAGATGCGGAGCTGCGGGTGCACGGCTTAAAGAATCTGTTTGTGGCATCCTCGAGCGTATTTGTGACGGCGAGCCAAGCCAACTCGACTTTGTTGGCGGTAGCGCTGGCGGTGCGGCTGGCCGGGCGCCTGGCGGGTGAGCGCGCGAACGCGGGAGAACCGAGCTAGTGGCAGGCTTTCGGATTCTGCACATCATCCGGTCGTTGGATCCAAAGTTTGGCGGCACGGCCGAGGCCGTGCGGCTGCTACTAGAATATGCGCCGGCGGATACAGCCTGCGAAGTGGTCACGCTGGACGATCCGGGGGCTCCGTTTCTGAAGGATCTGGGGTTCACGGTGCATGCGCTGGGGCCGGTGGCATCCACGTTTGGCTATAACCGAAAGCTGATTCCCTGGCTGCGGGCGAACCTCAATCGCTTCGATGGCGCGGTGGTACACGGCCTGTGGCAGTACTGCGGCTACGCTGCCCGACGCAGCTTGCGCGGACGGATTCCGTACATGGTATTTCCGCATGGGATGTTGGATCCTTACTTCAAACGGGCCTATGCGCGGAAGCACCTGAAGAAGTGGTTGTACTGGGCGGCGGTGGAGTACTGGGTACTGCGCGATGCCGCGCGGGTGCTGTTTACGGCCGAGGCCGAGCAGCGACTGGCGGCCGAGAGCTTCTGGCTGCATCGGTGGAGGGCTGCGGTGGTTCCGATTGGGACCACACTACCGGAGGGGGACGCGGAGCGGCAGAGGGAGGCGTTCTATACGGCGTGTCCTGCCACGCGCGGCCGCAGGCTGTTGCTGTTTCTGGGGCGTATCCATCCGAAGAAGGGATGCGACATGCTGGTGGATGCGTATGTGGCGACGGCGAAGGGGGATCAGGAACTGGATCTGGTGATGGCCGGGCCGGACCAGCAGGGCTGGTGCACGCAACTGGAGCAGCGCGTGCGGGCCGCTGGGATGGAGGCGAGAGTGCACTGGCCCGGGATGCTGCTAGGCGATGCGAAGTGGGGGGCGTTTCGTGCGTGCGAAGCGTTCATTCTTCCATCGCACCAGGAGAACTTCGGAATAGCAGTGGCGGAGGCGCTGGCTTGCGAACGGCCTGCGCTGCTTTCGGACAAGGTGAATACGGCGCCCGATATCGCGAGCGATGGCGCGGGCCTGATGGAGCCGGACACTCCAGACGGAACTGCGCGACTAATTGCCTCTTGGATAGGGATGACGGCGCAGGAACGCGCCGCTATGGGGCGGAGGGCCGGGCAGTGCTTCGCGCGCAGATATGACATGCACATGGGCGCGAAGACGGTGGTGCGGCTGTTGCAGGAGGTCCGGATGCAGGACGATGCCTGAACTGTATCGGGGCTCAACTCGATTTCAGGCGCGAACTTCCGTCTCCACCAGGGCGCGGGCCTTCTGAAGTCCGCGATTTTCGTAGCTGGCTTTCACGAAGTCGCGGAAGAGCGGGTGCGGCTCGAGCGGCTTGGATTTGAACTCAGGGTGGAACTGGCAGGCGAGGAAGAACGGGTGGGAAGGGATCTCGACGATCTCGACGTAGGTGGAGTCGGGAGTCGTGCCGGTGAGCCGCAGTCCGGCGCCGGTGAGAACGGGCTCGTACTCGCGATTGAATTCATAGCGGTGGCGATGGCGTTCGGAAATCTCGGTCGTGCCATAGGCCTTCTCGGCGAGTGAGCCTGGCTCAAGCTTGCAGGCCCATGCGCCGAGGCGCATGGTGCCGCCCATCTCTTCGACGCCGGTCAGCTCGCGCAGCTTGTAGATGATGCGATGCGGGGTAGCGGGATCGAACTCGCCGGAGTTAGCCCCGGCGAGGCCGCAGACGTTGCGCGCGTACTCAATGCAGGCGGTCTGCATACCGAGACAGATACCGAAGTAGGGCACGTTGTGTTCTCGAGCGTAGCGGATGGCGTTGAGCATGCCTTCGATGCCGCGTTTGCCAAAGCCCCCCGGGACGAGAATGCCATCGAAACCCGCGAGTTGGGCCTCGTATTCCCGGTTCGGTTTGCCGAGCTGATCTTCGTCGGCTAAATCGCGGGTTTCGAGGCCCTCGGCTTCAATCCAGGTGACCTTGAGCTTGAGGTTGTGCGCAAGCGCGCCGTGAACAAGGGCCTCTTTGAGGGACTTATAACTGTCCTCGTACTCGACATACTTGCCCACAATCGCGATGGAGACTTCATCTGCAGGGTTGTAGGCGCGGTGGACGATATCCTTCCAGCGGGCGAGGTCGGGAGGCTGAGCCTCGATTCTCAGGTAGTGGAGCGCGAGCTCGTCGACGCCTTCATTGGCGAAGTTCAGCGGGACCTCGTAAATGCTGTCCACGTCGCGGGCGGCGATGACGGCCTTCTCCTCGACGTTGCAGAACAGGGCGATTTTCGAGCGCATATCGCGGGGAACGGGACGGTCGGAGCGGCAGAGGAGGATATCGGGCTGAATTCCAATGGAGAGCATCTCCTTGACGGAGTGCTGTGTCGGCTTGGTCTTGAGCTCCTGCGCCGCCGCGATCCAGGGGATAAGCGTGACATGCACGAAGACGGTGTTGTCCCGGCCCAGGTCCTGGCGCATCTGGCGGATGGCCTCGAGGAAGGGAAGCGATTCGATGTCGCCGACGGTTCCGCCGATCTCCACAATGGCCACATCGCAATCGGCGGCGACCTTGCGCATGGCGTTCTTGATCTCGTTGGTGACGTGAGGAATGACCTGCACGGTCTTGCCCAGGTAATCGCCGCGACGTTCCTTGGTGATGATCTGCTCATAAATGCGGCCGGTGGTTAGATTGTTGTCGCGCGAGAGCCGGGCGTGGGTGAAGCGCTCGTAATGGCCGAGGTCCAGGTCGGTTTCGGCGCCGTCGTCGGTGACGAAGACCTCGCCGTGCTGGAAAGGAGACATGGTGCCGGGGTCGACGTTCAGGTACGGGTCAAACTTCATCAGGTTGACCTTGATACCACGCGCTTCCAGCAGGCAGCCGATGGATGCCGCAGCCAGCCCCTTGCCGAGTGAAGACACAACTCCGCCCGTTACAAAGATGTATTTCGCTGACATCTCCGCCTCCGCCTATTTGATTTTTTTGATTGGCCACGCTTGTGGGGCACGTTCAAGTATTGCAGGATTTGGGCAGACCGGGCAATGGTTCTTTTTCGGAGTCAGCTGGTCAGGTGACCGGGCGGGCGCAGAAGGCGTCGTACGTGTAGTACCTGAATGGATGTTGTCCGGGCACAAAAGTGCGGCAGCGCGGGACAGAAAAAAAGGGGGCCATTATGCGACGATTCTGGAGAGCCAGTGTTCTGGCGGTTGTGGTTGGGGCGGTGGCGCGCACACCGATGCATGCCGAAACTGATATCGCGCTGAGCGGCTACGGCGCGTTCACGCAGAGCACGACAGCCAGCAATGTAGTGCAGCATCCCGCAAGCCAGGGCGGCTATCTGGTTGAGTTGCGGCACATCAGCAACCCGATTGAGGGTTTCAAGCTGAACTACGGATTCAATCGTGCCAACCAGCTGTATACGTCCCCCCAGAACTGCACGGCGAATTGCACCAGCTTTCTGGCTGCGGTGCCGGCGGATGCGCACGAGGTGACGGCAGAGTGGGTGGTCTCGCTGAAGGTGCTGATGGTCCGGCCGTTCGCATATGCAGGAGGTGGCCTGGTAGTGACGGTGCCGCAGGGCAGCACGGCGCGGCAGACGATCTGCGGAACAGCCTGTACGACGTCAAACGTGATCGCGACCACTAAGCGGGACAGCCGAGGGCTCTTCACCTATGGTGCGGGATTGGACTTCAGTGTGCTGCCGCATGTGGGATTCCGGTTCCAATATCGCGGGCGGGTCAGCAAGGCTCCGGACCTGCTGACGGCATTCTCGTCCACCAACAGGTTCGCGCGGACGTCAGAGCCCGTTTTCGGAGTGTTCCTGAGTTTTTAGAGGAGCGGCGGGGCACATCACGGGCTGGAGATTTCGTGCGCGGGCGGCTGCGGAAATGTGCGCAGAACCGTTGACTTGAGGACGCCATCCGGGCGTATATTGGGGCCACTCCCCATAGGGCCCCTTCAAGAAAGCGTGTTTCCGCAGCTCGGCACGTCATTTCCCATCCAGGAGTGTTCCCCCAAATGGAAGATCCTCAGACCGTTCCCGCGACCCCTGCCCCTCCGCCGGCCGTTGTTTCTGACAGTGGACTGTCCGACAATGCTGCCGGTGCGCTGGCCTACATCACGATCATCCCTGCCATTCTTTTTCTGGTGCTGGAGCCCTACAACAAGCGGCCGTTCGTGCGGTTTCATGCCTTCCAGTGCCTTGGACTGGCAGTCTGCGCGTTCGCTCTCGGCATGTTGATGATCATTCCGATTCTCGGTTGGATCGTGGGCATTATTGGCGATCTGGCGCTGTTCGTCGTCTGGATCCTGTGCATCGTGAAAGCATCGCAGGGACAGCGTTGGAAGGTGCCGCTGATCGGCAACTACGTCGAAAACATAGCGAGATAACACAGAGCTGGGAAAAGGTTGCGCGGCTCTTCTCCATTCAGCGAGAGGGCCGCGCGCCTGCGTTCAGCGGCCGTGCTCTTCCAGCCACTTCTCCACTTCGAGGGCGGCCATGCAGCCGGTGCCGGCAGCGGTGATCGCCTGCCGATAGCGGCGATCCTGGATGTCTCCGCAGGCGAAGACTCCGGGCACGGGCTGCCCGTTGTGCGCGGGAAAGACGTTGCCCTGGGTGAGGATATAGCCGTCGGGATCGAGATCGAGTTGGCCGTCGAACATTTTGGCATTGGGGATGTGGCCGATGCCGAGGAACATGAACTGGACGGGTAGCTCGGAGCGCTCGCCGGTGACAGTGTTGCGGAGCTTAAGGCCGCGAACGTCTTTCTGCTCGACGCCCAGGACCTCTTCCACGACGGTGCTGGGAAGGAACTTGATGCTGGCATGAGCCATGGCGCGCTCCAGCATGATGCGGCTGGCGCGGAAGTTCGCAGTGCGATTGATGAGAGTGACACTTCTGGCGAAGCGGGTTAGGAAGAGAGCTTCCTCCATGGCGGAGTCGCCGCCGCCGATGACGGCGATGTCCTTGCCCGACGAGAAGAAGCCGTCACAGGTGGCGCAAGAGCTGACGCCGTGGCCGATGAGAGCCTGCTCGCTGGGGAGATTGAGCCAGCGCGCGCTCGCGCCAGACGCGATGATCAGGGTGCGCGTATGGATCGGCTCGCGGTTGGCGCCCAGATTGAGGACATAGGGATGCCGGGAGAGGTCGACCGAGACCAGGTGGGCCATGGTCAGCTCGGCGCCGAAACGGGTGGCCTGCTGCTTCATGTTTTCGATGAGCTCCGGGCCCTGAATGCCGCTGGGCCAGCCGGGAAAGTTTTCGACCAGTGTGGTAATCGAGAGCTGGCCGCCGGGCTCATGGCCTTCCAGTACCAGCGGCTTCAAATTGGCACGGGCGGCGTAGATGGCTGCGGTCAGGCCTGAGCAGCCGGAGCCCAGGATGACGGTATCGCGGGTCTTATTTTCTGGCATTGGAGTTGTCTTGGATTGTAAATGGCTTGCGGGACAGCAAGGGACTAGTAAGGGCAGTGGCGACAGCCGGATCCGCAACAGGAGCCGCGCTTTAGGTGATATTGCGCGGTAAAGACCAGAGTGGAGCCCTCCATATAGAAATCGCCTGCCTCAAGCGGCAGCGGTTCCGGGCGCGTCGGGCTGGGCTGCGGATCGGGTTCGAGTTTCGGGCCAGTCGTCATAGTTAGAAGAGCGTTGCTGCTGGTGGCTCGTTCGAAGTGGACGGCACATTCGCGACCGGCAGATTAGATGTGGAGCCGGCGGATTCGGATTCGACGCGGCCGGACTCGTCGACGAGGCCCCCGTTTGCGTATTGCACCTGCCGGCCTGGGATGGCGGTGATGCGCTCCCCCGGTGTGAGAATGCCGGCGAGGTTGAGGGGATCGGCTGCTGAGACGGCGATGACGTCGCAGCAGTCCCGGGTTTTGGAGGCGCGAAGGGACTCGATTGCTTCGGGTAAGGCGAACTGCTCGCCGGAGAATCCGGAGACGAAACGTCCCCCGCGGATTTCCCCGCGAGCTTCAAGACGGCGAAAGATTCCAAGGATGTCGCGCCAGCGCGGCGCGTTGGACTCACGTGTGAGAAGGTCGCGGAAGAGAATGCCGTAGCGGAGCAGCAGCATGCGGGCAAAGGATTCGAGTGCGGCGTCGGTCTGGCGAGCACGCTGGATGGCAGCGGCGGCTGGATCGAGCGCGAGGGCAGCTCCTGTCGTGAGGCGGTCAGGCTCGAGCAGGAGGGACCAGCGGCCTGCGTTGGTGCGAGTAGGCCGGCGCGCCTGGGTGTGCGCCGTGGTCTTGCGCCGGGGATCCATGAGAGCGCGAAGCTGGTCGAAGCCGTCAGCAGCCGCAAGGCCAGCCGTGGCAAGCTCCCATAGCCCGTGCGCAGTCTGCTGGCGAGTGAGTCCGGTGAGACGCTGGAGGTCTGCGGCGAAGCACGCGCCGCGATCCTGGAGCAAAGTAAGAACGGCGAGCGCGTCGGCCGAGAGTGCTTCGCTTAGGACAGCTGGGCTGACACTCTGCTGAGCAATGGCATGCGGGAGCCAGTCGGCGGTCTCACGCAGATAGAAGGTGATGGGCGCAGCATTGGTGGGGATGACGCGGCGCGGACGTGCCGGACCGGCAGTCGAGGACCACGCGGGATGGGGCGAGATGCGGCCCCAGCCCACCGCTCCGGAGAGGCAAAGCTGATCCAGCCATGCAGGAGAGTATCCAGCGACGCGCGCGGGAAGAATAGTGCGCTCCCACTCGACCGAAGGCGCTTCAAATCCCTGCAACTGCTGCAGGACTTCGAGCAGGCCTTCTTCGCCGCCGAGCTGCGATTGCGGAGCAACATGCTGCCAGTGCAGAAGCCACCGGAGGTACACCTGCGGGCTGACAGCTTCCACCTGCCTGCGGGCACTTGCCAGAGTGAGCCGGTGGATTCGCTGCAGAATGCGGCGCTCGCACCATTCGATCTCGTGGGGTTCGTCGGCTGCGGAGTGCTCAAACGTGCCGCGCATCAGAAGGCCCTGCATCTCCATGGCGAGAAATGCCTGATAAACCGGAGCGGCCGAGAGGCCGAGCATACCCGCGAGCGCACGCGAGCTGGTCGGCCCGGTGATCTGCGCCCAGCCTTGTGCGAGCCTCGTGAACGCCTCCGAGTTTGGCGTTTGCCATGTGGTCAGTGCGGTTGCGAGTTCGAGCCGCTCGGTGGCCGTCCAGCACGGGAGTTCTTCGCGCTCGATCAGTTGGGCACGGCCGCTCTCCAGCAGGCGCTCCATGAAATCGGGCCAGTGGCGCGCCGCGGTTCCGGCGAGCTCGACGAAGGACGCAGGCAGCAGAATCAGGCTATGCAGTAGATCGTGGAGCTCGTGCTCATCGCGGATGTCGGGGAAAATTTCACGGCGGACCTGCTGGATCGCAGCGGGATCGAGACGGCCGGCGCCCTCCAGGACAGAATCGGGAATGGTGCCGCGGAGGTTGACGGCGCGCGCACGGCGTTCCTCGAGGCCGGCCTCGTCGAGAAAGGCGTATGGATTGGCATTCAGAAGCTCATGCGCGAACTGCGAGGGCACAGGAGTATCCACCGCGAGGCAGCGGATGCTGCCCGAGGCAATGCCGCGCAGAACCTCCTGAAGTCCGACGAGGTCCATGGCCTCTTGCAGAACATCCTGCATCACCTCATCCACGAGCGGGTGCGCGGGGATCTGGATGTCGCCCTCGATATTTTCAAAGCAGGCGGCTGCCTGGGGAAAGACGCTCGCCAGCAGGTCTTCTGAGCGCGTGCGCTGGATCTGCGGCGCGACGCGTTTGCCCTTGGACATGCGCAGAAGCTGCAGAGAGCGGTTTGCCGCCCAGCGCCAGCGCGTCTTGAAGACAGGCGCGGCGATGGCTGCCTGCTCCAGCAGCTCCTTCGCGGTGTGTTCGGTGAGGAAATAGAAGACATCCGAGAGGGGGAAGCTGTGCTGCTCGGCCAACGCGATGTTGATGCCGTTGTCGGTGGCGGCAGCCTGAAGCTCGAAATTGAAGCCGCGGCAGAAACGCTTGCGCAGGGCCAGTCCCCACGCCTTGTTGATGCGGCCGCCGAACGGAGCATGCAGGATGAGCTGCATGCCGCCACCTTCGTCGAAGAACCGCTCCGCGATGACGGTGTTCTTGGAGGGTACGGCGCCCAGGACAGCACGGCCGGCGACCATGTAGGCGATCAGCTGATGGGCAGCGTCCTCGCACACTCCGCACTCCGCGATGAGCCAGGCAGCACAGTCGGAGAGCTCGGGGTGCGGAGCGTCTGGCACGCAATTTCGCGTGCGGACAGAAATGGCTTCGCGCAACTCCGTGACGCCGTCGGACAGGATGCCAGTGCGTTGCGGAGCTTCACCGAACCAGAAGGGAACCGACGGCGGTGCGCCATGTGCATCTTCGACCAGCACGCGTCCGGCAGCTTCGATACGCTGAACGCGCCAACTGCTGTTGCCGAGCAGAATGACGTCGCCGGGACTGGAGTCGACCGCGAAGTGCTCATCCAGGGTGGCAATCTGTATGTTTTCCGGCTGCAGGACGACGCTGTAGAGGGCAGTGTCGGGAATAGCGCCACCATTGGCAATGGCAATCGCGCGCGCGCCGCGGCGGGGATGAAGCTCGCCGTGGATCCCATCCCGCAGAATGTAGGCTCCGTAGCGGCCACGCGAGGACTCGATGCCGTGCGCGAGCAGTTCGACGACCTCATCAAAGCGTTCGCGTGAAAGAGTTCGATAAGAGTAGGCGCGGCGCACAACCTGGAACAGGGCGTCCTCTTGCCACGGCTCGGCGGAGACCATGGCGGTGATCTGCTGCATGAGGACGTCGATGGGCTGCGGCGGTATTTCGAGGAGATCGAGCTCGCCGGAGCGCATCTTGCGAAGGAGCGCCGCCTGCTCGAGCAGGTCGTCACGGGTCGCGGCAAAGAACCGGCCTTTGGGGATCGCTCCGCGCCAGTGTCCAGCGCGACCCACGCGCTGCATGGCCACGGCAACGGCGCGAGTGGAGGAGATCTGGCAGACAAGGTCGACATTGCCAATGTCGATGCCAAGTTCGAGCGAGGCGGTCGCAATCAGGATTCTAACCTCGCCGTTCTTGAGTCGCTGCTCTGCATCAAGCCGAAGCTCCCGGGAGAGCGAGCCGTGATGGGCGGCGACCTCCTCGGGACCCAGACGGGCAGCAAGTTCAAAGGCCAGCTTCTCGACCAGTCGCCGAGTATTGACGAAGACGAGCGTGGAACGATGTTCCTCGGCAAGCTCTGCAAGACGGTCGTAGATGCTCTCCCACATTGCGTGCGAGGTGACGGAGGAGAGCTCGAAGGCGGGCCCATCGGCCTGGTGTGGAATCTCGATTGCGAGATCGAGTGAGCGGCGGCGGCCGACCTGCACGATGGTCGCCTGGCTGCGCTGCGGGTTCGCCCCGGTGAGAAAGTCGCCGACCAGCTCGATCGGGTTCTGCGTGGCCGAGAGGCCGATACGCTGAGGAGGCGAGCTGCGGCCGGTGAGGAATGCTCCGGGCGCGAGTTGGTTCTCGCCGCACACAAGCGCATCGAGCCGTTCCAGCGTAAGGGCAAGGTGAGCGCCGCGCTTGTCGTCCGCGATGGCGTGAATCTCATCGACGATGACGGTTTGCACCTGACGGAGATGCTCGCGGGAACGGGCCGCGGTGAGCAGCAGGTAGAGCGATTCGGGCGTGGTGACCAGGATGTGAGGCGGATTGCGCAGCATGCGCGCGCGCTCCGCGGGCAGCGTGTCGCCGGTACGGACGGCAGTGCGAATCTGGGGACACAGGTACCCGCGGGCAAGGGCAAGCTGCTGGATCTCGTGCAGCGGCTGCTCAAGGTTCTTTTGAATGTCGTTCGACAGAGCTTTGAGCGGGGAGACATAGACGATCTGGGTGACGGACGCCAGCGCACCGTCGAGGGCCAGCCGCAGCAGTCGATCAATGGCGATGAGGAACGCAGCCATGGTTTTGCCTGAGCCGGTCGGGGCGGAGATAAGGGTGGTCTCGCCGCGCAGGATCGCGGGCCAGCCTTCCGTCTGCGGCTCGGTGGCAGAACCGAATCGTCCGAGGAACCATTCGGCGACAATGGGGTGTGCCCAACCAAGGTCGATGCAGGAGTCGAGTTCGACCGGGGAAGCGGCTGCCATCCGGCTATTCTAGCCTAGCTTGTT
>Ga0068855_100002409_pt1 | contig 23064 bp, 17 predicted proteins | sample KBSCornC52_FD_66592 | JGI IMG/M metagenome (GOLD analysis project Ga0068855, IMG submission 66592) | Corn rhizosphere microbial communities from Kellogg Biological Station, Michigan, USA - KBS Corn C5-2 | ecosystem: Host-associated > Plants > Roots > Rhizosphere > Soil ...
CGTCTTGTTGGTGAGCGCGACCTGGGAGACCTTGCCATAACGCGTATTGATCAGGCTCATCCGGAACGGGCCATGCGTCCAGCTCAGATCGAGCGAGATCTTGTTCTCGGGGGCGCTCCGGGTCAGGCGCACCTGATTGGTGAGATCCTCGAGTGGCGTCGTGATGCCGAGGGCGGCGAGCGGTGCCGGCGTGCCGGATATGCGATCGATGCGGCTGGTGTTGAAATTGGCGGCCAGTGTCATGTTCAATTGATCGTCAGGGCTCAATCGCCGCCGGTAGGAAGCTGTCACGTCGACGCCGCGCGTCGTCGTGTCAACGCCGTTGGTGACGAACGAGACGGATCGAATTCCAGCGAAACCGCTGGCTGCAAGATAATTGGTGAGCGCCGCACTCGAGAAAGCCGAGGATAGAGCGAGCCGATTGTTCAATTCCAGCCGATACCAATCGACCGATGCCGAGAAGGCGCCTGAGTTGAATACGCCGCCGACCGTCAGATCGCGCGCTTTTTCCGGCCGAAGCGGTGGCGCACCCACCAGCGGCGCGATGGGATCATTAGTCGAGATGAGGCGGATGGTGACCGGCTGACCATTGAAGAAATTGGTCGTCGACGAATTGTAGATGATCTGCGCGAGCGCCGGTGCGCGAAACCCGGTGCCATAGGACGCGCGGATCGCAAAGGGCTTGGCAAGTTGGAAGCGCCCGGCGATCTTGTAGTTGGTGGTCGATCCAAAATCCGAATAATTCTCATGGCGTATCGCCGCGTCGAGAAGCAGCCGGCCGAAGAAGGTCTTCTCGATTTCGGCATAAGCGGCCTTGGAATTGCGCGTTCCCCTGGCCGCATTTGCTGGCGAAATACCCCCGGAAGGCTGTGAACCCACCGCCGCCACGTTGCCGGCGTTGGGCCCGTCGAGGATGGGCATGCCCCCATTGACGTAACTTGCACGGTCACCAGCGACGAGGTGGAACCATTCCCGCCGATATTCCGCGCCGAAGGCGATCTTTATCGGTTCTCCGTCCGCCATCGGAATCTCGCGGGTGATATCGAGGTTGGTCGTCCATTGCCCAAAGCGTTCCGCACCTCGAAAGAAGTCGAGAGGACTGGCGGCGCCGAGCGACACGTTGTTCGAATTGAGATCGGACTGCCGGGAGGAACTATAACCGTATACCGTGGAAAGGTCCCAGCCGAAGCCGGCCAGATCATCTCCTTTGATGCCGGCTGCACCCGATGCGTTTTCGAGCTGGACCAGGTTGATCGGCAGATAGCCGTTGGGATGGAGGGCGCGCACCGTTTCGTCTTGCCCCGCGCGCCGGAGGAAATTGTAGGAATAGCCTTTGAGATTATTGTAGCCGCCAAACGCATAGAGCGTCACCGAAGGCGATAGCGGAAGCGAGAGATTCCCGAAAATCGTGCGGTTCTTATAGTCAGGCTCGCCGAAGATCCAGTTGCCGCGATCGACGGTCGCTTCGCGCTGATCGAGGCTTCCGTTCGATGGAGTCAGGCCGATCCCGGACCCATAATTGCCCGATGGTAAGGTCGTCCCGCCCGATCCGAAATATTGCTGGCGGGTGTCGGGCAGCGCACGGTCGGTATGGTGGTGATCGATATACTGGGCGGTGATGCGGAGTCGGCCGCTGTCGCCCAACGCAAAGCCCGCCCCCAGATCGATTTGATAATGTGCGCCATCCCCGTGCGTCGTCTGCCCGAACTGACCCTGGGCAAGATAGCCCAGGCTGTCATCGAGCACGATGTTGGTTACGCCCGCGATCGCATCGGAGCCATATTGTGCGGCGGCACCGTCACGAAGCACTTCGATGCGTTTTATCGCTGACGCCGGGATGGCCGAGAAATCATAGGCGACATCGCCACGCCCAATCTGATTGTTGGTGTTGAGATCGCTGTTGGTGTGACGACGTTTGCCATTGAGCAGCAGCAGCAGATCGCCGGTCGAAAGGCCGCGCATCGTGGGGGATTGCAGAAAATCCGACACGCCCGCCGCGGAGGGCCGGGGAATGCTGAAGGTCGGCATAGCAACCTTCAACATCGATTGCAGATCGGTCGCGCCACTCCGCGCCAGCTGGTCCGCGCCGATTGAATCGATCGGCGTCGGGGAATCGGTGGCGGTTCTTTGCCCGAAGCGCGAACCGGTGACGACGATTTCGGAGGTTGGTGTCGCCGAAGCATTGCTACTGTCGGCGGGCAACGCCTGAGCATAGGTCGGCGTTGCACTCAGCGCGACGGAAAGTACCGATGCAGATGTGAAGAGACGAATTTTCTGTGTAGTGGCAGGAAACATCGCTTGGCCCCCCTGTGGCGCGTTGGTTTCGCAAATCTCCCGAGAACTCATCCACAGCCGCTTCCGGGCTGCTGGCCTGGCGCTGATCATCGACCGTGAGAATAGAAATTCAATTGACGATCATGCAAGATTCTATACCTAAACCTTATATGTTATCCGACAGGAGCAGCGTCGCACCGTGAATTTTCGACAGCTTGAGATCTTTCGCGCCGTGATGGTCAGCGGCTCCGCCTCGCGTGCTGCGGAGCTACTGGGCATCACCCAGCCGGCCGTCAGTCGCGCCGTCGCAGAACTTGAGCAGCGCACCGGTTTCGATCTTTTCGACCGGGTGAAGGGGCGGCTCATTCCAACGCCCGAAGGCCAACTCTTCTTCCGCGACGTGACGACCAGCTTTGTCGGGCTCGACAGCCTCCGTGCGGCGGCGGCCCGCATCCGGGATTTCGGATCAGGCACGGTTCGCATTGCCAGTCTGGCCGCGCTGGGTTCAACCTTGGTCCCGCGCGCCATTCGCATATTCCGGATCAACAATCCGCAGATCGCGATCACGCTTCAGATCGCGTCCTCGGCTGCCGTGCGCGATCTGGTCATCAACGGCCAATTCGATATCGGCCTGGCGGCCGATGAGGTGGACCTGTCGGGCGTCGATCACAGTGCTTTCGCCAGCTTTCGCGCGGTCTGCGTCATCCCTGCGGATCATCCGCTCGCCGATCGGCCAAATATCCATGCGCGGGATCTGGATGGCATGGCGTTCCTGGCGCTCGCACCCGAAGATCGCGCCCGGGCGCGAATGACCGAGGCCTTTGAAGCCGCGAATGTGCGTCCGCAGATCGTGGTCGAAACCCCCAATTCGGCCACGATCTGCGCTCTGGCTTTGGCGGGCACCGGGATCGGACTTGTTAATCCGGCCGCGGCCGATGGCTTTCAGGAACGCGGGCTGATCCTGCGACCGTTCGAGCCCCCGGTCTATTTTAAGGCCCATATATTATATCGGCCGGATGCCCAGCGAGCGCGGCTCGTGCGCGAATTCACACGGGCGCTCAACGAGGCGGCCCGATCTGGCGGCGCAGCTACGGCTCCTTAGGCTATAACATTCAGGCATCGAGTTGTACAAATTACTCAATTGAACTTCTAGATCGGCCGCGACAGGGTGCCGGTCGTTCAAAGGGAGTTTTCAATGAAGGATCGTTCGCGTGTCGTGCACCATCCTGTGGTTTCACGGGAAGGCTTCCATAGCCTTGCGGTGCCGACATATCGTGCCTCCACGATCGTGTTCGATGATGCCCGCGCGTACGCCGCGCGCAAGTGTCGCGGCCCCGACGGCTATAGCTACGGTCTTCACGGAACACCGACCACCCGTACGCTCGAGGCGCAGCTATCGGCCCTCGAGGGGGCGGAGCGCACGGTCATCACGCCGTCCGGCCAGTGCGCGATCACGATCGTCTTCATGACGGTCCTCCGCCCCGGTGACAAAGTCCTGATCCCCGACACGGCCTACCCACCGGTTCGCGGATTCTGCGCGAACTATCTCGCAGAACGCGGAATCGATCATGACGTGTATGACCCGCTGATTGGCGCGGACATCGCGGGACTGATCGACGATCATACGCGGCTGATCTGGATGGAATCGCCCGGATCGACGACGATGGAGTTCCAGGATATCCCGGCGATCACGGTGGCTGCCAGGGCGCGTGGGGTATTGACCGGATGCGATAATACCTGGGCCACGCCGCTGCTCTTCAAGCCGCTTGCTCACGGTGTCGATTTCTCGATGGATGCCCTTACCAAATATGTCGGCGGCCATTCGGACCTGTTGCTTGGATCGGTATCGGTGGCCGATATCGCACTCCACCGACGCCTCAAGGATACAATGCGGATGATCGGCATCGGGGTTTCGCCGGACGATTGCCAGCTTGCCTTGCGCGGCATCGAGACGATGGGCGTGCGCATGGCGCATATCGGTCGGGTCGCCGCCGATTTTGCGCAGCGGATCGCCGGGCTGCCGGGGGTCGAGCGGGTGCTTCATCCTGCACTGTCCACATGCCCTGGCCGTGAATTCTGGCAGCGGGATTTCGCGGGCGCGAGCGGTGTGTTCAGCGTCGTTCTGGCCCCGGAAACCGCAGCCTTGCTGGAAGCCGCGCTCTCATCGATGCGGATCTTTGCAATCGGCGCGTCCTGGGGCGGTACGCACAGTCTCGTCGCACCGATGTCGGTCAAGAACGACCGCGTGGTGGCGCCGTGGACCGAAAATGGCACCATCCTTCGGTTCAGCATCGGGCTGGAGGATCCGGACGATCTGTGGGCCGATCTCGAAGGGTTGTTCGCCGCACTCGCGCCGACGCCCAAAAACGTGGCAAGCTTGGCCTGACAGCCAATTTGGGAGAATGCTCGAATGGCCCGCCTGTTTCTTGCCAGCACAGCCATCCTCGCGCTGCTCGGTGGATGCAGCCAGGCACCCGCGCCGGCGGCCCGCTTCGGTGGCACGCTCGAGGCCGTTCGCATGCGGGGGTATGTGCGCTGCGGTGCGAGCGGGAACACGGTCGGCTTCAGCACACCCGATGACAAAGGATATTGGGGAGGGCTGGATGTCGATACCTGCCGTGCGATTGCCGCGGCTGTCCTGGGTGACAAGGACAAGGTGCGGTTCGTGCCGCTCAACGGCCAGCAGCGCCTGACCGCACTCCAGACCGGCGAGATCGACGTTCTGCCACGGGCCACCACCTGGACGCTCGCGCGCGACGCGAACGGGATCAATTTCACGGTCCCGAATTTCTTCGACTATACCGGCTTCATGGTTCGGAAGGCTTCTGGCGCCGTCCGTGCGCAGGATCTGAAGGGGGCGTCGGTGTGTATCCAGACGGGGTCGGTAACCGAGGTTACGTTCGCGAATGTATCGCGTCGCTATGCGCTGAACCTGCACCCCGTGGTATTCGATACGACGCAGGCAAGCCGGCAGGCTTTCTTTTCCGGCCGTTGCGACGCCTTGATCACGGACGCATCGGCGCTGGCCTCGGTCAAGGTGACGATGACCACGAATCCAGACGATTATCGGATCTTTCCGGCAGATGACGTCATCACGGCACTCACGCCGGCTGTCCGGCACGGCGACGATCGATGGTTCGACATTGTGAAGGCCTCGATCGATGCCATGCTGATGGGGGAGCAGCTGGGACTCACCCGGCAAAACATCGATGAACAGCGAAGCTCCGGCAATCCCGATATACGGAGCTTCGTGGGCAAAGAACCAGGCGTGGGCGCCGCCCTGGGCCTGCATGAGGATTGGGCTTACCAAATCATCCGCCAGGTCGGAAATTACGGTGAGCTCTATGAAGGTAACGTCGGCTCGGCGAGTAAGCTCAAGATCCCTCGCGGCCTGAACCGACTGCAACGCGACGGGGGCATCATGGTGCCCATTCCGTTCAACTGAGGCGTCCCGCAATGTCGCGCTCCAGCCGCCGGTACTTTGCCAGATCATTCGTGCTGCAACTCGTGGCCCTGGCCGCTGTGATCGCTCTCGTCATATGGCTGGCGACGAACGCCGTACACAATCTGGCGAGTCGGGGGATAGCGACAGGCTTCGACTTCCTCGACCGTGCAGCCCGTTTTCCGATCTCGGAAAGTCTGCTGCCTTATACACCCTCCGATAGCTTTGCCTGGGCGCTTGCGGTTGGGCTGGGCAATACGATCTTGCTGTCTATGCTGGTCGCAATCCTCTCGACGGCCTTCGGCGTGCTTCTCGCACAAGCGCGGCGATCGCATAATCCACTCGCGTCCGGATTGACGGCAATCTTCGTCGAATCCGTCCGCAACACGCCACTCATTGTCCAACTTCTGTTTTTTTACTCAGCGCTGATCTTCAGCCTGCCTGGACCGCATGCGGCCTTGAATCCGGCGCCTGGCGTCTTCCTTACCAATCGTGGCCTCTATCTGCCGTGGCCGATGTTCGATCACGGCAGATGGCTGCTGAGCAGCCCCATCACCGGACATTTCAATTTTGAGGGCGGCCTTGTCCTGTCGCCGGAATTCGTCGCGATCGTTGTCGGGCTCACGCTATATTCGACATCTTATGCCGCCGAGATCATCCGCAGCGGGATAGAGGCAGTGCCGCTGGGCCAATGGGAGGCGGCGCGCGCGCTGGGCCTGCCGGAACGGCGGCTGTTCCGGCTCGTGATCATGCCGCAGGCGCTGCGCGTGATCGTTCCGCCGATGACGAGTCAGTATATCAATATCGTCAAGAACTCGACGCTGGCACTCGTGGTCGGTTATCCCGACATCAGCTTCGTCACGGCGACGACGATCAACCAGACCGGACAAGCGATCGAAGGCGTGGCGATCCTGGTGCTGATCTTTCTTGTGATCAACTTTGCCGCGTCGGCAGTCCTCAACGCCTTCAACCGGCGTCTGGCATCGAGGGTCCGATGATCGCAGCAACCGGCCCGGTCGAAGCCTTTGTGCAATCCGCGCCGCTCCCCCCGCGCCCTGCGCCAGCCGCGCCTAGGATGGCTTGGCATGAAGGGCTCTTTGCCGGTCTCGCCAGCAGTGCGGCAACCGTGACCATTGCCTTGCTGCTGGCGATGGCCGCGCCGCACCTGCTGTCGTGGGCCGTCGTCAACGGAATATGGCATGGCGGGCCGGCGGCCTGCCGTGCGGGCGAGGGCGCCTGCTGGGCGTTCCTGACGGCCAAGGGGCCGCAGATCCTCTTCGGTATCTATCCGCCCGGCGAACGCTGGCGGGCAATCGCGGTAGTCGTGGCGCTGACCGCGCTGGCGCTCTGGACGCTGCCACCCGCGCACTGGACACGAAGGACATTGATCGCGTGGATCGTTGGAATCCTGCTGTCGTTGCTTGTCATGGGCGGAGCGTGGCTGGGCCTCGAACCGGTTCCAACGAGCGCGTGGGGTGGATTGCCGATCACGCTGCTGCTCACGGTGCTGTCGCTCGCCATCGGCTTTCCCGCCGCGATCATGCTGGCGCTCTGCCGGCGGTCGCCCGCGCCGATCCTGCGCTGGATGTCGATAGGCTTCATCGAGATCGTGCGCGGGCTGCCGCTCCTGAGCATGCTGTTCATCGCGGCGGTGCTACTGCCGATCATGCTTCCCGAGGGCTTCACGATCGATAATTTCACCCGCGCTCTTGCGGCTTTATGCTGTTATTCGGCGGCCTATCTGGCCGAAGTGCTGCGCGGTGGACTCCAGGCCATTCCGCCAGGCCAGGCGGAGGCGGCCGCTGCGCTCGGATTACAGCGCTGGCAGACGTTGCGCTTCATCGTTCTGCCGCAAGCGATCGGCAAGGTCTTGCCCGCGCTGACCAATACGGTGGTCGTGATCATCAAGAACACGGGTCTGGTCCTCGTTGTAGGCCTGTTCGATCTGTTGAGTTCGGCAAGGGCGGCCTTGACGGATCCCGACTGGCCAGCGCCTTTCGCCGAAACGTTCGCATTCGTGGCACTGATATATTTCGCGATCTGCTTCGGCATCTCGCGCTACTCGCTGTTCCTGGAGACAAGGATGAACATGGGGCACCGGCGATGAACGTTACGCCACGCAAGCCGATCATCACACTGTCGGGCGTCGACAAATGGTATGGCGAATATCACGCGCTACGGGCGATCGATCTCAGCGTTTTCAAGGGCGAACGCATCGTTATCTGTGGCCCTTCCGGTTCTGGAAAGTCGACCCTTATCCGCTGCATCAACGGCCTTGAAACGCATGATGGCGGGGAAATCGCGATCGACGGCGCCGCGCTGGGCACAGACGCAAGGGCGGTCGAGGCGATCCGACGGCGTGTCGGGATGGTGTTCCAGGGCTTCAACCTGTTCCCGCATCTTTCCATCCTGGAAAATTGCACGCTTGCACCGATCCAGGCGCTGCGGCTGCCGCGCGCAGAAGCGGAAGGCCGCGCCCGTCATTTCCTCGAGCGTGTCCACATTCCAGAGCAGGCGGGCAAATATCCGGGCCAGCTTTCCGGCGGACAACAGCAACGTGTCGCGATTGCGCGTGCGCTGTGTATGCAGCCGGATGTGATGTTGTTCGATGAACCCACCTCGGCGCTCGACGCCGAGATGGTAAAGGAAGTGCTCGACATAATGACCAGCCTCGCCGAGGATGGCATGACGATGATCTGCGTAACCCACGAGATGGGCTTCGCCCGGCAGGTCGCCGACCGGATCGTCTTCATGGACGCCGGTCAGATCATCGAGATCAACGCGCCTGGGGCGTTTTTTCATGCCCCGCAACACGAACGGACCCGGGGCTTTCTCAGCCAGATCATGCACTGAACTACCTCGGCTTCGCCGGGGGCTCTTACTCCAGAGTTCGCGTAGACCCACGCAGCTACAATGTCCGCCTTCCCCAGGTCCGGCCCTTCCCAGATGGCGGGCGGAACGGCCGAAGCTGGTCGACACCTGCCGGATAGCGGACCTTCCGCACCTGGGACGAAAAAATAGAGTGCTGAGAGTCCGACAAGGGTCGATTGCATCGGGTTCCCATTTTGAGAGAAAAATTCGCGAGTGCTTGTAGGCGCCACACAGAATGTTAGTGCATCTGGACGAGATAATCGACGATAGGACAATATGGCAGTAGCTGCGGGGTCATTAGCCTCTCTAGCGCTCATTGTGGCGGCTGGATCTGCCAATTTCAGAATTGGGCGCGTCCTTAAGCCATTGAACGAATTCTATGGGAAATGGAAAAACAATGGTCGAGTTCTTGTCACCGGCGATGAAGTTGAGCGAACCGAGATAGCGTAACTGCATCGCTTCCGGCCGTTGCCCAAGGATGGTGGCCGCTTCCAGCAGTTGCTGCGCGGCCTGGCGTTCGCCTTCGGCATTGATGATCTTGGCTCGTCGCTCGCGCTCCGCTTCGGCCTGCCGCGCAATGGCGCGGATCATGGTTTCGGTGATATCGACCTGCTTGATCTCGACATTGGCGACCTTGATGCCCCAGGCCGCGATCTGGCTGTCGAGAATTTCCTGAACGTCATTGTTGAGCTTGTCCCGTTCGGCGAGCATCTCGTCGAGCTCATGCTTACCGAGGACCGATCGCAAGGTCGTCTGGGCAAGCTGGCTCGTGGCGGTGAGGAAGTCCTCCACCTGGATGATCGCGCGTTCCGGGTCGATGATGCGAAAGTAGATCACGGCGTTGACCCGAACCGAAACATTGTCGCGGGAAATCACGTCCTGCGGGGGTACGTCGAGCACAGTCATGCGCAGATCGGTGCGGACCATCTGCTGGATGAATGGTATGAGGAGGATCAGCCCCGGTCCCTTGATGCCGGTAAAGCGGCCCAGCGTGAATATGACGCCGCGCTCATATTCGCGCAGTATCCGTATCGCTGCCGACAGGAACAGCAACAGCACAATGATCGGCGGGAGATAGAAGGCGAGATCCGTGAGCATTTAAACCTCCTTGGCCGCGTCGCTGGTCACTTCGACCGTGAGCCCCGCAATTCTGACGATCCGGACCAGTTGGCCCTGAGAGAACGCCTCCTGGCCGGCCGCTGCCCAACGCTCGCCATGGACGAACACATGGCCCTTGCCGCCGCTCCAATCCTGTACGACGCCGATGGCGCCGGTCATCTCTTCCGCGCCGCTTACGATCCTGCGTTTTCGCGCGCGCAGCGCCGTGCGGACAACCAGAAGGACGAAAGCGGCAGTCGCCAGGGACAGTCCCGCGATCAACGGCCAGGAGATGCGAAAAGCCGGTGTGTCGGTGTCGATTAGCATCGCCGCGCCGAGCGCAAAGGCCACGCATCCGCCAATGCCCAGAACGCCGTGGGAAAAGAGATAGCCTTCCGCAACCACCAGGCCGATACCAAGGACAATCAGGGCAACGCCCGCAAAATTCACCGGTAGGGCGGCGAAGGCGTAAAGTCCGGTGAGCAGGCAGATTGCGCCCAGCGTTCCGGGCAGGAAGGACCCCGGATTCATGAATTCGAAGACCAATCCGTAAACGCCTAGGGTCATCAGGATCAGCGCGACGTTGGGATCGGTGATCGTCGCCAGCAGTCGCGTTCGCCAGTCCGGTGCGATCTCCTCGATAGTGCGGTGGGCGACGTCGATCTTCACGGCACCAGCGCTGACCTTGACGATCCTGCCATCCAGCTTGCGCAGCAGGTCGGCTACATCTCGTGCCTCCATATCGATGACATGCGTGCTCAAGGCGGCCGAAGCCGGAAGGCTGGCGGCTTCGCGGACGGCCTTTTCCGCCCAGCTGGCATTACGGCCGCGAAGCTCCGCCAGGGACCTGATGAAGGCAGCGGCGTCGTTGACCACCTTTGTTTCCATGGGATTGGGAGGGTCGTTCTTTTGATCGTTGTCCCGTGCCGGCGCAATGCCGCCGATATGAACGGGGGTGGCGGCACCCATGTTGGTGCCGGGCGCCATCGCCGCAACATGGCTGGCATAGAGGATGAACGTCCCGGCGCTCGCTGCCCTCGCTCCGCTAGGGGAGACGTAGGAAGCGACGGGAACGGGCGAGGCGAGGATCGCCCGGATGATGAGGCGCATGGATGTGTCAAGGCCGCCGGGCGTATCCATTCTCAGGATGACAAGCGGCGCCTTGCGCGCGGCAGCGGTCCGGAGACCCTTGCGGACATAATCGGCCGTCGCCGGGCCCACCACGCCGTCGAGATTGAGGATGATGACAGGCGCAGGCGCAGGCGCAGCGGCGCCCGATGGCCCGGATTGCGTAACGCAAAGGCACAGCAGGATGACGCTGCCCAATTGGGCAAGAAGGCGGCTGATGCCGCACCGGAAGAGGATCGTCCAATGCCTCACGGGCATTCCACCTTACCATCCCTTCGCCAATGGCTTGATGCCTGGCGAGACGGCAGGTTTTCCTTATAGCACGAACCCGCGGCGAAAGCAGCGGGATCGATCGGTGAGGCGGAGGCGGAGGCGGTGCTGCTGCCCGCCATGGCCCTTGTCTTGTCCCATTTCGTGCCCAGATAGGGTGTGGGCCGCCGAACGGAGGGAGGCAGTCTATGACGCCGAGCCTCGACATCGCCGATTACGCCATCAGCAGACAGCGCGGCTTCTTGTGTGCCTATGATATGGCTGACGTTTCGCTGTCAGGCGATCTGGCTCCGATTGCCGAAGCGGCGCATGATCTGCCACGCCTGTTGCCCACCGGCCGCATCCGGTCTCATCTTGAGCAACTTCCCCTGCTGGAACTGACGTCCTTCTGCGCGGACGCGCCGGAACATCAGATCCGCACCGCCTTCGTGCGCTATGCCTTTCTGGTTCAGGCTTATGTGTGGGGCGAAGAGGTGGCCCCCGCCTCGCTTCCCGCGCCGCTGGCGGTGCCCATATGGGCGCTCGCCCGGCGGCTCGAACAGAAGCCACTGCTCACTTATTCGGCCTATGTGTTGGACAATTGGGACCGGCTGGACCGATCAGGCCCCATCGCGTTGGGCAATCTTTATATGGTCCAGCATTTTCTTGGCGGCCAGGACGAAGCGTGGTTCGTGATGGTTCATGTCGCGATCGAGGCGCGTGCAGGCGCGATGCTTGCAGAAATCCCCGCTCTCATGGAAGCGGCGGCCCAGGGCGATGCAGGAGCGGCTGAGCGCGGCCTGACAATGATCAGTGCGGGCTGGGATGATATCAACAGGATATTCGATCGCATGCCGGAGCGGTGCGATCCATACATCTACTTCCATCGTGTCCGGCCCTATATTCACGGCTGGCAAGACAATCCGGCCCTTGGCGGCGGCCTGATCTATGAGGGCGTTGCCGAAGCTGGCGGCGTGCCGCAGCTGTTTCGCGGCCAGACGGGAGCCCAAAGTTCGATCGTGCCTGCCATGGACGCCCTGCTCGGCATTCAGCATGCGCAGGATCCGCTTCGCTCTTTCCTGGACGAATTGCACGCCTATCGCCCGCCGCTGCACCGCGCCTTCATCGATCGTGTGCGAAAGGCGAGTGGGCTGCGTGATTTTGTCGCCGCGTCAGAGCGGCCCGATCTGCGCGAAGCCTATAACCGCTGCGTTGCTGGTCTCGGCCGTTTCCGTACCCGCCACCTCGAATATGCAGCAAGCTATATCCACCGGCAGGCGAAAGACGCCTTGGGCAACAGTAGCGCGGTGGGGACTGGAGGCACGCCATTCATGGCATATCTACGGAAGCATCGAGATGAAACGCAGCGGCACTTTTTGAAGAACGTATGAAGCTCAAAATAGTGGAGAAGTTCTGCTCATTGGGCATCTGTCGGATGGCTGAGAAAAGAATAACTTGGTTGGAGCGAGTGCATGGCCAAAAATAGTGCGGGTCGCCGCAGCGGCGAGCACCCTCTTCCGCAGTCGATAAGATCTGGCACGTAGAATGGAAAAACCGGACAGTCCGGCCCTAGAAATAAAAAATGGGCAGCTGAATGGCAAAAAAGGGTCGTCTGCGGTGCGGCAGGTTTCTCGGCGTTGGGAGCGGCAGCTTTGCCGAGGTCGCCTGCCGCCAACCCTCATTCTGGGATCGACCAAAGAGCATTCCATATATGAAGCCGGCGCTCAGAAGATCGATTGCATCATGTCCCAACTCCTTCAAATTCTTCGCCTCTCCGCTCCGCGATGAGGCGGGATAACAGCCTTCGCGCAAGTTCGGCGATCACCCAGCTTTCCCCGCAAATTGACAACGCAATGGCGCAAAGCGATTGCGTCGCTGCAGCTCTTAAGGAGGCTATAAAAAGGCCTGCTTGATAAAGGGGTTACGCCGATGCGGGGTGGAGGGCGGCGCGAAGCGATTGCGCAATCGGTATCAAAAGTAGGACGATTGGCGAGCGACAGTATCGCGGCGCTGGTCGTGAGTGGATTGATGGTGCTGCCTGATAGTGCGGAAGCGCAACCGGCGCTGCGCTTTTGGGATGGCAGCGATCCGGCAGAGCGTGAGAATGGCGTCATCGACGGGGGTTCGGGCGTCTGGAGCGCCACCGACCCGAGCTGGACCGACAGCAGCGGCGCGGTGAATGGTCCGATGCGGCCTGTGCCCGCCTTTACCGTTTTTCAGGGGCAGGCCGGCACGGTAACGATCGACGACAGGAGCGGCGCACCGGCTGTCACTGGCATGCATTTTCTGACGGACGGCTATCGCCTCGTCGGCGAGCAACTGAAACTCGATGGCGGCGCCTACACCTCGGTTCGTTCAACGGCGGGGGCGACCACGCGGATCGACGCCGAACTGAGCGGCAACGGAGGCGTGTTCTTCAATGATTTCGGCACGGTCATCCTGACCGGCGCAAACAGCTATCAAGGCAATACGCGCGTCGATGGCGGCACGCTGGTCGGCAACACGGATTCGATCCGCGGCAATCTGGAAAATGGCGGCACCGTCATCTTCGATCAGAATATGGACGGAATCTTTGCTGGGGGCGTGAGCGGCCTGTTCAGCTTCTGGGGCTTCATGATCAAACGGGGTGAGGGCACGCTTACCCTTGGAAGCAGCAATAATCTGGATTGGCGCTTGGAAGAAGGCGCTCTCGTGGCTCGCGCGGCCGGCTTTGGCGGCAATGTCGAGATAGGTGCGGCGGGACAGCTGACCTTCGACGCGGGCGAGGGGGCGGAGACGGAAACCGTCTATCCCTACGCTCTTTCGGGTAATGGCCGTTTCGACATCAAGGGAGCTGACATGCTCGTCCTGACCGGCCAGTCCACATTCTCCGGCCGGACGGAGGTTGCCGACAGCGCGCTGCGGGTCGATGGCGCACTGGGCGGTACGCTCCATGTCGGCGCGAATGGCATGTTGAGCGGCGATGGGCAGGTCGGCGCCGTGGAGATTTCTACTGGCGGGCGCCTGACGGGCGGGGCCGGCGCGACGTTTCATATGGGAAGTCTTGTACTTGGCGCCGGTTCGATCACGCAGGCCACTTTCGGGACGACGCAAGATCCGGCGTTGTTCGATGTGGCGGGCGATGTGACGCTGGACGGCACGCTGCATGTTTCCAACGGGGCGCCATTGGGTGAAGGGCTTTATCGGCTCATCAGCTATGGCGGCAAGCTCACCGATGGAGGGCTGGAGATCGGTGTACTGCCGCCCGGTCAAGCTGCCGACGGTCTTTCGATCCAGACCGCGACCATGGGACAGGTGAATCTTCTTTCCGGCACGGCGGCGCGGCCCTTGCAATTCTGGGACGGCGGCGACCCGACCCGCTATGGAAACGGCCGGGTGGACGGCGGCCCCGGCGTCTGGCGCAACGGAGCGCTCAGTTGGACTGGGCAGGACGGAATCATCAACGAAGCTGGAAAGGCCAATGGCTTTGCGATCTTCACCGGCAATAGCGGGCAGGTCCTGATCGACAATAGCGCCGGGGCGGTAAAAACCGGCGGATTGCAGTTCGCGACCGGCGGCTATGTCCTGTCGGGAGGCACCCTGACATTGGCGGGAGGGGATCGCACGGTCATCCGCGTTGGCGCGGGCAGCGAGTGGGATTTCAGCCTGAGCGCCGAAATCGCCGCGCCCCTGTCCGGAACCACGACCGTGGTCAAGCGCGATGCGGGCACGCTCATCCTGTCCGGCGCCAACAGCTACACGGGCGATACCGAAGTCGAGGCGGGCACGCTGATCGGCAACACCCGCGCGCTTCGTGGCAATGTCCGCAATGCGGCGACGCTGGTGTTCGATCAGCGGGATAATGGCAGTTTCTCCGGCGCGATCGGGGCGCTCGATGGAAACGCCGGGACGATGGTGAAAAGGGGTAGCGGCGTGCTGACGCTCACTGGCCCCAGCACGCTCGACTGGCGATTGGAAGAGGGACGGCTGGCGGCCGCCGCGAGCCGCTTTACCGGCAATGCCGACTTGCGGCCGGGCGCGGAACTCCAGTTCGCGGAGACCAGCGCCAGCCGCTATTCCGGCCGGATCGGCGGCAGCGGGCGGTTGATCAAGGCGGGCGACGGCGCGTTGACCCTCAGCGGCGATTCCTCCGGCTTCACCGGCAGCACCCAGCTTCAGTTCGGACGCCTGATCGTCGACGGAAAGCTGGGCGGTCAGATAGCGGTGGAAGCGAACACACTGCTGGCCGGCCGTGGGACATTGGGGTCCGTCCGGGTCGCTCCAGGCGGCAAGATCGCGCCCGGTCCAGGGATCGCAACTCTTCACGTCGAGGGAAATCTGACCTTCGCGCCGGGAAGCCGCTATGAGGTGGAGGCCGATCCCTACGGCACGTCGGCGGATGCGATCATTGTGAGCGGCGTTGCGACGCTGGGCGGCACAGTTGCCCATATCGGCGCCAGCGGCATTTACCGGCCCAGTTCTACCTATGTCATTCTTCTCGCAGAGGGCGGAGTGCAGGGCCGGTTCGACGCGGTCACGTCCACCTATGCCTTCCTGACGCCTCGGCTCCGCTACGGCCATGACAGTGTGAGGCTGAGGCTGGATCGCAATGATGTCCGGTTCAGCGATGTCGCCACATCCTTGAACCAGCAGGCGACCGGCGCGGCGCTGGAGAGGATGGCGGCGGGCAACAAAGTACAGGATGCCGTGTTGATGAGCGACGCCGAGACGGCGCGCAAAGCCTTCGATCAACTGTCCGGTGAATTTCATGCCTCCCTGCGTGCAGCGTTGATCGAGAACAGCAGCCTGTCACGCGATGCGGCGCTGGACCGATTGCGCGGGACGGTTTCGGACCGTCCCGGGCTCACCTATTGGGGACAGGCGCTGGACGCCTGGAGCCATTGGCGCAGCGACGGCAATGCCGCGCGATTCGACCAAAGTTCGTCGGGCGGTCTGATGGGCATTGAGGCTCAGGCACCCGGCAGCAGCTTTCGCCTTGGCATGATCGGCGGTCACAACCGCGATCGCATGAGGGGAGAGGGGCAGGCGGATGTGGACAGTTATCACGCCGGACTCTACGGCGGCGGGACGCTGGGCCGGGTGGCGCTGCGCGGCGGGTTGGCCTTCGCCTGGCAGAATGTGGCGGTCCAGCGTTCCGTGCGCTTTTCCGGTTTTGCAGATGGTGTCGTCACGCAGTATCGCGCGACGACCGCGCAGATGTTTGGGGAGACCGCTTATCGCATCGAGACTGCGGCAGGATCAATCGAGCCCTTCGTCAGCATCGCACATGTGCGGCTCGATGTCGGTCGCGGGCAGGAAAGCGGCGCGGCGGCGGCGTTGCAACTGGAAGCGGATTCCCTGCGCACCAGCTACGCGACCGCGGGCACGCGCGGCGACCTCGATTTGGCTGTAGGAAGCGCTCGGCTCGCGGTGCGCGCATCGGCGGGCTGGCAGCATGTTTTCGGAGATCAACTACCTGTGGTTCAGGCTGCCCTTGACGGCCAGCGTTTTGCAGTCAGCGGCCTGCCGATTGCACGCGACAGTCTGGTCAGCGAATTGCGGTTGCATGGTGCGATCCGCGACCAGTTGCAGATCAACCTCGGTTATCAGGGCGCGATTGCCCGTAGTGGGCAAAATCATCAGCTTCAGGCCGGCCTGAACTGGCAATTTTGATCTTGCAGAAGAATAGAAGGCAGCTTTCCCGAATCGCTTGCCGCTGACGGTCGTTCGGAAACCGGCCAATTCTAGGCGCTAAAAATGAGAAAGCGGACCGACCGGACCTCGGAGCAGAAAATTCGCTCTTGAGCGTCCTATAAGGGTCGTGATTAAAGGCCAAATATCCATGCCGGAGCCTGGATCGCTAGCCGAGCACGGATTGCATCTGCTGGATTATTGGTACAGCCTCATAGCTTCGGCAAAAATGGATCCTGCGGGTCCAGTTTTGCCGCCACATAAGCACAAGCCCGCAACTGTTCTACTGCGCTCGACGAGCCATCGAGTTTGATAGCGGAGACCACCGCGCCCTGGGGCGTCAGTACCGCCATGAAGCCGGACCTGGCAAAATCGGCCAGGAAATCTTTGTAGGTGGGTGATGCGCTGAGAACACGTTGTGCGTCCACCTTATGAACATCGAACGGCATCACATGTTTGCTGGTAAAAGGCCGTCCAGGTTCGCTGCCAAATACAACAACCAGCGACTTCACCTCGCCCGCCCGAAGCGATGTGGCGTGCTTGTTGGTGATCATCACGCTGGTGCCGACGCGCGGTTTGTAGCCAATGGTGACATATTCGCCGGACGCCGTTGGAAATCCCAGGTCGCACATCTCCTCGTCGGGATAGGCGAATACGCGCCAGCCCTCTTCACCGGACCAATATGGCGTAAGGTCTGAATCGATCCGCGCAGTGCTGTCCTGCATAGCTGCAAGCAGAGAGATGGCGGCGATCGCTGTGAAAGCTGGCATGGTCGTCAGGTCCGTTTGAAATGTGAGAGCATTGGCCGCTTAGCAGATGCTTTCACAAGGCACCCCATCGCCATCACCATCCAACCGACCAACGCCGCACTCGTTGAGATAATGATAGGCTTCCTCGCAGCTGTTCATCTGTCGGCATAGATGTTTGCTTCCACAGCTTGGTCCCTCATCGCGCGCGCCCAGTTCCTCCAAGGCGCTGCTTGAGGCCAATGCTGCCGGCTGGGGAGCGGGCTCGGGCAGTGCCTGGACAGGCGTATCCGAAGAATTGCTTTGAGAAGCGACAACATCGGATGACATCAACGCTACGGGAGCAGTGTCAGTGGCGGGCTTAGGGCCTTCTGCGGAACATCGGCCGAGCGCAAACAGAAAGGCACCAATGGCGATGAAGCCGATCAGGCTGTCATTTTTCTTCCTCCGCATGGACCTGCCCTATGCCACGCAATCCTTTATACGCCGTATCGCTTGTTACCACTACGCGTGATGCAATAACGCCCTCCTCTTGGGCCGACGCAGACTTTGCCGCCGTTACATGGGCATTCGCCATCGTCTGTCGTGCCGCGACCAAATAAAGGCGTGGACGCGCCACTGCGGGTCCGGCGCCTTGTCTTGCGACTGCGGCGCTTGGCATCGCCATCGCTTTCGAGTCCAGTGATTGCTAGCGCAAAAATGCCAGCCAAAAACGCGCGTCGATGCATCTCGTCCCCCTCCCCATAACAAGATCAATCGACAGCAAAGTTGATAATAAGTCAAACAGGCTTGGATCGAAGATGCAGGTCATGATCTTGGGAAAGAGATTGCTGCCTTGTACGGCTTTCATGTAGCAGTGGCGCTGCCCGGTAACATGATAATGGCTATGCAAACTCAGACAGCATGTCTGCCCGCGATCAGATCATCGAGCCGATGAGCCACCGCCTGCCATAGGGCAACGCCACCATCCTCGCCATGATGTGCCAATCTCGCGATCCGGCCGGCGACTTCGGATGACGCTTTATCGCCATGCTGCCGCAGCATCATGAGGGCCATGCCCCAAAGCTCTTCGTCTCGCGTCATGCGGGTTCGATTTTCTGCACAGCGAGCAAATCGAAGCCATCGCGGACGCCGACAACCCTCACGCGTGTGCCGAAAAGATGTTTGTGGCGCTTGGTGATGTCTAACCGCCATTCGCCACCGCCTGGCATACGCAGGATGGGGTAGAATCCGTTTTCGAGCAGGATCCCAGTCAGATCATGTTCGCTACCCCGTGGCATCGAGCGTGATCATAATCCTGTTCGGCGCCGGAGGTCCATATCACTATGACCATTCACTGTGCTCAACTGCCATAAGCAACCGGACTAGGGCTGGCATTTGGCTGGGCTGCATTGTAGTTCGCTGTGGAATGAGGTGCGGGCAATGAGACTGTGAAGGGTGTCTTCGAGATCAGCGGGGCGTCGCGCTATGACGATCTCATTGCTGAGCGTTATCACTTCCCACGCATTTACCTGCGGGCCGCGCAAGCCTGTATCGGCGACTGGATCATTTACCGCGAGACGGGATCAGGTGGTGGTCGCAAAGCCTATGTCGCAGCAGGTCATGTCGACCGAATTGACGCCGACCCGACCGCACCTGGCCTCTATTATGCGCGGATCAGCCAGTTCGTCGAATTTGACCGCCCGGTTGCCTATCGCGACGCGACAGGTCGGTTCGCTGAACAAATGCTGCGGGATCTCTCGAATCCAGCTGAGGCAGGGCGTGCACTGCGCGGGCGGTCGGTGAGAGCATTGAGCGGCAGCGATTTCACTGCGATCGTCAGTGATGGGCTGACCGACACGCTTTCGGAGCGGCTTGCTATTCGCCTGGAATTGGACGCCGCGCATCTTGATCCGATGACGCAGGCCTTGCTGCACGAGCCCCCATCTGAGCGTCGGATCGAACAGATCCTTATCAATAAGAAGATCCGGAGCGCAGCCTTTCGGGGGCATGTACTCGACGCGTATGACAATCGCTGTGCGGTGACGGGGCTCAGAATGATCAACGGCGGCGGCAAGGCAGAAGCGCAGGCAGCGCATATCTGGTCGGTCGCCGACGGGGGACCTGATGAGGTGCAGAATGGGATAGCCTTGTCGGCGACGGCTCATTGGCTGTTCGACCGGCATCTCATCAGCCTGGATGAGCAGTTCGGTCTACTCGTGTCGCATAATAAGGTGCCGTCCGAGCTCAGCCGCCTCTTCCCGCCTTCCGGCATGCCTATTCACTTGCCTACCAATCCTAAATTCCGGCCCCGGCCTGAATATGTCGCGCGGCACCGGGCCCGCTTCATGGGTGACCTGCACTGACCTCTTACGCCCGCACGATCGCAGCCTATGATGCGGCAGCGGCAGATCTGGCTGCGCGATATGAGGCGTTGCCTGGCGGCGCTGCCTTTGTGCAGGCCCATGGCCTGTTGCCCAAAAAGGGATTGGCGCTCGATGTAGGGGCCGGATCTGGACGGGATGCTGCCTGGCTGCAGGCGCAGGGATATGATGTCGTCGCTGTAGAGCCTGCTGACAGATTTCGCCTGGAGGGCCGCGCACGTCATAGCCCAGACATTCGTTGGCTCGACGACCAGCTGCCCAGTCTGGACCAGGTGCATCGACTCGGCTTGGCGTTCGATCTGATCGTGCTGTCAGCCGTTTGGCAGCATGTCGTGCCAACAGACCGGGCGCGCGCCTTTCGAAAATTGGTTACCCTGCTCCGTGCGGGTGGCGTTATGGTCCTCACTTTACGGTCCGGGCCGGCGCCTGAAGACCGGCCGATGTTCTCTACCTCGAGTGGCGAGATCGAAGGCCTGGCACGAACCTATGGCATGGAGATCCTCAAGGTCCATGCCTCTCACGATCTACAAGGACGCGACGGCGTCAGCTGGACCACTGTCTGTCTGCGTCTGCCTGATGATGGCACCAGTGCGCTGCCTCTGATCCGCGGCATTGTGCTGGGCGACGAAAAGTCATCCACCTACAAGCTCGGCCTATTGCGGGCAGTGGCCCGGATCGCAGAACAGACGCCAGCGGCCGCCACGCCTTCGCGGGAACTGGATGATGCTGTCGACCTTCCTCTTGGCCTCGTGGCACTGATCTGGGTTCGCCTCTATTTGCCTCTGATTCGCCTGGGCATGCCCCAGGCTCCGCGCAACAGCGGTCCTGACGGGTTGAGCTTTGCCAAAGCGGGGTTCCGGGCGCTTCTCGCTGATGGCACGGATGCTTCCGACCTGCGTGTGGGATCGGTCTTTGAAGCAGAGCGCGGCGCTGCGATCGCGGCAGCGATTACCGAGGCAGCGCGCACCATCACTGCAATGCCCGCCCATTTTACGCGCCTTCCCAATTCAGAGCAGCCCGTCTTCGCTGTGCAGCGTGGGCGATACGGCCGCCAGCAGGGTCTAGAACTTGGTGTTGATCAACTGCGATCATGGGGAACCCTCACCGTCCCTGGCAATATGTGGCGTGCGCTTTCTCGCTTTGGCCCATGGATCGAGCCGATGCTCGTGACGGAATGGGCAAGGCTCATTCGCCGATATGCTGATCATATCGGGTTCGCGGCCCCGGCCGGCAGTGCCGAGGCTGCACTCGAATGGCGCGAACCCGTGCGCAGCACGGCAACCGCTCGCTTTGCGGCGCAGAAGCTCGTGGCTGGAGGGCCGGGGCTATCCTGTGTCTGGACCGCCCGGAGACTGAGCGAGGCCAAATTGGATGTGGATCACTGCCTGCCTTGGTCGGCATGGCCATGTGGCGATCTTTCGAATCTTGCGCCCTGTGATTCTCGGATAAACCGCCACGAAAAGCGGGATCGGTTGCCCTCTGCTGCCATGTTCGCGGAGAGCCGCGAGCGGATTATCACATGGTGGCATGATGCCTACCTCGACGATGCGGCCCTGCGCCACCGATTCCTGCGCGAAGCAGCAGCCGCACTGCCTGTCCTCCAAGGGGAGGATCTGGGCGAGATTTTCACTGCCTTTGATTGGCGGCGCCTGAGGCTTTTGCAGGACCAGCGCGTGCCTGAATGGCGTTGGTCGGCCTGATTGCTGCCTCAAGGCCTTTGGCGAATTGACCAGATGAGACCCGACAAATACGTCCTCATGCTTCAGGAGATGGTCGGCCCCGCTCGACCGCGCCCGAATTGCCAGCTGATCCCATCCGTGCGCATGATGGTCGAAGCGGCCTTGCCGATGTTGCGTTCAAGCACGTCGCGCCACGGCACCAACGTGAAGTCCCGCGATCGCTCGACAACAGCGAAACTTCCACTTTCCAGATCGACCCGACGGGCGATCTTTCCCTCGATCCGCTCGCCGAGCCGCGCCGGTTCGAACCGTTTCCCGATATTGTCGCCGAGCCGCTCGCCGGCGTGCTGCAATTCACGCTGGCGCAGCGTGTCCAGCGCACCGTCCCGATATCGGAACCCGGGCCGCTCGTCGTCCGCCAATTGCTGCTCGACCAGCCACTGCCGCCGCACCACAAGCGCGTTACGAACCTCACGCCCGAAACCGATATCGCGCACTGCACTGCCGGATCCATCGACCAGTTCGCGATCGAGCCATGTCGGGGCATCCTTGGCCGCAAGCTCGGCAACCGGCGTTCGGGACAAGACTGATAGGACTACTGGCCGATCGCGTTGCTGACGCTGCGCATAGGCCGCGGCGCGGGGGAGATGATCGCCGGGGATCGTCCAGTTGCCGTCCGCCAATCGCTCCGGTCCAACGCCGGCGCGTCTCATAGCTTCAAGCCGACGAACATGACTCGCGGCATAGGCTTCGCTGGCTTGGGCGTCATGCGCCAGGTGAAGATCGACCGAATAGCGCCCACCGTTGGCGCGAGCGACGGCATCGACTGTACGATCCGCCTGTGTCACGTTCGCCCTCGTCGGCTCTATCCGTACAGTCGCATTCTCAGGGACCTGCGCCACAGCATCGCCCCGACCGATGTCTACATAATGGACCCGACCATCGACACCGTCGACCATCACATAATGACGGTCCCTATGCTCGTCGGAGAAGCCTCGCTGGATCAACCGACCAATAATCGGTTCGCGGACCTCTGCCGTTACCACCCGCTCGACGCCGGCACGGTCCAGACGGCGTGACGTGAGCTCGCGCTGCATGAGGCGGATAATGTCACCGCGTTCGCCCATGCGGCGGAGCGTATCTTCCATCCCGTCGGCAAGACGGTAGCGCCCGCCGCCGACATCCTCGGCAAGCTCCATCGCCTTCAGCTTGCGCAGACGCCCGGCCGCCACCGATTGCTGAAATGGATCATTGTCGGCAGGCGACACTTCGCGATCGGCATCCATCCGTCGCAGCAGTCGGCGGTCGATCGCAGTCAACCTTTCCTGATCGATATCATGGCGCAGCCGTGACTCAATCTCCTGATCCGTTCTGGGACCAAGATCGAGGGTCACCAGTTCGGATGCGCGCTCCCGTAGCCCATGAGAAATATACTCCCGCGCGATGATCAGATTGTCGCCCTGGTCATCGACGCCGCGTAGGACGATATGGGTATGCGGGCGCTCGGTGTTGAAATGATCAACCGCGACCCAATCGAGCTTGGT